>Ga0272446_1004893_pt1 | contig 15334 bp, 18 predicted proteins | sample YNPCB0061_FD_194587 | JGI IMG/M metagenome (GOLD analysis project Ga0272446, IMG submission 194587) | Hot spring microbial mat communities from Yellowstone National Park, WY, United States - YNP-CB-006-1 | ecosystem: Environmental > Aquatic > Thermal springs > Hot (42-90C) > Sediment | place... | reverse complement strand
AAAGCACGAGATCGCCAACTTCTGCGCCAAGGACATCGGCGAAGTCAGCGACTTCGCGCGCCGGCGGCTGAAGTCCATGCAGCGCCGACCAACGCTGGTTCGAGCGTTCTGGAAACAAGCAGAATTGCCGTTCTGAGACGTCAATCATTTAGCGGAACGTCAATAGTCTTGGCGATTGGCCTCTTTGTGTTCGAGAGCATCGTGCGTCTGTGTGGGGCGATCATCGGTCCGGATGGCTCCGTGATTGCGCTTAGCGAAACGGTGGTGGGGTTCGCTAACGACGGGCGGATTCATCGTGTGGTTCCCCTGTGGGAAATGGAGCTTCCACCCCTTCCCGACGGTTGGCCAGAGCACCTCGCGGGAGGGTGCCCCTCAAGCCGATGCAACCGAGACTGGCGGCGCGATGCGCTCGTAGTAGCGGGCGCGCAGAACCAGCCGGCGGTGCGCTTCGGAATCCGTGAAGGCGGCGCGGTCGTGCAGCACGTTGTTGCAGACGAGTCCCATGCCCGGCTCCAGTCGAACGCGAAACACCTGCGGATCGGTCTCGAGCACCTTCGTGAGCGCTTGCGTGGCCGCGCGCACGCCCGGAGCGTCTTCCCACACGATGCTGCGCGTGCGCGCGGTGTAGCGCATGTGCAGGTGTCCGTCGGCGTCGATCGAGAACACGGGGCCGGTCTGGTCGCCGCGCTCGACCTCGCCTTCCTCCGACCGGGCGGGGATCGTCATCGCGTGCGGCCGCATCAGCGCACGGATGTATTCGGGGTCGGCGTCGCGCAGCGCGATATAGGCGAGCTCGTGGTCGAGCAAACGGTTTTCGCCGCCTTGTTCTGCGCGCTGCACGCAATGCAGCAGCATCGCGCGGATCGCGCGCTCGGGCGGGTTGTAATAGCCGTCGGTGTGCCAGCGGATCGGGCGGTTGGTGTACGGGATGTACTGCGCGCGCGTGCCGCCGTCGGCGACCGCGAGCGGCGTGATGCCGTCGTCGTCGGCCAGGTAGTTGATGTCGAGCGTGCGCAGGCCGAGCTGAGCGCCGACGGCGCGCAACACGTCCTGTGCGCCGTGCGCGCCGGGCGCCGCGTACACGGCCATGTTGGCGCGCGCGCAGCGATCGAGCAGCGCGGCGCGTTCGGCCGTCGTCAGCCGCATCGGGTCGCGGACCTCGACGATGAGCGCGTCGGCGCTCGCCGGGTAGCCCGCCAGCTTGCGCTCGCGCCAGGCGAGATAGGCGTCGCGTTCGCGGAGATCGAAGTGGCGCGGCAGCCGCGTCTGGGTGCAGCTCACCGTGGGCTCATTCGGGCGGAATCGGGTCGCCGACCGGCGCGTCCACACCGGGCATCTCGGGCAGCGGGCCCGGTTCGGTCGGCGCCTCGTCGTTGGCCGCGCTGATCGCGCCGGCCGTGGATACCGCGCTGTCGAGCACGCGCCGCAGGGTGTCGATCGCGTCCGGCGCCTCGAACGACATCAGCTGGTCAGCGATCCAGGCGCGGTCCTCGGGCGCGGCGACTTCGCGCAGCGCCTGGCTGCAGTAGCGCATGAACGCGTAGTCGGGGCCGAGCTTGTCGTCGAACGGCAGCGCGGCATAGTCGTCGGCGCGCGTGTTGTACAGGTCGATGAAGTCCCGGCGCACCGCGTCGTAGTCGTCGCCGAGCAGCCGGGAGCGGTTCTCGGCGATCTGATCGGCCAGCGACTTGACCAGGGCGACGGTGAACGCGCGCCGCTGCGGCAGCGCCAGCCGCGAGAAGGCAAAGCGGTCGGCGATCTGGATCAGGAACACCAGGTACTCGGCGAGGAAGGCGAAGTACTGCGGGCTCGCTTCGATCTCGAAGTGCGCGCTGCGCATGCGCTTGATCGTGTTCAGCCCGAGCCGCCACGCGTTGAACGCGGCCACGCTGGCGAGCACTTCCGGGTCGCGCGCCTTGGCGCGGTTGAACCAGCGGCTCTTGGTGCGAATCGAGCGGGTTGCCATAGGGCGGCGCCTGATTTGGGCTTGTCTGCTTTTTCAGTAGCCGCCTTTGCCGAACGGTTTGGTCAGGCCCGCGATCCGCACGCCCTGCTTCGCGGGGCCGAGCGGAAACAGGTCGTACAGCCGCTTGTTGTCCCAGCCCGGGTGCAGTTCGCTCAGCTCCTTGAGCATGTTGCGGTAGTTCGGCGTGTGGCCGTCTTCGCGGTACTTGTCGCGAAGATAGTTGATGATCGTCCAGTGATCGTCGGTCAATTCGATGCCCTCGGCCTGCGCGATCACCGCGCACACTTCGCTCGAAAAGTCCGGCTCGAGAAGATAGCCCTCGTCGTCGGTTTCGAGCACCTTGCCGTTGATTTCGTATGCCATCGCTTCCCTTTACTTTCTGCGCAGATAGAACTCGAATTCGCCCGGCGCCGGTTCGAAGCGGTCGATCAGTTCGACGGCGCTGTTGGCTGTCCACGCTTCGACGTCGGTGACGATGCCGGGACAGTTGCTGATCAGCACCAGGACCTCGCCTGCCTGCATGCCGTGCAGCAGCCGCTCGGCTTCGACGATCGGTCCCGGACAGGTCGCACCGCGCATGTCGAGCATCACGTTGCCGCCGAAGCGCTGCGCCCCCGCCTTGCGCCGGATCGTGTAGGCGATCCGGTGACCGTTCAGGCGCTCGGTGCGCACGACCTCGTGGCCCGTGATACCGGCCCATGCGCGCAGATCGTCGCCGGTGCCGGGGCAGTCCGAGATCAGGATCATCTGCTGCCCGTCGGGCAGATCGTCGAGGATCTTCTTCGCGCCCAGCAGCGGCAGCGGACACGACAGCCCGCTCATGTCCAGCGTCACGGCGGCTTGCGCGTTCATCGGTGGACCTCTGCTGAACGACAAATCACGTGCCGACGGCGGCGATCGACTTGTGCGGAACGAACAGGCCGCAGCCGAGCTTGCGGTGCAACCCGAGACCATGTTCCTGCACGCGCAGCGACTCCGCGACCGACAGGCCGTGCAGCATCAGGCTGAAGCCGGCCAGCCGCTCGTTGCCGACGCGCAGCTCGCCGCGTCGGCCCACGATCATCTCGCAGTCGATGTTCAACGCGGCCACACCCCGCTCGACATCGGCGACGAAGTCGGCTTCTTCCTCGGCACCGGTGACCACCAGCTTCGCGTGCAGAACCGGGTAGGGGAGCAACTCGCGCACACTGATGCGCCCGATCGTCAGGCGCGCGGGGACTTCGAGTCGGGCGCCTTGCAGCCGTTCGCAGTCGGCGGCGCGCCGGGCCGGCGCGCGCAGCATCAGGCGGGTGCGTCCGCCGATCAACAACCCGTCCGCGCATGGGGTCAATCCGCGGATCGGATGCACCCCGGCCAGCGGTTCGTCGTTCAACCAGGGAAGCGCCGCCGCCAGTGCGCGGTACAGCCCGCCGGCGTAGTCGCGGCCGACGAGTTCGCCGCTGACGGCGAACGCGAAGTCGACCGCGTCCGATGCGCTCATCGCGCCTGCTCCACCGTGGGGGCGTGCGCCTGTCCCCAGCGCAGCATCGCCTCGCCCCACGCCGTGGCGGTGGCGGCGTCGATGTCGAAGACGGTGTGCCGGCGCCCTTCCCGGATCCGCACGCGCAGCAGGCTCAGCCCGCCGATCACGTAGTCGATCTGCTGAAGCTCGATCTCCTGACCGCCGATCGGCGCGCGCAGCTTCGTGAGGGGCGTCACGTTCAGCTTGTCGTCGCCGCCGGCACCGGTCACGGGGTCGTCTGGGTTCATCTGGGTCGTCCCTCGTCGCAGCTCGGTCGCAGTGGGCGCATTGTGCATCCGCTCAGCACCGGCGCGCGGCTGACCGCGTGGCGAATCTATAGCGCGCGCTCGCTGCAGCGTGCCATCACCCGGGTTGGCTGCCGACCCCTCCCTTTGGGGTTATTGGCGTAATCATCGCGGGTGATGGTTGGCCCAGACGGCGGACCGTAGGATGCCGGCGAGATTCGCTGTACCGAAGCCGCGCAGACGGCCCACGGACAGACAAACGCACCCCGGCCGGCGACGGTCGTGATCCCGGGTCCCGCAAGGACCGACATCAGCAGGAGGCTTGAACAAAATGGCTAAGCCGATGCACGAAACCCCGATGCTCGACGAGCTCGAAAGCGGTCCATGGCCAAGCTTCGTGACGGGACTGAAGCGACTGGCCAAGGACAAGGACTACATGGTCGACGTGCTCGGCCAGCTCGAGACCTCGTATGAAACCCGCAAGGGCTACTGGAAGGGCGGAACGGTCAGCGTCTTCGGCTATGGCGGCGGCGTGATTCCGCGCTTCACCGAGCTGAAGGACGAAAGCGGCAATCCGAAGTTTCCCGATGCGGCGGAGTTCCACACGTTGCGCGTGATGCCGCCCGCGGGCATGCACTATTCGACCGATATCCTGCGCAAGCTGTGCGATGCGTGGGAAGAGCACGGGTCGGGCCTGATCGCCTTCCACGGACAGAGCGGCGACATCATGTTCCAGGGCGTCAAGAGCGACAAGGTCCAGGACGCCTTCGACGCGATCAACGAGCTGGGATTCGACCTGGGCGGCGCCGGGCCCGCGGTGCGCACGTCGATGTCGTGCGTCGGGCACGCGCGCTGCGAGCAGTCGTGCTACGACGAGGCCAAGGCGCACCGCACGGTCATCAACAACTTCCTCGACGACATCCACCGCCCGGCGCTGCCGTACAAGTTCAAGTTCAAGTTCTCGGGCTGCCCGAACGACTGCATGAACTCGGTGCAGCGCGCCGACCTGGCGGTGATCGGCACCTGGCGCGACAACATCAAGACCGACGAGGCGCTTGCGCGCAAGTGGTTCGCCAAGCACGGCATGAGCGAACTCGTCAACGACGTGGTGGCCCGCTGCCCGACGCGCGCGATCCAGGTCAAGGAGATCAAGGACCTGCGCAGCGGGCCGAAGATCTCGACCGTCGCGGTCAGCGACACGCACGGGCTCGAGATCGACAATGCCGACTGCGTCCGCTGCATGCACTGCATCAACGTGATGACCGGCGCGCTCGCGCACGGCGACGACACGGGTGCCACGATCCTGTGCGGCGGCAAGCGCACGCTGAAGATCGGCGACCTGATGGGCACGGTGATCGTGCCGTTCATGAAGCTGAAAACCGACGAGGACCGCGAAGCGCTGGTCGATCTGGCCAAGCGCATCGTCGACTTCTTCGCCGAGAACGCGCTCGAACACGAGCGCATCGGCGAGACGATCGAGCGCATCGGGCTCGTCAACTTCCTCGAAGGCGTTGGGCTGGACGTCGATCCGAACATGGTGTCGGCGCCGCGGACCAACCCGTACGTGCGCACCGACGGCTGGGACGAGGAAGTGGCCAAGATGAAGGCCAAGAAGAAAGCGGCTTGAGAGGAACGACGATGACGCAAGTCGAAGCACCTGTCGCCCCGGCCAAGCCGGCGGCACCCAAGACGCCGCGCCGGGCGATCGAAAGCGGCGTGCCGGACAACTGGCAGTACCTGCACCCGCTGATGAAGAAGAACTACGGTCAGTGGAAGTACCACGACCGTCCGCGCCCCGGCGTTCTTCATCACGTCGCGAAGTCCGGCGACGAGCTCTGGACGGTGAAGGCCGGCACGCAGCGGCAGATGGACGTGTACACGATCCGCAAGCTGTGCGACATCATCGACAAGTACGGCGAAGGGCACGTCCGCTTCACGATCCGCAGCAACGTCGAGATCGGCGTATCGAAGTGGGAGAAGGTCGAGCCGCTGATCAATGCGCTGGAGTCGGCCGGCTTCCCGGTCGGCGGCACCGGCAACTCGGTGTCGATGATCGCGCATACGCAGGGCTGGCTGCACTGCGACATCCCCGGCACGGACGCCTCCGGCGCGGTCAAGGCGCTGATGGACGAACTGATCGACGAGTTCCGCAAGGAGGAGATGCCCAATCGCGTGCATCTGTCGACTTCGTGCTGCGAGATCAATTGCGGCGGACAGGCCGACATCGCGATCATCGTGCAGCATACGAAGCCGCCGAAGATCAATCACGACCTGGTCGCCAACGTGTGCGAGCGGCCCGCGGTCGTGGCGCGCTGCCCGGTGGCGGCGATCCGGCCGGCGCTGGTCAACGGCAAGCCTTCGCTGGAGGTCGACGAGAAGAAATGCATCTGCTGCGGCGCCTGCTATCCGCCGTGCCCGCCCATGCAAATCAACGACCCGGAGCACTCGAAGCTGGCGATCTGGGTCGGCGGCAAGAACTCCAACGCGCGCGGCAAGCCGACGTTCATGAAGATGGTCGCCTCGGGCCTGCCGAACAACCCGCCGCGCTGGCCGGAGGTGAGCGAGGTCGTCAAGCGCATCCTGCGCGTGTACAAGGAAGACGCGCGCCCGTGGGAGCGCATGGCCGACTGGATCGAGCGCATCGGCTGGCCGCGCTTTTTCGAGAAGACCGGGCTGACGTTCACGAAGTACCTGATCGACGACTGGCGCGGTGCGCGCGTCAATCTGAACGCGTCGACGCATATCCGCTTCTGAGACGCGCCGGGATCGAACGTGAAGATTGCAGTACTGGTCAACGAGGGGCCGTATCAGCACCAGGCGAGCGATTCGGCCTACCTCTTCTGCATGGCCGCGCTCGCCAAGGGACATGAGATCCAGCGCGTGTTCTTCTATCACGACGGCGTCAACAACGCGTCGAAGTTCACCGAGCCGCCGCAGGACGATCGCAACATCGTCGCACGCTGGAGCAAACTCGCGGAGGAGCACAAAGTCGACCTGGTCGTCTGCGTGGCCGCCGGTCTGCGGCGCGGGGTGGTCGCCGACACGCTCGCGCCCGGCTTTCGCATTTCCGGGCTCGGGCAATTGATCGACTCGGGCATCAAGGCCGATCGTCTGGTCACGTTCGGAGACTAGCGATGAAAAAATTCATGCTGGTCAACCGCAAGGCGCCGTACGGGTCGATCTATGCGCTGGAAAGCCTCGAGGTCGTCTTGATCGCGGCGGCTTTCGAGCAGGACGTGTCGCTGGCGTTCATCGACGATGGCGTCTACCAGCTCAAGAAGGGCATGCAGACGAAGGCCATCGCCACCAAGAACTTCTCGCCGACCTACCGTGCGCTGGAGGACTACGACATCGACAAGCTGTACGTCGAGGCCGAGTCGCTCGCCGCGCGCGGGCTGACCGCCGAGGACCTCGTCACCGACGTCAAGGTCGTCGACGCCAAAACGCTCGGCGAGCTGATGGAGCAGCAGGACGTGGTGCTGAGTTTTTAGGGACGAGCGATGCTGCACATCCTGAACAAGTCGCCGCTGGAAAAGTCCTCGCTCGACAGCGTGCTGCGGCTCGCGCGCTCCGGCGCGCTGCTGCTGATCGAGGACGCCGTATACGCCGCCACGCGGGGCAACGCCGCCGAGCCGAAACTGCGCGAGGCGATGTCGAAACTGAAGGTGTTCGTCCTCGAGCCGGACCTGCAGGCGCGCGGCGTGGCCGATCGCGTGATCGACGGCGTGAGGACCGTCGGTTACGACGGTTTCGTCGACCTGGTCGTCGAGCACCCCAATTGCCAGTCGTGGCTGTAGACAGCCCGCATCACTTTCGCGAAGGAGAGAATCCCATGCCGACCATCGAAGTCAACGGCAAGACTTACGAAACCGACGAGGAGGGCTATCTCGTCAACCTCAGCGACTGGAACGAAGAGGTGGCCAACGCGATCGCCAAGGCCGAGAACATCGAGATGAGCGAGAACCACTGGGAAGTGGTCAACTTCCTGCGCAAGTACTACGAGGAATACCAGATCGCGCCGGCGGTGCGCGTGCTGACCAAGGCGATCGGCAAGACGCTCGGACCGGAAAAGGGCAACAGCCAGTACCTGTACGAACTGTTCCCCTACGGCCCGGCCAAGCAGGCGTGCAAGATCGCCGGTCTGCCCAAGCCGACCGGCTGCGTCTGACCGTTTGACCGGATGGGGCCGCGTCCCCGGCGGCCCCGCGCGCATCCGCCATGTCCGCCGCGACGATCACGTTCGCCCTGCTGTTCTACGCCGCGACCGTGGTGTTGCTGGCGGGGCTGGCGCTGCGCATCGCAGACTACGCGCGCACGCCGGCGCCGCTGAAGATCCCGACCACCCCCGCGCCGGTGACGCGCGGCGGCGTGGCGCTGCGGATGCTGCGCGAGGTCGTCCTCTTCGAAAGCCTGTTCAAGGGCAGCCTGTGGACGTGGCTGTTCGGCTGGGTGTTCCACGCATCGCTCGCGCTGGTGCTGGCGCGCCATCTGCGCTACTTCACGGAGCCGGTCTGGTTCTGGGTCGTGCTGGTGCAGCCGTTCGGCATCCTGGCCGGCTTCGGCATGCTGATCGGACTTGCCGGGCTGCTCGTGCGCCGCATCGCGGTGGAGCGCATCCGCTACATCTCCACGCCGTCGGACTACCTGATGCTGGTGCTGCTGCTGGCGATCGCGGCATCGGGCCTCGCGATCAAGTACGTGTTCCACACCGACGTGGTGGCGGTTAAGCGGTTCTTCCTCGGGCTGATGTACTTCGACTGGCAGCCGCTGCCGCCCGACGGGATGCTTTACGTGCACCTGGCGCTGGTCGCGGCGCTGATGCTCGTGTTCCCATTCTCCAAATTGCTGCATGCGCCGGGCGTGTTCTTCTCGCCGTCGCGCAACCAGACCGACGACCCGCGCGAAGCGCGGCATCTTGCGCCGTGGGCGGCGCAGCTCGAGCGCAGCCGCTGACGATGGCCGACGTCACCGCCCCGCCGCTGCGCGAGTTCCCGACGCCGCCGCCGCTTCGCCCCGGCGCGATGCAGCAGTCGCGCCCCTACGTGGCCAGCGACAAGATCCAGCAGGCGATCGGTTTTCCGGGCCAGCTCGCCGACGGTTGGGAGAACCGCGCGATCGAGCACATGGGCACGCTGCTCGGCAAGTACCGGTCGCTGAAAGTGTTCATGGATTCGTGCGTGCACTGCGGCGCGTGCGCCGACAAGTGCCACTACTTCATCGGCACGCAGGATCCGAAGAACATGCCGGTCGCGCGGCAGGAGCTGATGCGCAGCGTCTACCGGCGCTACTTCACGCTGCCGGGCAAGCTGTTTCCAAAGCTCGTCGGCGCGCGGGATCTCACGAAGGACGTGCTCGACGAGTGGTACACGTACTTCAACCAGTGCTCGGAGTGCCGGCGATGCTCGGTGTTCTGCCCGTACGGCATCGACACCGCCGAAGTGACGATGGCCGCGAAAGAGATCCTCGACGTCGTTGGCTATGGCCAGAAGTACACCAACGAAATCATCGGTAAGGTCCACAAGGTCGGCAACAACCTCGGGCTGCCGGGGCCCGCGCTCGCGGACACGCTCGCCGGGCTCGAAGAGGATGTCAAGGAAGACACCGGTGTCGACGTTCGCTTCCCGCTTGACGAGGCCGGCGCCGAAGTGCTGCTGGTCACACCGTCGGCCGATTTCTTCGCCGAGCCGCACGTCGACAGCCTGATCGGCTACGCGAAGGTCTTCCACGCCGCCGGCATCCGCTGGACGCTGTCGTCGAAGGCCTCCGAGGCCGGCAACTTCGGCCTGTTCATCGGCAACTACGAGCAGCTGCGCGCGATCGCGCTGCGCATCCGCGAGGCGGCCCTTGAGCTGGGTGTGAAGCGCATCGTCGTCGGCGAGTGCGGCCACGCGTGGCGGGTGGCCTACAGTTTCTGGAACACGCTGGTCGGCATCGGCGCCGGGGGCAGGGATCCGTTCGCGGCCCAGTTGCAAAGCCAGCTCGACCAGAGCGTGCGCCAGCCGATGCACATCTGCGAATTCACCTGGGACCTGATCCAGCGCGGCGCGCTGAAGTTCGACAAGGAAAAGAACGACCACCGCGTGATCACGTTCCACGATTCGTGCAACGTCGCGCGCGCCTCGCGCATGGGCGACGCCCCCGGGGGCCAGTTCGAGATCCCGCGCGCGATCATCCGCGCGGTCGCCAACAAATACGTCGAGATGGCGCCCGACACCACGCGCGAAAAGACCTTCTGCTGCGGCGGCGGCGGGGGGTTGCTGACCGACGAATTGCTGGATTTGCGCGTCAAGGGCGCGCTGCCGCGGATGGAAGCGCTGCGCGCGGTGGCGGATCGGCACGGTGTCAACTTCATGGCGACGATCTGTGCGATCTGCAAGGCGCAGTTCACCAAGGTGCTGCCCTACTACGGCTTCAAGATGAGCATGGTCGGCGGCGTGCATCAGCTCGTCAGCACGGCGATCCGGCTGAACGCCGCCCCGCATTGACGCCCGCTTCGAATCCACCGTAACGGAGACCCGATGTCCACGACAGCCGATAGCGAAGCCAGGCCGCTGACGTTCCGCCGCTTCAAGGACGGCGAGCATCGGTGGAAGGATCTGCACCAGAAGATCTTCAACGCCGATCACTCGCACAAATGCCCGACGTACATCCAGTCCACGCCGCCGTGCCAGGGCAGCTGCCCATCGGGCGAGGACATCCGCGGGTACCTGAACATCGTGCGCGGCATCGAGAAGCCGCCGGTCGGCCCCGACGGCAAGCCGACGATGACGTGGCAGGAGTATGCGTGGCGGCGGCTGACCGAGGCGAACCCGTTCCCGTCGATCATGGGCCGCGTCTGTCCGGCGCCGTGCGAAACGGGCTGCAACCGCAACGAGGTCGAGGATCACGTCGGCATCAACTCGGTCGAGCACTACCTGGGCGAGTGGGCGATCCAGCACGGGCTGAAGTACAAGGCGCCGGAGAAGCGGACGGGCAAGAAAGTCGCGGTGATCGGCGGCGGTCCGGCCGGGCTGTCGTGCGCGTACCAGCTCGCGCTGAAAGGACACGAGGTCACGATCTTCGACGAGCGCGAGTATCTGGGCGGGATGATGCGCTACGGGATTCCGGGGTTCCGCACCCCGCGCGAGGTGCTCGACGCCGAGATCCAGCGCATCCTCGACCTCGGCGTCAACGTGCGGCTGAAGTGCCGCGTCGGGACCGACGTGACGATCGAGCAGCTGCGCAAGGACTTCGACGCGCTGTTCCTCGGCATGGGCGCACAGGCGGGTCGTGCGCTGCCGATCAAGGACGCCGCGGCGCCGAACGTCGTCACCGCGACCGCGTTCCTGCGGGCGTTCAACGACGGGCGGCTGAAGTACGTCGGCAAGCGCGTCGTGGTCGTCGGCGGCGGCGACACGTCGATTGACGTGGCGACCGTGGCGCGCCGGCTCGGACACATCGAGCACGCCAAGCCGACGGACCTCGAAGCGGCGATCGCCGGCCACATGGCGCACGACGTCGCGCAGGTCTCGGCGAAGCAGGGTGCGGAGGTCGTGCTGACGACTGTCTTCCCGGTCGACAGGATGCAGGCCAACAAGCACGAGGTCGAGCAGGCGATGGCCGAGGGCATCGACATCCGCGGCAGCCTGGCGCCGGTGGGCATCGTGCGCGGCCCCGACGGCCGTGCCACTGCGCTGCGCGTGGCGGAGTGCGAGGCGAAGATGGTCGGCGGACGGCTCGAGATCAAGGTCAAGGAAGGCACCGAGCACGATCTGCCCGCCGACCTGATCGTCTCGGCGATCGGTCAGGCGGTCGACTTCACGGGACTCGAGGAATTCGACAACGGCCGCGGGGCGGTCGGCGCCGACCGCAACTACCAGGTGCAGGGCAAGCCGGGTGTCTTCGCCGGCGGCGACGTGCTGCGGCCGCATCTGCTGACGACTGCGATCGGCCACGGCGCGATCGCCGCCGAGGGCATCGACCGCTTCCTGCGCGGCGAGGAACTGGAAAAGCGGCCGAAGATCGACGTGCACCAGTTCGACCTGCTGCGCAAGTATCTGGAGAAGGGCGTTCAGCTCCCCGAGGTGAAGGAACCGCTGCGCGGCACCGACAAGACGCCGGGTGCGATCCACAACTTCGACAACCGCTCGGACCGCTACGTGATCCCGCACACGGCGCTGTTCCTCGGGCACTTCACCTACACGGCCCGCAACAAGCGCAGGTTCATCACGCTCGATCGCGAGTCCGCGCTGGGCAACTTCGAGGAGCGCCTCGGCGTACTGAGCGAAGCGGAGGCGATCGCCGAGGCCAAGCGCTGCATGAGCTGCGGGCTGTGCTTCGAGTGCGACAACTGCGTCGTGTACTGCCCGCAGCTGGCGGTCAAGAAGGTGCCGAAAAAGGAAGCGACCACCGGCCGCTACGTCTTCACCGACTACGACCGCTGCGTCGGCTGTCACATCTGCGCCGACGTCTGTCCGACCGGCTACATCCAGATGGGGCTCGGGGAGTAGGACGAACATGGCGCGGATCGCGCGATTCGTGCTCGGTGCGGCACTGGCGGCGGCCGCACTCGCCGCGGGCGCCCAAGGCTCGCGCGTTCCCGCGCCGAAGTACACGGTCGATCAGAGCACGACCTGCGTGGCACCGCCCGACGTGATGCGCCGCACGCACATGCAGATGCTCAAGCACCGGCGCGACCGCACGGTGCACCAGGGCGTGCGCGGCGGCGACGAGGCGCTGACGCGCTGCCTCGAGTGCCACGCGAGCAAGACCACGGGCGCGGCGATCGGCGCGCCCGACGCATTCTGCCAGTCGTGCCATCAGTACGTCGGCGTGAAATTGGACTGCTTCGATTGTCACCAGGGCAAGCCGGGCGCGGTCCGCAGCGTCGCAGCGAGGTCGCCGTGAGCGCGCCGAACGCCAATGGCACGACACTGACGCGACGCGGTCTGCTGGCGGGCGCGGCCGCGCTCGCCGGCGCGGCGCTCGCGCCCGGCGTGCACCTGATCGAGATCGCGCGCGCGAAGACCGGCGAGCCGGTGTCGTCGAAGGTGCGCTGGGGGCTGCTGATCGACGCCAACCGCTGCGTCGAAGGCTGCCAGAAGTGCGTTTCGGCGTGCAACGAGGAAAATGGGCTCGAGGGCGGCACCCGCCCGGTCGATGTGCAATGGATCCGCAAGGTCGAACTGAAGGAGGTGCGCACCGGCCGCAAGGCGTCGGCGCCGGTGATGTGCCAGCACTGCGCAAAGCCGCCGTGCGTCGACGTCTGCCCGACTGGCGCGTCTTTCAAGCGCGCCGACGGCATCGTGCTGGTCGACCGCCACACCTGCATCGGCTGCCGCTACTGCATGATGGCGTGCCCGTACAAGGCGCGCAGTTTCGTGCACGAGCCGCTGACGCAGCAAAAGCCCGAGGTGCCGCGCGGCAAGGGCTGCGTCGAATCGTGCACGCTGTGCGTGCACCGGATCGATCGCGGCGAGCGCAATACCGCCTGCGCCGAGGCGTGCCCGACCAAGGCGATCGTCTTCGGTGATCTGAACGATCCGGAGTCGGCGATTTCCGGAAGACTGCGCGAAGTGCAGGCCACGCAGTTGCGCGCCGACCTTCGGCTCGATCTGGGTGTGCGTTACGTGGGGCTCTAAATGGTTGCGGTTCCGACGATCCCCGCACCGGTGGTCGAGCGCCGCTTCTGGTGGCTGCTGGCCGCCGGGGTCGTCGTGCTGGCCGCCGGGCTCGCGGGCGCCTGGGTGATGGAGCACGAAGGGCACATCGCCACGGGCATGAACAACGAGATCGTCTGGGGCACGCCGCACGTGTTCGCGATCTTCCTGATCGTCGCCGCATCGGGCGTGCTGAACGTCGCGTCGGTCGGCACCGTATTCGGGCGCACCGAGTACAAGCCCTACGCGCGGCTGTCGGGCCTGCTGTGCGTCGCGCTGCTGGCGGGCGGGCTGATGGTGCTGATGCTCGACCTGGGCCGGCCGGAGCGGGTGATCGTCGCCGCCACCCACTACAACTTCACGTCGGTCTTCGCGTGGAACGTTTTCCTGTACACGGGGATGTTCGCGTTTACGGCGCTGTATCTGTGGATGATGATGGAGCGCCGCATGAACCGCTACGCGAAGCCGGCCGGCATCGCCGCGTTCGTCTGGCGCTTCGTGCTGACGACCGGCACCGGGACGATCTTCGCATTCCTCGTCGCGCGCCAGGCGTATGCGTCGGCGGTGCTGCCGCCGCTTTTCATCACGATGTCGCTCGCCTGGGGCACGGCGGTGTTCATGCTGGTCGAAGCGGGGTTCGCGCGCTGGCGCGGTGCGCCGCGCGCGCCTGAGTTCCAGCGGCGTATCGCGCGGCTGCTCGGCATCTTCGTCGCGCTGGCACTGTATCTGGTCGCCGTCTACCACCTGACGAATCTGTACTTCGCGAAGCAGACCGCGTTCGAGCGTTTCATCCTGCTCGACGGCGGGGTCTATCCGTGGCTGTTCTGGGCCGGCTATGTGCTGGTGGGCAGCGTCGTTCCGCTGGCGCTCGTTTGGCGCGCCGGAGTCACGGAGCGAGGGGCCCTCGCCGCGGCGGCGCTGGTGACCGTCGGCGCGTTCGCGCTGCTGTATGTGTTCATCATCGGCGGACAGGCGTTTCCGCTGGATATTTTCCCCGGCTACGAAGTGACGAGCAGCTTCCGCGATGGCCAGATCGCCGCGTACGCGCCGAGCCTGCCCGAAGTGCTGCTCGGATTCGGCGGAGTGGCGGCCGCATTCGTGATTGCGCTTGTCGGCGTTCAAGTGCTCGACTTCATGCCCGACGAGGGCCGGTGAACATGCCCGGCATCCTCGTCTCGGCTGCGCACAAGTCGTCCGGCAAGACGACCGTGACGATCGGCTTGGCCGCGGCGCTGCGCGCGCGCGGGCTCGCGGTGCAGCCGTTCAAGAAAGGGCCGGACTATATCGATCCGCTGTGGCTGTCGGCGGCGGCCGGGCGTGCGTGCCGCAACCTGGACCTTTACCTCTCGCCGCCGGACGAAGTCCGGCAGGCGTACGAGTCGGCGTCGGCCGACGCCGATGTCGTTCTGGTCGAAGGCAACAAGGGGCTGTACGACGGGCTGTCGCTCGACGGCAGCAACAGCAACGCGGCGCTGGCGAAGCTGCTCGATCTGCCGGTCGTGCTGGTACTCGATGCGCGCGGTATGACGCGCGGCATCGCACCGCTGATCCTGGGCTACCAGGCGTTCGACCGCGACATCCGCATCGCCGGCGTGATCCTGAACCGACTCGGCGGTTCGCGCCACGAGTCGAAGCTGCGGGCGGTGATCGAGCGCTACACCGACGTTGCCGTGCTCGGTGCGCTGCACGAGGACGCGCAGCTCGCGATCGAGGAGCGCCACCTCGGACTGATGCCGGCGACGGAAAACGTCCGCTCGAGCGAGCGCATCGAGCGACTTGCGCAGGCGATCTCGGCAGCGGTCGATCTGGATCGCGTGCTCGCGTTCGCCGGGCCGGCCGCGTCGCGTCGCGCGTCGGCGGCGCCGGCACCCCGAGCGAGCGGGTGCCGTCTTCGCGTCGGCATCGCCCGCGATCGCGCTTTCGGGTTTTACTATCCTGAGGATCTCGCTGGTTTCGAGCGCGCCGGCGCCGAATTGATCTTCTT
>Ga0272446_1004892_pt1 | contig 15336 bp, 7 predicted proteins | sample YNPCB0061_FD_194587 | JGI IMG/M metagenome (GOLD analysis project Ga0272446, IMG submission 194587) | Hot spring microbial mat communities from Yellowstone National Park, WY, United States - YNP-CB-006-1 | ecosystem: Environmental > Aquatic > Thermal springs > Hot (42-90C) > Sediment | place... | reverse complement strand
GTGCTTCCGCCTCTTCAGCGAGCATCTTCGGCGTCATGCCAACGCCGCCCATGCCGGCTGCCTCCCAGCTTCGCTGTCGCCGGTCCAACTCAGCAAGAAACCCCGCACGTACGATATCAAGCAACGACTCCCGGTATTGTTCCGCCGCAGCCGTCATGTCCGCATGACCACCGGTATTCTCGACCGCATCCTTCAGAACGCCATCGAACCAGCCTTCCAACTCCTCCATCAGCGGCAGGACCTGTCCGTTAAGGAGCGCCATCACCTGGGCCTGGGCGATCTCAGCCAGATACCCCCGAATCGCCTCGTCCCACTTCGTCTTTGCGTCACGCTGGAACCCCGACGGCGTCTGCTTCAGGAACGGCCGCAGCCGGCGAAGGGCATCGGATTTGATCAGTTCGAGGGCAACCTTCACTGCCATATCTTCTCCCCAACATCATCGTGCGAGCCTGATCTACTCACGAGTAAAATAACAGGGTACCGACAGAAGAATGGAGGCCGCTTACGAACGACGCATCGGCATTCGCCAACTTCTTCAGGAAGCTCACTGGTTTTGAAACTGTTCTCGGATGGCAGTCCCGCTTGGGTGAGGATGCAAGATGCCGAGACCGGCTGATTCGCATACCAACGGGCTTCGGGAAGACAGCAGGCGTGGTCATCGCGTGGCTATGGAACCGTGTACACAAAGGCAGGGCGGATTGGCCACGGCGACTCGTCCTCTGTCTACCCATGCGAACGCTCGTCGAACAGACGGAGCGTGTTGTTCAGGATTGGTTAACCTATGGTCAGTTCGGATCGGGGCTTCATGTTCACGTTCTGCTCGGAGGGATGTCTCTCTCGGACTGGCATCTCTGCCCGGAATCCAACGCTGTGCTGATTGGCACCCAGGACATGCTTCTTTCGCGCGCGCTGAATCGCGGCTATGGCTCCGGTCGTGCGCGGTGGCCGATGGAGTACGGGCTCTTGAACGTCGATTGCCTTTGGGTGATGGACGAGATTCAACTCATGGACGTCGGATTGGCAACCAGCGCGCAGCTACAGGGGTTTGCCAATAGCGAAGAGGGTGATGGCAGACTGCCACGCCCCCGCCGGACCTGGTGGATGAGCGCGACGTTACAGAGCGACTGGCTATCTTGCGCACCAGCGCTGGTAAATGTAGGCTCTCTTCCCATGATCCAACTCCAGCCTAAGGAGCAGGCTGGCCCCCTATGGGAGGTGAATAGATCCGTCCGCGTTGAGCATGTTCCCGCAGTGGATGATGCCAAGGCGCAGAAGTGGGTGAAAATTGTTGTCGATAACCACACGGGTGGGATTACGCTCGCAGTCACGAACACGGTGAAGAGCGCGGTGGCGCTCCACGCGGAACTGAAGAAGCTCAAGCCGAACGTCACTGACCTCCGTCTCCTCCACTCACGCTTTCGGGGTGCGGAAAGGAGACGTTGGACGGAAGAGTTTTTGGGAAGGGAGCACTGCACGCCGGGCCAGAACCGAATTATTGTGGCAACCCAGGTGATCGAGGCTGGGGTGGACATATCCGCCGACGTTCTCGTGACTGAACTCGCGCCATGGTCCTCCCTTGTTCAGAGGTTCGGACGCTGCGCGCGGTATGGCGGCGAAGGCCAAGTTGTGATTGTCGATCGTCGCCATACAGATACAACAGCTCAAAACATCAGCGCCAAAAATGAAGAGGAGCGGTGTCAGAAGCGGAAGGATGCCGATCGTGCGAGCGCCAGACCGTACGACGTCTCTGCAATTGAAGCGGCTGCCGATGCGATCGGGAAACTGCAAGGTATGGCGAGCCCAGGCGCGATCGAAAGATTCGAGAACAGCGCGGGGCAAGAGGATCTGGCCCGGCTCTATCCATATGCACCACTCCATGTTCTCACTCGCCGGGAGCTTCTTGATCTATTCGACACTGGACCTGATCTCACAGGTGCGGATATTGACATCTCTCGATTCGTGCGTGAGGGGGATGAGCGCGATGTCACGATCTGGTGGTGGCCCGTTCCGGAGAATCAATCGCCCCACCCACGGCTTCGGCCTACGCATGAGGCGCTTTGCCGTGTTCCTGTCGGTGACGCCCGAGCGTGGCTCTTCCCCAGCAGAAACAGTTCTCAAGACATCCAATCCGATGGCGATCCTGGCGCCGCTGCCCGCGGAGCGCGGCCGCGTGCTTGGGTGTGGAGTTATCTCGACAACGGCTGGGAGCGGGTGGCGGAACATCACCTGTATCCGGGACAGACGATCCTTGTCGATGCAGCCGCCGGCGGGTACGACATAGGTATCGGATTTACGGGGAAGCCGGGCGTGGTTCCCGTAGAGGTAGGGCATGCGCGCGTCATAGAGCCGGCGGAAGCCGCCGACAGCGCAGAGGAACAGGAAGACCTAAGCGCGGGGCTCGGCGATAGTGCGTGGCAGTACAAGACAATCACCACGCACGTAGCCGAGGTCGCTGCCGAGGGACTGAAGATCGCCGATACTCTTGGCCTTGCGAATCCAGCCATCCGGAAGGCGGTTGCGGTGGCCGGCTTGACCCATGACATTGGCAAGGCGCACCCGGCCTTCGCGGGAGCGATTAGAGATCGAAATCAGATTCCTGGCGGCACTCCCTTGGCGAAAGCCCCCAAGGGGCGCTGGCACGGGGTTCGCGATATGTACAATCACAGTCACCTAGGCGAGCGTCCTGGTTTCCGGCACGAGTTGGCGAGTGCTTTGGCGATCCTGGAGCTTGTCTGGCGTGCGCGCCCGTTGCACCCCGCGCTTCAAGGCGGCCGCGAGGCCATACTCGATGCCACCGTTGGGCGGGAACTTCCCGACGATGCGGAGCGACTGCCAGAGCCTCAGGGTATCCTTGCCGAACTTGTGGAGTTGGATTCGGCTGCTCTGAACCTTGTCCTTTATCTGGTGATGTGCCATCACGGGAAAGTTCGTGCGACCGTGCCCATGAGCCCCCGCGATCAAGACAATGTCGGCCGCGACGGCGCTCTCCCGCTTCGGGGAGTCCGGGATGGAGATGAACTCCCCGCGCTGATGCTCGCGAATCCCCGCGCGGGACAACAGTTCCAACTTCCCGAAGTGAAGCTCCGCTTGGATCCAGCCCGGCTCGGACTGTCGAAACGCTACGGCCCAAGCTGGGTGGAACGCGTGCTCGATCTGCGCACATGCTATGGAGATTTCCAACTTGCGTGGCTGGAGGCATTGATACGAGCCGCCGACGTGCGGGCTTCGCAGATCGCGCAACCGCTTGACCCCAGACTTCCACCAAATCTGGCGGAGGTTGCCGTAGCTCCGGGTTCGGAGGATCGAGACGCTGACTTGCGAGAGTGGATCAACAATACACTCGTTGCCGGGACGAGTCCGCCAGCGGCAGTTGGGGCTCGGCCGTCCAGTAAGCGGCAGGCGCGACGAGGGGGTGCCCGGGAGCCTATCAAACGGGCGCGGCGAGGCACTCCATGAGCGAGCCATATGTCCATGAGATGCCGGGGCTGAAGGCAGATGCGCTGGCCACGTACCTCACCGCGCTGGGGATTCTTCGCTTGGTAGCGGAACAGAGGGATGCGACCGCGCGCGGCTTCTGGCGCGACGAGCATTTCGTCTTGCTGACCGACCTTGACTGGGATTCGATCGAGCGCTTCCTGCTCGAAAAGTACGAGCCTACGCCGATCCTGGCGCCGTGGAACCTGGAAAGCGGTTTCTTTTCACTGAAGCCGGTTGAACCAAGAGAAACGGGTGCATCCGGTCGGAACGAGGCGCCTTCAGAGTCAGAAGATCTGAGCGTTGGAGAGACCGGAGTCGATCCAGAGTTGGCTGCTCACGATTCTGAGCCAGACGATGAGGATGCTGGCGAGGAAGACGAAGCAACAGGAGATCCGCTGATCGAGCAGATCAGGCGTTCGACAGCGCAGCGGCTCGCACGGTTTCGGCTCGCCATTGAAGTTGCCTTTGCGGCCATTCCTAACGAGGTGCGCCAAGCGGAGATTGAAACGCAGCGGGCCCATCAGAGAATGCGAGACGAACTCGCTCAAGCTCTTGCGGAAGCGGAACAAGAGGTTTCCAAAGCGAGGGCTGATGTGAAGGCCAAGAAAGCCGCTGCCAAGGGAACAAGAAAGGGAGATCCATCCCAAGAGGCGCTTGCAAGAGCTCGAACTCGCCTCAAGCAGGCCGAGCAGGCCCAGAAACAGAAAAGAGCCGAACTGAAACCCAAGGAAAAGGAACTAAAGGTATCTATCGAAGATGCGAAGAAGCGCTTCAAGGAGATCCAGTCCGCCACAAAGGCCCGATTGATCGCTGATTTGCGCGTGCGCTGGGGAGACGAAGGGCAGCAATGGGTGGACGCGGCGGTCGCACTGGATGAAAGACAAAAGAAGGGCTTCGAGTTCACGGCGCTTTTCGGCTCAGGCGGCAATGACGGGCGCATGGAGTTCACAAGGAACTTCCGGCGGCACCTGAACGAGCTTTTCAACCTCGATACCGGCTGTCCCATGGACAACGCCGCAGACAGGTTGCGAGCCGCGGTCTTTGGTACGCCCACGAACCTCCTGGTCAACAAGGCCGTTGGTCAGTTTTACCCGGGGCGCGCGGGCGGCAGCAACATGGCAGCCGGCTTTTCCGGCGGTGCATCCGTGAACCCATGGGAGTTCGTCCTTATGCTGGAAGGAGCTGTTGCACTCGTAGCAGGCATGACGCGCCGTGGTGAGGTTGGACGGGCGCGGGTCTCGTCGCCCTTCTGGGTGGAAGCTGCGCCAGCCGGTTTTACCAGCGCTTCGGAGTTGGAGGGTTCACCGCGAGGCGAGCAATGGTTACCCCTGTGGTCCAGTCCGGTACGATACGACGAACTGGTCGAACTAATCCGCGAAGGGCGGGCGCAAGTCCGGCGCGGGAACGTCACGCGGGCTGGAGATCTTGTGCGCGCAACTGCCCGGCTCGGCCTTGCGCGTGGCATCGAGTCGTTACAGCGATTCGCATATTTGGAACGCAACGGCCAGTCGAACTTGGCGGTAGCTGCCGGTCGTTTCCGAGTTGCATCGCGTTCCAACCAGTCGCTACTGGAGGAAGTTGCCTCCTGGATCGATCGCCTGGTCTGGCATGCCCGGCGGACTGCGGACAATAATGTACCCCTGAGCCTCGGCGCGGTCGCCCGACGCGCACAGGAAGCGCTGTTTGCAGTTTGCCGGCACGACGCTACGCCGGCCGAATGGCGGGACCTGCTCGTCACGCTTGGGGAAGCAGAGTTTGCGCTCTTGCGCTCGGGCAAGAACCCCGCGCGGCGACCTTTGCCTCGTTTGAGTCCAGGCTGGCTATCGGCGGTGGACGACAGTTCCGAACAAGGCAGAACGACGTTACGACTTGCCCTGGCGCTAGCGTCTCAGCACCTCCCCCCTGAGAAGGACAGGTCAACGCTCAAGGGCTCAGTCCGGTGCCACTTCCTCCCGTTGGCCGATCCTGACGCGGAGCATCCTCAGTTCCGGTTCGACGAGCGCGGCCGGGCTGCCTCTGACCCAGAATGGGTGTGCGTGGGCCGCAATTTGGTGGCCGATACGATTGCCTTGGTGCGAAGGCGTACCATCTGGGTCCGCACTGCCAGCGCACGGCGGGAAAGGGCGCCGCAACTGCCCCTTTGGGCCGTGCGGTCCTGCGAGGCCTCTACCAAGGAGATTGCTTGGTGGCTGCGGCATGATCAGTTCGATGACGAGATTCTGAAACTTGCGCGTGCACTGCTTGCCCTTGACTGGGGTGCGGTTGCGAACAGCAGCGTGGTTCCGTCTCCATTGTGTGAAGGAGCACGTGATCCGCTTCACCTTCTGTTGCGCCTTGCTCATCTGCCGTTCGAGATCCCGGTGCGAGACTCCGATGGCAAGGCGGAAGTCGGGGTCACAGTACGTCTCGACCCAGAGCCGCTGCGGCGGCTGGCCGCAGGCGACATAGACGGCACACTTCGAGTTGTGGTGCGCAGGCTCGCCGCAAGCGGCCTGCATCCGGTTTTCCGGCGCGGTATGGCAACGCCAGTGCTGGCGCGCCGTCTGGCGGCCAGCCTCGCCTTTCCAATCTCACAAAGGGAGGCGGCGCTAGCAGCCACACTCGTCTGCAAGCCTTACGAAGCGAAGGATACTGAAGAACAAGTCTTGGTTTCGACTTGAGGAGCGTCTTATGCCAATCGATCTATCACCTATTGAAGATGTCCACGACCTGTTGTTTGAGATTCCTCTCAAGGTCAAACAGGGCCATCGCTTTCAGCCCACGGGCTTCCCAGACCTCGGCGCTGCTGAGTTCGACACTCCCGACGGGAGATCCCTACTCGTTGAGTCTGCGCAGAGCATGGCCAACCGGCTGGAAGCCGTCTGCTGGGACGACAACGCCAACGATCTTATTGAACCGCTGCGCGGGCTTAGCTATGTCAAAGTGCTGCGGGACCAGAGCTACCTCACAAGCTCCGTTACCGACTCGCATCGGCTCAATAGCCCGTACATTCTTGAGAGTAAAGACAAGACGTTCCTCACCACGCTTCAAACGGAACTCGGGGCGCTCGAAAGAGGGCCCATCAACCGCAGCGTCCTAGCGAAGAAGCTACTGAAGTACGATGCGGGTTCTCTGGTGCATGGCGTGTTCCTCGCCAAAGAGCAGCTAGCAGGTGGGCGGCTGCGAGTAGCACGGGCATTGACGGCGTTTATCGAAGCGGACGCCGTGAGGGTCGCCTCTTCCGGCGGCTCGAAGCAGGATCACGTCGACCCCACCGGCCAGGCCTTTAACCAAGGAGGGGCACAAAAGGGTTTCGGCCACGTGCCTTTCCCCCGTGACGAGTACACGGCTGAGAAGATCACACTCTATGCGAGCGTCGACCTTGCCCAGATCCGTGGCTATGGCCTCGATGACGATGCGACGACACTCTTGATCCTCTTGGCGCTCTTCAAGCTGCGCTCATTCGTAGACAGTCCCATGCGATTACGTACGGCGTGCAGTTTCAAGTTGCGCGACGTTGGGGACATAGCGAGCACGAACGTCCAGGCCTTCAAGCTGCCGGCTCGTGATGAGTTTGTAGGAAGTAAAGGGCAGGATGGCAAGTGGTCCGGTGATCTGCCAGCGCTGATCGACAAATTGGCTGTGACGGATGACGGCGGGAAGACCAGCACTGAAAAGATGCGGGTGACCAACGTTACCTTCACGGCTTGAGTGGGCTGCCGATGATTCGCTTCCTCATTGATTTCCCGGGTGGAACCTATCACGCGACGCCTTGGGGGCATCACGTGAACGAGGGCCTAGTCGAGTGGCCTCCAAGTCCTTGGCGGATTCTCCGGGCGCTGCTCGCCACGGGCTACACCAAGCTTGGCTGGCAGGAGGTTCCTGATGAGATGCGACGCTTGGTTGAAGCGCTTGCCGGGTGCGAGCCTACTTACCATCTGCCGCCTGCAACGACTGGCCACACTCGTCATTACATGCCAGTCAAGGGATGGAAAAACGGCCTTCCAAAAACCAGCATGGTGATCGACGCGTTCGTCAGGCCCGGTGGCCCGCTTGTTATCGACTGGCCGGTGGAACTGGATTCGCTTCCGCGGAATCTGCTCGAAGAACTCTTGAATCGTCTCGGATATCTTGGCCGTGCGGAGTCGCGGATCAAGGTACGGCTGGCAACGGACAACGTAGATCTGCCAGAATTTCTCGTCTCGATGCGGCGCAAGGAGTCGGACGATGAGCCCGTGCGGCTGCTTGCGCCTGTTTCGGCGGAGGCTTACGCTGATTGGCGGCAGAATTCGCCACACGCCCCTAATGATCTCCTGGCTGCTTTGCAGATCGACACGATAACGCTTCAAAAGGAAAAGTGGAACCATCCACCGGGCACGCGCGAACTCGTGTATTGGCGGCCGGCGGTTGCATTGGCCCACGCCCACGCACTTGCGTCGTCCGAAGACTCTGGCACCAACGGCGACGACACCGCCCTGTTCGCGCTCTCTACCGACAAGAAGCGGGACGTATTGCCGCTGATGGAGCGAGCCCTTCCAACCATGGCGCTGTTCCGCCGAGCTTTACTGAGCACGATCGGAGACGAGCAGCAACTCGGTGTTTGTTCTGAGTTGACTGGAAAAGACCCTGAAGGGCAGCCTCTGCGGAGCAAGCATCGCCACGCACACTTCATTCCGTTGTCCCTTGACGGTCACGAACCAAGGCGCATCGACCATGTGCTTGTCTATGCGCCAATGGGATTCGGATCACCCGCCGAGCGCGCTCTTCGCCGTTTGCGTAAGACGTGGGCAAAGGGAATGGCTGATATCGCCGTCACGCTCGTTGGAATTGGGAAGAGAATTGCATTTCGAACGGTAGGCGGCGAATTCGTGCCGGAACTTGGATTGGGCACGACATGGGTGAGCCAGACGCCGTTTATTCCTCCTCGTTTTCTCAAAGCGCATGGGAAGGACTCGATCGAGGGGCAAGTCCGCGCAGAACTTGAACGACGCGGCTTTCCGGACCTCGCTTCGCCTCCGATGATCGCTTTGCCAACAGATGAGAATGAGGCCGGTAGACGGGCTCGATGGTTCCGCCGCTTTGCCAAAACACACCAGGGAAACGTGGGAACGCCTCCCGCCGGTCCACTGCACCTTTCGCTGACGCTAGTTCGTGCGGTGGAAGGCCCGATCTGTCTCGGATGGGGTTGCCATTTTGGTCTCGGTCTGTTCGTCCCGGCTGCCAATAAAGAGGTCACTCTACCGTGACCACTTTTGTGCCCACTCTGTGCTTCTCTCCGTTGCGCGCGGTCGCGCGCGGATCGCGCCGGAGGAGCCGTAAGTGTTTGAACCCTTGGCAGTTGTGCGCAACCGGGAGCAAGCCAGCGTAATCCGGCTAAGTCTTTGATTCTGCGTCGGTTGATAGTTCGTAAGCAGCAGGTCGCTGGTTCAAGCCCGGCGGGTGGCTCCATTCAACCTCTTCCCATGGAATTGATTGCGGGCAAATCCCACGCCCCTTCGCAGGCGGTCAATTCTGGAGTGTGACCACTCTTGTGCCCACCCTGTTTCATTTCCTCCGCCCTTCGCTGTCCACCGGCTGATATCACCGGTATTGCAGGCGTTCCCGCGCCATCCGCCGCCGGCGGCCCTGCCCGCCCCCCCGCCAAGGCATCGCGCCCCCGTGGTGGCATAATGAATCGGGAGGTCCGACAGAAATGGCGGTGACGATCGCACCGGAGCAGGAAACCAATCCGTGGCTGGCGGCCGAGGCCCGCTTTGACCAGGCTGCCGCCCGGCTCAAACTCGACGACGGCATGTGCAAGGTGCTCCGCAGCCCCTCCAAGGAGATCACCGTGCATATCCCCGTGCAGTTGGATGACGGGCGCCTGGAGGTGTTCACCGGCTACCGCGTGCAGCACTCCGTGGCCCGCGGTCCGGGCAAGGGCGGCATCCGTTTTTCGCCCGAAGTGACCCTCGACGAGGTCCGCGCCCTGGCCGCCTGGATGACCTGGAAGTGCGCCGTCGTCAACATCCCCTTCGGCGGCTCCAAGGGCGGCGTGATCTGCGATCCCACCCTGCTCTCCGACGGCGAACTGGAACGGATCACCCGCCGCTACACCGCCGAGATCATCGCCTTCCTCGGCCCCGAGCGCGACGTCCCCGCGCCCGACGTGAACACCAATGACCGCGTGATGGCCTGGATCATGGACACCTACTCGATGCACGTCCGCCACACCGTCACCGCCGTCGTCACCGGCAAACCCATGGACCTGGGCGGTTCCCGCGGCCGCCCCGAAGCCACCGGACGCGGCTGCATGATCGTCACCCTCCAGGCCCTCAAGCGCCTGGGCCTGGATCCCGCCGACACCCGCGTCGTCATCCAGGGCTTCGGCAACGTGGGCGGTATGGCCGCCCGCCTGATGTCCCGCCAGGGCTTCAAAATCGTCGCCATCATTGAATACGACGGAGCCGTCTTCAACCCCCACGGCATCGACGTCGAGGCCCTCATGGAGCACCGCCGTGAAACCGGCTCCATCACCCACTTCGCCGAAGCCGAGGACATCGACAGACAGGAAGCCATGTTCCTCGATTGCGACGTGCTCATCCCCGCCGCAACCGAAAACGTCATTACCTCCAAAAACGCCGACCGCATCCGGGCCAGGATCCTGTGCGAGGGAGCCAATGGACCCACCACCCCGCTGGCCGACGACATTCTCGCCGCCAAGAAGGTCTTCGTCATTCCCGATATTCTGGCCAACGCCGGCGGCGTCACCGTCTCCTACTTTGAATGGGTGCAGGATCGCCAGGGCTTCTTCTGGAACGAAGATCTGGTCAACGAGCGCCTGGCGGAGATCATGGTGAACAGTTTCGATTCCGTGGTCGCGTACGCCGAAAAACACGGCGTGAACAACCGCATCGCCGCTTACATGCTGGCCCTCGACCGGGTGGCCTTCGCCATCAAACTGCGCGGAATTTACGCTTAGCGTGACCGTCGAAGCCTCCACGCCGCTGATGCGGCAGTACAACGCCGTCAAACAGCAGGTCCCCAACGCGCTGCTCCTGTTCCGGCTGGGTGATTTCTACGAGCTGTTCTTCGAAGACGCCGTCACCGCGGCCCGCGAACTGGAAATCACCCTCACCTCGCGCAACAAGGAAAAGGGCGTGGCCATTCCCATGTGCGGCGTCCCCTACCACGCCGCGGAGGGCTATATCGCGCGCCTCATCCAGAAGGGCTATCGCGTCGCCATCTGCGATCAGATGGAGGACCCGCGCCTGGCCAAAAAGCTCGTCAAGCGGGAGATCACCCGGATCGTCACTCCCGGCACCGCCACCGGCGCCAACCTGCTGCGCTCCCACGAGAACAACTACCTGGCCGCGGTTTCCCGGCAGGGCAAACTCGCCGGCCTGGCCCACGTCGACGTCTCGACCGGCGAATTCAAGGTCACCGAGGTCGAGCCTGCCGAATTGGGCGCCGCCCTCGACCTGCTGGGCGCCCGCGAAGTGCTGGCCGCTTCGGAATTGCCGCTGTTTCCCGGCCTGCGCACCGAACTCGAAGACTGGGTGTTCAGCTTCGACTACGCCGAGCGCACGCTCAAAGAGCACTTCCGCCTGTTTTCCCTCGACGGCTGCGGCCTTGCCGGACACCCCGCGGCGGTGTGCGCCTCCGGCGCCATCCTCCACTACCTGCGGGAGACCCAGCGCGCCGCCCTCGACCACCTCGACCGCCCCGCTTTCTACGACCGCGCCGCCGGCATGGTCCTCGACAGCGTCACCGTGCGGAATCTCGAACTGGTCGAGCCGCTCTTCGCCGGCCAGGGCGCCACCCTGCTCGGCGTGCTCGACCAGACCGCCACCGGCATGGGCGGCCGCCTGCTCCGCCAGCGCCTGCTGGCGCCCTCGCTCGACCGCGCGGAAATCGAAGGCCGCCTGGAAGCCGTCGGCGAGTTGCTCGCCGACACCATTCTGCGCGCCGAACTCCGCAAGCAGCTCGCCGGCATCCTCGATCTCGAACGCCTCCTCGCCAAGGTGGTCATGAATACCGCCGGGCCGCGCGACCTGCTGGCTCTGGGCCGCTCGCTCGAAAAGATTCCCCCTCTCCGCCAGCGACTCGCCGGCGCGCGCACCCCCCGCCTGCGCGACCTTCACGCCCGGCTCGACGACGTTCCTGAAGTCTCCCGCCGGATCCTCGAGGCCATCGCCGATGAGCCCCCGGCCACCCTGGCCGACAGCGGCGTGATCCGGCCCGGTTACCACGCCGAGCTCGACGAATTGCGCGATTTGAGCCGCAACAGCCGCCAGGTCATCGCCCGGATCGAAGCCCGCGAGCGCACCCGCACCGGCATCGCCTCCCTCAAGGTCCGCTTCAATAACGTGTTCGGCTACTACATCGAGATCTCCAAGGCCAACCTGCACCTGGCCCCCCCGGAGTACGAGCGCAAACAGACCCTGGTCAACGCCGAGCGCTTCACCACCCCGGAACTGAAGGAGTACGAACGCAAGATCCTGGACGCCGAGGACAAGATCCTTACCCTCGAGCGGGAACTCTTCGCCGAAGTGCGCCGCTTCTCCTCCGGCCACGCCCAGCGCATCCGCGCCGCCGCCGGGGCCGTGGCCGAGCTTGACGTCACCGCCGCGCTCGCCCAGGTCGCCGCCGAAAACCGCTATGTCCGCCCCGAATTCACCGCTGACGGCGAGATGCGCATCCAGGCCGGCCGCCACCCGGTCATCGAGCGCAGCCAGGACATCGAGGCCGGCCGGTTCATCCCCAACGACCTCTACCTGAACTCCGGCGACGACCTCATCGCCATCATTACCGGCCCCAACATGGGCGGCAAGTCCACCTATCTGCGCCAGGCCGCCCTGATCGCCATCATGGCCCAGATGGGCTCCTTCGTGCCCGCCGATTCGGCCCGCCTCCCCCTCATCGACCGGGTCTTCACCCGCATCGGCGCTTCCGACAACCTCTCGCGCGGCCGTTCCACCTTCATGGTCGAGATGACCGAGACCGCCGTCATCCTCAATACCGCCACCCCGCGCAGCCTCATCGTGCTCGACGAAATCGGACGCGGCACGGCCACCTACGACGGCCTCGCTCTGGCCTGGGCGGTGGTCGAATTCATCCACGCGCGCGTCCGCGCCAAAACCCTCTTCGCCACTCACTATCATGAACTGACTGAGCTCGCCGATCTCCTCGAGGGCGTCCGCAACCTGCGGGTCACGGTGAAAGAGGCCGGCGACCGGATCATCTTCCTGCGCAAGGTCGAACCGGGCCGCGCCGACCGCAGCTACGGCATCGAGGTCGCCCGTCTGGCCGGCCTGCCCCTGCCGGTCGTCGAGCGCGCCCGCGAGGTCCTCCAATTTCACGAGCGCACCGGCCACGAGGTCAGCGAGGAGCTGGCCCCGCGCCACGACGAACCCGTCCAGATCCGCCTGTTCGAGCCGCTTGGCTACCGGCTGGCGGAGCGGATTCGCAGCCTCAAACTCGACGAACTCCGGCCCATCGAAGCCCTCAAGCTGCTGGCCGATCTGCAAGACGAGCTCCGTAACCAATGAGAGTCGCCGGCATCATGAGCGGCACCTCCCTCGACGGCATCGACGTCGCCATCGTCGATATCCGCGGCCCCGGCGTCTCCACCCTCGCCTTCCGCACCACGCCCTATCCCAGGCCGCTGCGCGCCGCGATCCTCGCTGTCTCCGACGCCCATACCCATACCGCCGCCATCTCCCGCCTGAATTTCGAACTGGGCGAGCGCTATGCCCGGGCGGTCATCGAGACCTGCCGCCGCGCCGGCGTGCCCTTGCACTCGGTCGAGTTGATCGGCTGCCACGGACAGACCATTTATCACGAGGGCGTCAACACCCTGCAAATCGGCGAGGCGGCAGTTGTCGCCGAGCGGACCGGCATCCCCGTCATCTCCGATTTCCGCACCCGCGATATCGCCGCCGGAGGCAAGGGCGCGCCCCTGGCGCCCTTCGTCGACTACCGCCTGCTGCGCCACCCCAAGCTGGGCCGCGTGGCGCTCAACATCGGCGGCATCGCCAACCTCACCGCCATCCCCGCCGGCGCCCGGCCCCAGGATGTCATCGCCTTCGATACCGGCCCGGGCAACATGGTCATCGACGCGCTGACCTGGGCCTATACCGCCGGCCGCCGTGCCTTCGACCGCGGGGGTCGCATCGCCCGCCGCGGCAACCTGAACGCCGCCCTGCTGCGCGAACTCCTCACCGACCCCTACTATTCCCGGCGCCCCCCGAAAACCGCCGGCCGCGAGCAGTACGGTGCGGCGTTCGCCGAACGGCTCCAGGCCACCGGCCTGCCCCTGCCCGACCTGATTGCCACCGCCACCGTCCTCACCGCCGCCACGGTGGCCCTCGCCATCCGCCGCTTCGTCGCTCCCCGCATGCGCGTCGACGAGCTGATCGTCTCCGGAGGCGGCGCCCACAACCCGCAGATCATGGGCCATCTGGCCGCCCTGCTGCCGGGCGTCGCCATGGCCACCTCCGCGGACTTCGGCATCGGCATCGACGCCAAAGAGGCCATCGCCTTCGCCGTGCTCGCTTACCAGACCTGGCGCCGCCGCCCCTCGAACCTCCCGGCGGCCACCGGCGCGCGCCACCCGGTCCTCCTCGGCAAGATCACGCCCGGTGGTTACCGAGCCGGCGCCGGACGCATAGTACAATGACAGAGAGCGGAGCTCTAGGAACCCCATGAAAGACCGAATTGGCGCACTCCTGCTGTGGTTTGCAGCAGCCGCCCTCCCTGTCTGGTCCCAGCAGCAGGTCCCCCCCGACCCGCCGAGAGCCGGCAAGGTCGAAATCCTGAAATCCTCCGAGCTGCGTCCCGGCATGAAAGGTTACGCCTGGACCGTTTTCGAAGGAACCCGGCCCGAATCCATTCCGGTGGAGATCATTGGATTGTGGAAAAACGCCTGGGGACCCAAACAGGACGTCATCCTGGCCAAAATGGGCGGCCGCGCCGCGCGCACCAACGTCGCCGGCGGCATGAGCGGCAGTCCGGTCTATATCGACGGCAAGCTGGTCGGGGCTGTCGCGCTGCGCCTCAGCACCTTCTCGCCCGACGCCATCTGCGGCATCACCCCGATTGAGCTGATGCTCGAGATCAATGACCTGGACCAGTCGCGCCCGTCCGACGCCCGTACTCCCGACAAGGTTCAGGCCCGCGCCCAGGTGGCCGTGCCCGGCGAACTGCTCGCCCAGGCCGTGGCCGCCGGAACGTCTCCAGGCTTCGCCCGCCAGACCCCCCTCATGGTGCCCATCGAAACCCCTCTGGCCTTCTCCGGGTTCCACGACAGCGTGCTCCGCGAGTTCGGCCCGCTGTTCCAGCAGTTGGGCGTCGCCGCCGTCCAGGGCGGCGCCGGCAGCGCCATCTACACCACCAAGCCCGCTCCGGGCTGGCAGGACGCCCTCCAGCCGGGCGATGCCGTGGCCGGCGTCCTGGTTTCCGGCGACATGAGCGTCACCGGGCTGGGCACCGTCACTTACAACGACGGCCGCCGCGTCCTGGCCTTCGGGCATTCCTTCTTCAACCTGGGCCCCGTCAACATGCCCATGAGCAAGGGCGAAGTCCTCATGGTCCTCTCCAGCCAGTTTCAGCCCAACAAGTTCGCGAACGCCACCGAGATTGTCGGCGCTCTTCAGCAGGACCGCCACAGCGGCATCCTGGGCGTGCTCGGCAAGGAATCCGAAATGATCCCGGTCAGCGTCAGCGTGCGCTCGTTTTCCGAAACCAACGCCGTCCGGAACGAGAAGAAGTTCCGCTTCAACGTCTTCGTCCAGCAGAAGTGGACCCCCTACCTCATGATGCTCACCCTGTTCAACTCCATCTCGGGCCTGAACGAGTTCCGGGATGAGGCCACTTACCGCCTGAACGGCGAGGTCGAGC
>Ga0272446_1004891_pt1 | contig 15336 bp, 6 predicted proteins | sample YNPCB0061_FD_194587 | JGI IMG/M metagenome (GOLD analysis project Ga0272446, IMG submission 194587) | Hot spring microbial mat communities from Yellowstone National Park, WY, United States - YNP-CB-006-1 | ecosystem: Environmental > Aquatic > Thermal springs > Hot (42-90C) > Sediment | place... | reverse complement strand
CTCTTGTCGAAAATGGAAAAGATTTTGGAATGCCCCAGCTTCCAGTAAAATTAATAAATGTTGGTGTGCCTTCGGAATTCGGAAATACTATTCAAATAATTTCAGCAAAGTATAAATCAATCTCAGGCAATTATTTTCCAAATCCAAAATTAGAAAAGGATAGTTCAATCTTTCGTGAAAAAGAATTTGTGAGTGAAAATTATAATTCATTTTCTGTGCAAGATGTTGTTGCCTTTGGCGATTATGGGTTAGTTAGGAATTTACCGGTTCAAACATTGAAAATTTATCCAATTATTTTTGAACCAATTACTCAGAATATCAAAGTTTATGAATCTATTGTTTTCAAAATTAATTTTGGAAATTCATCAACTAAAAAGATCAAAGTTAGTGAAGATTTTCTGTCATCAATAATCATTAATTGGGATCAAGCAAAAAATTGGGGCGAAGAAAATAAATCATTACAAAAAATTACAAATTCAGTTTTGGCAACTGGTCCTTGGTTTCGTTTTGAAGTTTCTGAAGAAGGAATTTATAAAATTGATAGAACCTTTCTGCAAAATTTAGGAGTTGATGTTAATACTGTTGATCCAAGAACAATAAAAATTTATAATAATGGTGGATTGAATCTTCCAGAGAATTACAACTCTTATGTAAATGATGGATTGAAAGAGAATGCTATTTTATTTGTTGGTGAATCAGATGGGAAAATAGACGCAGCCGATTACATTTTGTTTTATGGAAGAGGAACAGAAGTTTGGGATTACAATTCAAATTTAAAATCAATTGTGCGTTCAAAAAATCCTTACGCTAAAAAGAATTATTATTGGTTAACTTATGGCGGATCAAATGGTAAAAGAATGACTGAAAAGCCATCTGTAAATTCTCAAAATGCTTACATACAAAATTCTACATTTGGTTTTAAGAGTTATGAAAAAGATAGTGTTAATATTGGAAAATCAGGAAGGGAATATTTTGGTGATGTAATTGATGCCTCGACTAAAAGCAAAACTTTTATAAATACACTCAATGGATTTATCCCAAATTCATCAATTGATTATAAAGTTAGAACTGTTAATGTTTCGAAAGCAAACATTCCAATTCGAATTGATGAAAATGGGAATCAAGTTTATTCAACAACAATTTATGGAATTTTTGATTACGATTATGGAATTGATAACATTGCAAAATTTTCTTACAAAGGAAATTTAACTGATGAAAGAAGTGTGCTGAAAATTTCTCATTCTTCTGGATCAATAAGTGCCAAAATATTTTTAGACTACATTGAAATTATTTATCCGCGTTATTTGAGAGCTGCTGGAGATAATTTTATTCTCTTTGGAAAAGATACAACAGCTACGATTGATTATACAATAACAAATTTTTCAAGCAGCACAATACAAGCTTTTGATATTACAAATTTTGCAGATGCTAAATTAATTTCAAACGCAACTACAAGTGGCGGGCAAATTCGCTTTCTTGCAAATGAAATTAAAGGTTCGCCATCTAAATATTTTATTGTATCATCTAACGGTTATAAAATTCCAAGCAATGGAATAAAAGTGGATAACATGAATATTCGTGGAAACATTGCTGGAAGCGAAATGATTGTAATTGCTCCAAAAGATTTTAAAACTCAAGCAGAAAGGTATGCTAAATATCGCTCTTCTGAATCTCCGAATAAATTATCAACACAAGTTTTTTACGTCGATGAAATATTAAATGAATTTTCTTGTGGGATGATGGATCCACTTGCAATTCGTGACTTCTTAAAATATGCATTCGAGAATTGGCAAATTAAACCATTATATGTTTTGCTTTTTGGTGATGCAAGCTATGATTACTTAAACACAATTAAGGATAATAAAAATTTTGTTCCAGCATGGGAAACTGAAAATTCAATTAGTGAATTGAGTTCTTATCCTTCTGACGATTACTTTGTTCGTGTTTCAGGAAATGATTTAAAACCTGATTTAGCAATTGGAAGATTAACTGTTCAAACAACAAAAGAAGCAGATAATGCAATTGATAAAATTATCAATTATGAAACTGTACAAAGCAAAGGAGATTGGAGAAACACTATTACTTTAGTTGCTGATGATGGTCCAGCTGGTTTAGGTGTTGATAATGGCTCGATGCATACAGCTCAATCCGAAAATCTTGCTAATAATATTTTGCCCAAATTTCTTTATCAAAAGAAAATTTATTTAGTTGCTTATCCAACAGTTTTTGTTGGACTTGGAAGAAGAAAGCCAGATGTCAATAAAGCTATAATTGATGCGATAAACGACGGTACACTTTTATTAAATTATGTTGGTCATGGAAGTCCCGAACTTTGGGCTGATGAAAATGTTTTCGTCAAAACTACTACAATTCCACAATTGAAAAATTCAAATTACTTTTTCTTGACAGCAGCCACATGCGATTTTGGTTGGTATGATGATCCATCAATTCAAAGTTCTGCTGAAACTATGATGAATCTTCAAAATGCTGGTTCTATTTTAACTTACACTGCAAGCCGTGTTGTATATTCTAACTATAATGCTATACTAAATGATTCTTTATATAAAAATCTATTTGGTGTTAAAGATAATGGACTTCCAGCAAGAGTTGGATTTTCCTATTATCTAACCAAACAATATATGGTTGATCGTGAGAATGATGAGAAATATCATTTGTTTGGTGATCCTGCAATTAGAATGAATATGCCGGTGCTTCCACTTTCTGTAGATTCAATTAATGGTAAACCTTCTAATAGTGTTACACAAATTAGCGCACTCAGTAATGTTAAGATTAAAGGAACCGTAAAAAATACTGATGGCAAAGTTAATCCAATCAATGGTGAAGTTGTTTTAAGTGTCTTTGATTCTGAAAGAGGAATTTATTATCAAGAAATGGATTACACTGTAAAACAACAAGGTGGATTGATTTTCAAAGGAAGAGCATCGGTAAATAATGGAAAATTTGAAACTGAATTTGTTGTTCCGAAAGATATTTCTTATGAAAATAAAAATGGAAAGATTGTAGCATACTTTGCAAATAATCAAATTGATGGTGTTGGATTTACAAATAATATCATAGTTGGCGGCACAAATCCAAATGCAATCAATGATAACAAAGGTCCTGAAGTAACAATCTATTTTGATAATGAAAATTTTGAAAGCTCTTATTTAGTGAATCCAGATTTTACATTAATTGTTAAACTAAAAGATCAAACTGGTCTAAATACAACCGGAACTGGTATTGGACATAAATTAGAAGCAATTCTTAATGATGATGTAACTAACTCGATTGATCTTTCAAATAGTTTTGTTGGTGACTTAAATTCCGGTGGTAAATCAGGAATTGTCAAGTATCGTTTCACTGGTTTTAATTCTGGTGATTATAAAATTAAAATTAAAGCTTGGGATGTTTTTAATAATCTTTCAACTCAAGAAGCTAATTTCACTGTTGTAACAGATCAAAACGGAATTGTTATTCGTGATGTTGTAAATTATCCAAATCCATTTTCTTCATTTACAACATTTACATTCCAGCATAATTATTCATCTTCTATTAATTGTAAAATAAAAATTTATACAATTGCAGGAAGATTGATTAAAACAATCGAAAATTTTGATTTGTTGAACAAGTTTGTGAAAATTGATTGGGATGGAAGAGATGAAGATGGAAATCAAATTGCAAACGGAACTTATTTATATAAATTGATTGTAGAATCGACCGACGGAAAATTTAAACAATCAGTTTTAGGAAAATTGGCAGTAATAAAATAAATTTTTAATAATTCTTATTCGGAGGAATAAAATGAAAAGAATATCAATGCTGATGGTAATTTTAGCAATGTTTGTATCAGCAAATTTAATTAAAGCACAAGGTGAATCCGCAGTACCGTTTCTTTTACTTGCACCAGATTCTCGTGCTGGTGGAATTGGAGAATCAGGTGTTGGACTCGCAGATAATTCTGCAGCTATATTTTGGAATCCTGCTGGTATTGCATTTCAAACAGGTTCTGAAGTGAGTTTAACCCATAGTAATTGGTTACCGCAATTCAATCTTGATCTTTTTTATGAATATGCAACTTATCGTCAATACATGGAAGAATTAAGTGGAAGCATAACCGCAAGTATTACATTCATGAACTTCGGTGAATTTGTTCGAACTCTTTCTAATTCACCTGATCCTGTTGGAACTTTTCGTTCTTTTGATGCAGCTCTTACTTTGGGTTACGCAACAAAGTTGAGTGATGATTGGGGACTCGGTTTCAACTTCAGATTAATTCATTCTCGATTAGCAGATAAACCAACAGAGCAAGAGCAGGGAAAAGGTGTTGCAACTTCTGTAAGTTTTGATGTCGGTGCAATGTGGCGACCTGCTAATTTTGAAATTCCTTTTATCGGCGATCTGAGCAATCGTTTTAGTGTTGGATTGAATCTTGCTAATTTAGGTCCAAAAATATATTACATTGATCAAGCACAAGCTGATCCAATTCCAACTAATTTAAGATTTGGTTTTGCAGTCCGTCCATTCCAAGATGAATATAATTCACTCACTTATACTTTAGATTTTCAAAAGTTATTGATTGGTAAAGCTGATTCATCAGGCAAGAGACCAGAATTTTATAAAGCAATTTTTTCTGCTTGGGCTGATGAACCATTAAGTAAAGAAATTCGTGATATTGTAACTTCTATGGGAATTGAATATTGGTACGGAAAACCACAAGATTTTATGTTTGCTATTAGGGCAGGATTTTTTTATGAAGATCCATCATTTGGAAATAGAAAGTTTGTAACACTTGGAGCTGGAATTCGTTATGATATGTATGGATTTGATTTTAGTTATATCACAACTGATGTTTTCAAAGGAAGTGAAAATCATCCACTTTCAAATACTCTTCGTTTTACATTGCTAATTGGTTGGGGTGGACAACCTGAAAAAGTACTTGGATTCCCAAGAGGTATTTAATTATTAAAATGAAAAATTATTTTTTTTGGTTCATCTTATTATTTGGATTGAGCAGTTTATCTGCTCAATCTTACTCAAAACATTTTGCAATGCCACAAAATGATTTTTCTATTAAATCAGATTCATTAAGAATTCTTGCAGTAATGGTTGAGTTTCAAGAAGATAAATATGATGGAACAATTGGTAATGGAAAATTTGGTTCTCATTATTCTAAAAATTATGGCGATACAATTTTAGATCCGCTTCCTCATGATGCTAACTATTTTTCTGATCATCTTCTATTTGCAAAAAATTATTTTCAAAAAGTTTCAAAAGGCAAGCTAAATATTTCATATAAAGTTTTGCCTGAAGTTATTACAGTTTCTAAAACAATGAGAGAATATTCGCCAGGTTATCAATCAAAAGATTTGAAACCGTTGGCAAATCTTTCAGAAGAAGTTTGGAAATTAGCCGACCAAAAATTTTCGAATATTGATTTCTCAAAATTTGATCTGTTCATCATTTTCCACGCCGGTGTAAGTAGTGGATTGGATTTAGGAATGTTTTCAATTGATAGAAATTTGCCTTCACTTTATTTGAGTAATAATTCTTTCAAACAAATTTATGGAAATCAATTTTCTGGCTTTGCTACAAAAAGTGGATTAATTAAAAACACAATGATATTGCCAGAAACAGAATCGCGTGAATTACAGATGATCGATAATTCTGTTTCTCTTTTGCAAATAACTATTAATGGTGCTTTAGTTGCAAACATCGCAAGTCATCTTGGTTTGCCCGATTTGTTTGATACTGAAACAGGTAAAAGCGCAATTGGAAGATTTGGTTTGATGGATGGTCAAGCAATCATTGCGAATAATGGAATGTTTCCACCTTCACTTTCTGCTTGGGAAAAAATATTTCTTGGCTGGGATAAACCAATAGAAATTTCAAACGATGCAAATAGAATTAATGTAAAAACTAATGAAATCGCAAAGTTAACAGATACAACAATAGTCAAAATACCAATCAATTCATCTGAATATTATCTGATTGAAAATCGTCAACAAGATGCATTAAAAAATAATCTTGTACTAACAATTAAAAAAGGGAACGAAATTTTTAAGCAAACAATTCTGCCAGATACAAGTGGATTATTTTATCTTCAGCCAAAAGACATAGATGGTGGAGTTATTATTGATGTTGATGAATTTGATGCTGCAGTTCCGGGAAATGGAATTGTAATATGGCATATAGATGAAAAAATTATTGATCAAAAAATTTCTGAAAATAAAATTAATGCTGATCTATTTAATAAAGGTGTTGATGTTGAAGAAGCAGATGGTATCCAAGATATTGGAGAAATTTTCTATTCACCATTTGGAACTATAATTGGTGAAGGAACTAAAGAAGATTTTTGGTTCGCAGGAAATAAAGCTAAGTTTTATAAAAATTCTTTCTCACCAACAAGTAAACCGAATACTAACTCCAATAGTGGAGCAAATAGTTTTATAACGATAGATTCTTTTTCTGCTAATGGAAATTCAATGAGCTTTAATGTTTCCTTTGGAAAAGATGGATTGAAAAGTTTAATCAAAACGAAATTACCATTGATGAAAAATGGCAAACATGAACTATTAGCTCTTACAAATAATTTTACTTATGATTTATTCATTCTTGATGGAAGCGATTTAGTAAAAGTTTCATCCGAAGGAAAAATTATTAAACGCATCAAAAATTTTTCAGATGAAAATAGAATTGCAGGAGTTTTTTATGAAGGTGTTCAATATGTGTTTGGTGTTTATGGTGACACATTAAAAGCATATTCATTTAATCTTTCAAATAATGAAGAAAAGTTTTCGAGGTTTAGAAGTCTTCATCTAATATCTACACCTTTAGTTCTTATTAATACATCTGCTGGTTTACATGTTTTTGCCGGAACACAAGATGGATATAATTTCATCATTCGAGTTTTTGATCTATTCAAATATGATTTAGCAACAGTTGCTGGTTATCAACAAGTAACTAAATCTCCAGTAGTGCAAATTGTTCGCCAGTTTGATACTTTTAATGACAGCTATTATTCAGTTATTTCTGGCAATGAATTTTATCAAAGTATTAATAATAATATTGCGGGAAGTTTAGTTGGAAATCATAAACGAATTGTAGTTGTGCAGGATTTCAATGGAGATTACATCAATATCATTTTGAGTGATGCTGATGGCAAAAAACATTTTGACATTATAAAAAATAATAACGTAATAAAATCATTCGAGGTTTATTCAGAAAGTTCGGGATATGATTTTTCCGTCGCTGATTTATTTAATGATGGAAAAATTTTTATTATTCAAAATGATGTGAATAAAATTAATGTTTATGATTTGAATGGTTCAATGTTAGAAAAATTTCCAATTCAAATCGCTTCAGAAAAAATATTTGTTGGTTCACCATTGATCACCGATATTGATAAAGATGGAATTCAAGAAATTATAATCTCGAACAATAAAGGTGAACTTTATGCAATCAATCCAAAAGATGGAAAAATGCTTGATGGTTTTCCAATTCAAATTGGAAGTTCAGAAATGAATATTCAACTTTTTAACATAGAATTACCAACGATGGGTCCAATCCCAACTTACAAACCTTTAGTTGCAACAATTGATAATGACAATTTTTTATCAATTTGGAATTTATCAAATATGCAAGGGAAAAGTAGTTGGATTAGTAAATATGGTAATGCAAGTAATAATTCGTTTATCAAAATAGATAATCAGCCAAAAATACTTGAAGAATATTTTCCAGTTCAAAAAGCTTATAATTGGCCAAATCCAGTTTATGGTAATTCAACAAATATCAGATATTATGTTTCAGAAGATTCCAAAGTAACAATTAGAATTTTTGATTTAGCTGGTAGTTCAGTAGCAACCATTTATGACAATGCAAAAGGTGGATTTGAAAATGAAACCAAATGGGATGTGTCAAATATTCAAAGTGGAATTTATTATGCAAATATTTTGGTCGAAAGTATCAGCGGTAAATCAGCAACTAAAAACATAAAGATTGCAGTGATAAAATAATATGCAAAAAATTTTTCTGTTAATATTGTTTAGTGGTTATCTTTTTGCACAAGTCAATGATTATAATCCTGATTATAATTGGTTTACAATAAAAGGTAATCATATTCGCGTCCATTATCATGAAGGAGCTGAAAGAACAGCAAGAGTAGTAGCAAAAATTGCTGATGAAGTTTGGGGTCCAATCACTTCACTATATCAATACGAACCTGAAGTTGTTGATTTTGTTATTAAAGATATTGATGATTATTCAAATGGAGCTACATATTTTTTTGATAACAAAATAGAAATTTGGGCATCATCATTAGATTTTGATTTGCGAGGAACTCACAATTGGTTAAGAAATGTAATCTCACATGAATTTACTCACATGGTACAAATTCAATCTGCACTTAAATTTTCTCGCACGTTACCAATTTTTTATTTGCAGTTTTTAAATTATGAAGATAAACGTCGTCCTGATATTCTTTATGGATTTCCAAATTTTATTGCATCATATCCAGTTCCGGGTGTGAATGTACCTGCTTGGTTTGCTGAAGGAACTGCTCAATACATGAGAAAAGAATTTAATTATGATAATTGGGATACACATCGTGATATGATTTTAAGATGCTATGCTTTGGATGATAAAATGCTTACTTGGAATCAAATGGGTGTTTTTGATAAAACAAGTCTTGGTAACGAATCAGTTTACAATTCAGGGTTTGCTCTTACAAGATATATTTCGCAAAAGTATGGTGAAGATAAATTAAGATTGATATCTCATAAACTTGGAAAGTTAACCAACTTTACTATTGATGCGGCATTCAAAGATGTACTTGGAAAAGATGGAAATGAAATTTACAATGAGTGGAAAAACTTCCTTAAAGAAAATTATAAGTCGAGATCAAATGATGTACTCTCAAATCTTATAACAGGTGAGATGATTGCAAAAGATGGTTTTGGAAATTTCTATCCAGCATTTTCTGATGAAGGTGAAAAAGTTCTTTACGTTTCAAATAAAACCAGCGATTATTTTAGTCTATCTTCAATTTATTTATTAGACTTAAAAACTAAAAAAGAAAAATTAATTAGCAGTGGTGTTCGTTCAACTGCTGGTTTTGTGAAAGGAACAAACAAAATTGTTTATTCCAAGTTAAGTGATGATAATCCTAAAATGACAAATATTCATGACCTTTATGTTTATGATTTAGACAAAGAAAAAGAAATAAGAATTACTTTTGGATTGCGTGCAAATAATCCTTCTGTTTCTCATGATGGGAAGAAGATAGTTTTTGTATTTCAAAGTGATGGAACTATTAATTTAGGTTTAGTTGATATTGACGGAAAAAATTTCAAACGAATTACTTTTTTTGAAAATGGGGAACAGGTTTACAATCCAAAATTTTCGGTTGATGATTCATTTATTTTGTTTGATTATTCATTAAAAGATAACCGTGACATTGCAAGAGTAAATATTGACGGTTCAAATTTCCAATTCATTACAAACTCAAATGCAGATGAAAGAAATCCTGTGCAGATCAAAAATGGTGAAATATTATTCTCATCTGATCAATCGGGTGTGTTCAACATTTATAAATTGGATTTGAGCACGAATCAAAAAAAACAGTTGACAAATGTTATTGGTGGTGCTTTCATGCCAACAGTAAATAATGAGGGAGCGATTGTTTATTCTGGTTATACTTCTGATGGTTTCAAATTATTTTTGATCAATCCTGATGAGCAAGCAAAAGTTGATTCAACAAAAAAATATTATTGGATTAACAATCCACCACTTGAAACTGATCAACCAAATGGTGACATCAATAATTTTAATATTTCTTCTTTAAGAAATTTCAATGATGAAAATATTGCTGAATACAAATCAGAAAAATATGGTGGCTTCTTTTCTAAGATTAGTGTAATACCATTTGTACGTTATGATAATTACAGCACATATAATTCAGGATTTGATAGAATAAAGCCCGGTATTTATGTTGCTTCAAGTGATATATTAAATCGGTATTCAATTTTTGCAAGTGGATCAATCAACAGAAAAATGGAGCGAGATCTGTTTTTACAATTTGAATATAAAGATAAAGTTCCATTACTTTTTAACTTGGGTTTGCGTCCACAAGTTGGTTTTGAATTGTACAGTGTTTCTCGCGGAACTAAAATTGATTTGGATTTTGGTATCGATTCAACTTATTCACCACCAAGAATCGATTATAAAGTTCCTACAGAAGTTACCTACAATCTTCTTGAATTTGATTTTGTTGCTAAACATAAAATTTTTAAAGAAGGAAATTTTGTAGAAGCAAGATTTATTTTTAGTCAATATTCATCAACACTAAATAGTTTTATATTGCCTGAAAGCGGAAATTATCTTTATCCAACTTCAACAGATAAATATTTCCTTGGAAGAAATTTACAAATCAAATATTCTCACGAAACAATTATTCCAACAGTTGATTCAGACATCAATCCGGTTGGTCGCAAAGTAGAATTCAAATATGATTATGAATTTAATCGTTTCAATAATGAAAATAATTACACTGTTGTTGATGGAATTTTGAAACCACTATACAATAATTTTAACTTCCATCGTGTTGAATTCAATTGGAAAGAACATCTACAAATAATTGATAATCAAACATTAACTGCACAATTTAGATTTGGTTCTATACTTGGACCAACAGTTCCTGACTTTTTTGATTTTTATCTCGGTGGATTGGTTGGAATGAAAAGTTATCCATTCTATTCAATCAGTGGAAATGAAATTGCATGGATAAATTTAACGTATCGATTTCCTTTACTCAAAAATATAGATGAAAGAATTGGTCATATTTATATTGATAAAATTTATTTATCAGTTTATGGAGATTTTGGAAATGCGTGGAATGGTAAACTTCCTTCTATGAATCAATTTAAAAAAGGTGCTGGCGCTGAATTAAGAATTAAGTTAAATTCTTTTTATATCTTTCCAAATAGTTTGTTTTTTAATGCTGCATATTCTTTTGATAAAGTGTTAAAAGTTGTTAGGAATGAAAATGTTGTTTATGGTAAAGAATGGAATTTTTATGGAGGAATTCTTTTTGACTTCAGTTTATAAATTTGGTGATTCTATGAAAAAAATAATTATGGCAGTTATTTTGTTTTCTTCATTAATAAACGCTCAAAATAATTTTAAAGATAAAAATGAATTACGACCAAATTTTAGCGGTGCTCTTTATCTAGACCAACAAACTATTCCTAATCTTTCTCCAAAGTTTGATTCAAAGGAAAATGAAAAAAAGAAATCTCCAATTCTAGCTGCAAGTTTATCGCTTGTTTTACCGGGTGCTGGAGAATTTTATTCAGAGCGCTATCTGAAATCTGCAATTTTTTTAGCTGCTGAAATAACTGCAATTTCTGTTGGATTGATTTATGATAAAAAAGGAGATGATCAAACAAATTTTTTCCAGAACTTTGCTAATCAGCATTGGAGTGTTGATCGTTATGCAAAATGGGTTGTAACAAATGCTACAAAAGTTAATAGTGCCGTCAATCCAGCAAATTATAATGTCTTTGTAAATGGTAAAGTAAATTGGAATGAATTGAACAGACTTGAAAGTGATTTGGGTTCATATTTTTCGCATCGATTACCATATTATGGTGAACAACAATATTATGAATTGATTGGTAAGTATCCTCAATTTAATGTTGGTTGGGATGATTTTGGAGATGAGAATACACCATTTGAATACGATCCAACAAGAAAAAACTTAACAAAGAATTTTGTTTATTATTCAATCGAAAGAGGAAAAGCTAACGATTATTATAACATTGCAGCCAAAGCTGTTGTAGTTTTAATTGTTAATCATTTCATAAGCTCTTTAGATGCCGCATGGTCTGCACATAACTTCAATAGAAGTTTTGATATGAATGTCAGTTTGGAAAAATTTAATAATGGACTTACTTCATATTATTATCCTCAATTAAATTTGCAATATAAATTTTAGGTGAATATGAGTAATCCATTAGTATTAATCGTTGGAAGACCGAATGTTGGAAAGTCAACTTTGTTTAATCGTTTGACTAAAAGCACCACTGCTATTGTTGATGATGTAAGTGGTGTAACGCGTGATCGAATTTATGGAGATGTTGAATGGAATGGAAAATTTTTTCGAATCATTGACACTGGCGGATACGTTCCTGATTCTGATGATCTTTTTGAAACTGCAATTCGTGAACAAATTGAAATTGCTTTGGACGAATGTGATGCAATTCTTTTTGTGGTTGATGGAAGAGTTGGATTAACACCAATTGATAAAGAGATTGGAAATATTTTAAGAAAATCTTCAAAACCTTCTTTCCTTTTAGTTAATAAAAGTGATAATCCTGATTTTGGACAAAATAAAAATGATTTTTATTCTCTCGGCTTCTCAAGAATATTTGATATCTCTGCTTTGAATGGAAGAAATTTAGGAAACTTATTAGACGAATTAATTTCAAATCTTAAATTTCCTGAAGATAGCAATCAAGTTGATGAAAGACTACACTTGGCAATTGTTGGAAAACCAAATGTTGGAAAGTCATCTTTAGTAAATGCACTCCTTGGTTACGATCGAAGTATTGTTACAGATATTCCCGGTACAACGCGAGATAGTATCGATTCAGTAATGAAATATTATGGCGAAGAAGTAGTTCTTGTTGATACCGCTGGTTTGAGAAAGAAAAGCAAGATCAAAGAGAATATTGAATTTTTTTCTAATGTAAGAACTTATCGAGCTATTTGGAATTCTGATGTTGCTATTCTTTTACTTGATGCTGAATTAGGAATTAATAATCAAGATCAAAAAGTTCTTCAAGAAATTGTGAGAAGAAGAAAAGGATTGATTATTGCTGTAAACAAATGGGATTTAATTGAAAAGGATACAAACACAGCGAAAAAATATGAAGATGCAATAAAAGCAGAAGTTGCAACAGTTGATTTTGCTCCAATTGTTTTTATTTCTGCTTTAACAAAACAAAGAATTTTCAAGTTGATTGAACTTGCAAAAAAAGTTAATGAAGAACGACATAAGAAAATTCCTACAAATGAATTGAATGAAATTCTTCTTCCAGAAATTGTTAAAACTCCACCACCTGCAACTCCGACTGGCAAAGAGGTGAAAATAAAATACATTACTCAAGTTGGTGAACATTATCCTATCTTTTTGTTTTTCGCGAATGAACACAAATATATACCAGAATCTTATAAAAGATTTTTAGAAAGATTAATTCGTAAAAATTTTGGTTTTGAAGGTGTGCCTATGACACTTTCTTTTCGCGAGAAATAGTTAGAACTTCTCCAATTCTGAAATTTCTATTCTCAAGCCACTTCTAATTTTATAATTATTTATATTTAGAATTAATGAATTGAGAATTTTTGATTAATGAATAAGAATATCATTGTAATTGGTGGTAATGCTGCTGGTCCTGCAGCTGCTGCAAAAGCAAAAAGAACTGATCCTAATGCTAATGTTTTGCTTTTTGAAGCAAGTGAATTTATTTCAACAGGAACATGTGAATTGCCTTATGTTTTAAGTGGCGAAATCAAGGATTATAATGATATTGTTTTTTACTCTGCAAAATCTTTTGAAGAAGAAAAAGGAGTAAGAGTTTACACAAATTCTTTGGTCACAAATATTGACAGAAGAAATAAGACAATTACTGTCACGAATACTTCAACAAATCAATCTTACAACTTCACTTACGATAAATTAATTTTAACCACCGGTTCAATTTCAAAACGACTTTCTCAATTACCAATTAACCTCGAAAATGTTTTTTCGTTCAAATCTGTTGGTGATTTAATCAAAGTGAAGAGTTTCATTGAAAAGCACAATCCCAAAAGGGTTTTAGTGATCGGTGCTGGTTACATTGGAATTGAAATTTCAGAAGCATTAAAAAATATTGGTTTTGAGGTCATCTTACTTGAAAAAGAAAAATTACCAATGCCTGGATCGGAAGCTGAAATTCAAAATCTTATTTTGCAAACTTTACTAAAAAATAAAATTCAATTTTTTGGTAATTCAATTGATGTGAAATATTACTTTGATGAATCCAAATTAAGAAGTGTAAAAATTGATGGATGGAATTATGAAATTGATTTTGCAATTCAATCTTTAGGAGTAAAACCAAACACAACTTTAGCTCTTTCTGCAAAATTGGATTTAGGAAATTTTGGAGGAATAAAAGTTGACTCGAAACTGAGAACAAGTGATTCAAATATTTATGCTGCTGGAGATTGTATTGAAGTTATAAATAAAATCACGAATAGAAATGATTATTTGCCTTTGGCAACATTAGCTCATGAGCATGGACATATAGCAGGTGAAAATGCTGCTGGTGGAAATTCATTTATTCATCCTGTTATAAATAACATTGCTGTAAAAATATTTGATAACAATTTTGTTTCTGTTGGATTAAATTCTATCCAAGCAATCAAAAATAATTTTAATGTACTATCTGTATCTGCTATTGTTCCAAATATCATTAAAGTGATGCCAAGCAGTAAAAATGTTTTTGGAAAAATTATTTATGAAAAAGATTCGCTAAAAATTTTAGGCGCAAACTTTTTTGGCGATAAGGAAGTAATCGGTTTTGGTGATTTAATCTCATCTTTTATTTATCATAAAAATAAAATAACAGATTTAGCAGAAATTAATTTTAACTATACACCACCGAGTTCACCATTTATTAATTTACTTTCAGTTTTAGGAAGAAAAGCTAAAAAGGAGACACGATGAAAAATTTAATTGTTGTTGATAATCCGTTGGTTAAAAGAGATGTAACAATTTTAAGAAATAAAGACACAGACACAGCCGCATTTCGTGCTGCACTTAATCGTGTTTCTTATGCATTAGCTATTGAAATTGCAAAATCAATCCAACTTGAAGAAATTGAAGTTGAAACTCCACTTGAAAAAACAGTTGGATATAAAATTAAAAAACAAATTGTTTTTGTTCCTGTTTTGAGAGCAGGTTTAAGCATGGTTGATGCGTTCTTAAAAATGATTCCCGATGCTAAAGTTGGGCATATCGGTTTGCAACGCGATGAAGTAACACTTAAGCCAATTGATTATTATTATAAAACTCCCAAAAAGCTTGATGAATCTTTGACTATTGTTCTCGATCCAATGCTCGCAACTGGCGGAAGTGCTGTCGCTTCTTTTAATTCATTGAAACATAAAGGCGGTAATAATTGTATTCTTGCTTGTTTAATTTCGGCTCCTGAAGGAATTAAAAAAATGAATGAAGAACATCCAGACGTGCCAATTTATACTGCTTCTCTCGATAGGCAATTAAATGAAGTTGGTTACATT
>Ga0272446_1004889_pt1 | contig 15339 bp, 14 predicted proteins | sample YNPCB0061_FD_194587 | JGI IMG/M metagenome (GOLD analysis project Ga0272446, IMG submission 194587) | Hot spring microbial mat communities from Yellowstone National Park, WY, United States - YNP-CB-006-1 | ecosystem: Environmental > Aquatic > Thermal springs > Hot (42-90C) > Sediment | place... | reverse complement strand
CGTTTTCTTTACCGAATATTTTCGTCGAATGCTTCACCAAATCTTCCACACCAGTTGTTCAGTTTTTCACGCACGGGCTTGTCCTACGGGAGTTGCGTTTCTTGCGTAGATGCTTGCGTAGATGTCTGTACCGAACATTGTACGAAAGTCTTTATGCGTGAGGATAAACAGCATGAACAGAAGGTAGTGCGGTTCTATTTTAAGCGGTAGCGATATAGAGCAGCAAGCACATAATTTTAGGCAAACAAACATCGGAAATTTGCCAGAAAAGGACAAGAAAAACTGCACTGTCGGTAAGAAATTCCTACCTGTCGTCTCAGAAGAAATCTGTAATTTGAGAGGTAGTAAAGATTGATGGTTGCACCGAGACAATACGTTATGCCACACAACACACGGACTACGAACAAACGACTGTTACTTTTTGACATAGACGGCACGCTCATCAGCGTTGAGCGCAGAGCTTCGCACCAACTTTTGCGGGACGTGGTGCAAGAAACAATGAACATCGAGCTACCACACGATTTTGTGTTCTCGTTGGGTGGCAAGACGGATTTTCAAATTATGAACGAGGTAGCAGAACGTTTTGCTGTGCCGCAAACATTCGTCGAGCAACGCCGCGAGTTGATTAAAGAACGCCTGACGGCGCACACCGAAAGGCTTGCATCGGTAGAACGTATTGAGCGTTTGCACGGCGTGGAAGAACTTCTTGCCGCGCTTTCCAAGCGTGATGACGTAACTTTGGGTGTGCTGACGGGTAACATCAAAACAACAGCATATTTGAAATTGCGCCCATACAATTTAGACACACTATTTCCGTTCGGCGCGTTTGGCTGCGACCATGTGCAACGCACGATGTTGCCGCCGATTGCCATTAACCGCGCCAATGAGCATTTGGCAACGGAGGCGTTCACCCCTGAAAATACGGTCATTATTGGCGATACGCTCAACGACATTGCCTGCGCCCGAGCGCATGGCATCCGCGTTGTGGCAGTAGCAACGGGCGCGGTGTCCTACGAGCACCTTGCTGAAGCAGAGCCTGACGCGCTTGTGCGCGATTTTGCTGATACAGCACACATCATTGACCTTTTAACAACGTAAGCACCAACCATACAGCACGTATCACGTATTATAGCACACGACGTGCATGTTCCACTATTTTGATTGAGCATCAACAAAGTATGCGCAATATCACCATTGCCTTAGACGGTCCGGCTGGTTCGGGAAAAAGCACTACTGCACGCCTTGTAGCAAAGGAATTGGGATACTTATACATTGACACCGGCGCAATGTACCGTGCCATGACACTGGCTGTTCTTCGGGCAAACTGTCCTATCAGCGAAGATGCTATCAAACCACTGCTCAACACCACGACGATACATTTACAATCTGTCCATGGCGAAGAACAACGCACATACCTCAATGGTGAAGATGTCAGCCAAGAAATCCGCTCGCAAGTTGTTACGCAATTTGTCAGTGCTGTCAGTGCGCTGGCTTCTGTACGCGAGGCATTAGTGCAACAACAACGACGTTTGGGAGCGCAGGGCGGCGTGGTTATGGACGGCAGAGACATTGGAACGGTGGTGTTTCCAAACGCTGAACTCAAAATTTTCCTTGTGGCATCGGTGGAAGAACGTGCCAAACGTCGCCTGCGTGAACTCGAAGCAAACAGCGCATCCTCAGGCGAAGCCTTGCCAACACTGAGCGAGCTTTCGCGGCAGCTTGCCGAACGCGACCGTTTGGATTCCGAACGAAGTATTAGCCCGCTTCGCAAAGCCGCCGATGCCATTCAAATAGACACTTCGCTGATGAACATCGAACAGCAAACCGCGCGTATTGTGGAACTCGCACGCTCGATACAGCAGAGAGCATAATGTGCAACACAATTTGCGATTTTTTTTGACCCATATTTTTTGCACTATGCGCTACAAACTTTTTGGACGAAGCGGCTTGCGCGTTTCCGAGCTTTGTCTTGGCACCATGACCTTCGGCACTGAATGGGGCTGGGGAGCAGACCGCGAAACCAGTCAGCAGATTTTTGAAACGTTTGCCAATGCAGGCGGAAATTTTCTGGACACTGCAAACCGCTACACCGAAGGCACAAGCGAACGATGGCTCGGCGAGTTTATTGCTGCCGACCGCGACCATTTTGTCGTTGCAAGCAAATACACGCTGTTTGACCGCACAGGCGACCCAAATTTTTCGGGTAATCATCGTAAAAATATGATGCGTTCGGTGAAAGCCAGTTTGGAACGCCTCAATACGGAGTATCTCGATATTCTGTGGGTTCATGCGTGGGACTACACTACGCCCGTAGATGAGGTTTTGCGGGGCTTAGACGACCTCGTGTCGTCGGGTATGGTGCATTACATCGGTGTCTCCGACACCCCTGCTTGGGTAGTTTCCCAGGCAAACACGATGGCGGAATTGCGCGGATGGAATCGGTTTGTGGGCTTGCAGATTGAGTACAGTCTTATCCAGCGCACGCCTGAGCGCGACTTGCTCCCCATGGCAAAAGCCTTTGACCTTGCCGTTACCCCTTGGGGGGCAATTGGCGGCGGTGCACTTACGGGAAAATACTTGAAAAACGAGTCAGGGCGTGTGCCAGACAGCAGTTCACGGCGCAACGAACGCAATAATGCCATTGCCCGCGAAGTGATGGCTGTGGCAGAAAAACTGGGCGTAACCGCAGCACAAGTGGCGGTCAATTGGGTGCGCCAGCGCAATCAACTCCTTATCCCCATTCTGGGCGCACGCACACCAGCGCAGTTGCAAGACAATCTGGGATGCCTGAGCTTCACGATTCCCCCTGACCAGATGCAGCGTTTGAACGAAAGTAGTGCTATTGAATTGGGCTTTCCGCACGATTTTTTATCCAACGACAACGTGCGCAATATCATCTTTGGCAACACCCAAGGACAGGTGGACAACCACCGCGAGGTGCGCTGGTAGGCTGCTGCGCCAGACCACGCGCTTCAGTTGAGCATCTTCGCTGATGCTTGTCCGTTCGAGACCTTGAAACGTTTCACCAGCTCCTGTAGCGAAAGCGTCATGCGGCTCAAATCGTCGGCTGTCTGAGCCATTTGCCCAATGCCCACCGATGATTCGTGTGTGCTGTGGCGAATGATTTGGACGTTTTGCACAATCGCCGATGAGTCTTCCGATTGTCGCCCGACAATGCCGCTGACGGTGGAGATAGCACTCGCTACCGAGGCCGTGCGCTTGATAATAGTCGCCAACGCCTCAGAGGCTTGCGTAATGAGTTCGCGCCCGCGTTCGACCTCTTCGCGACCGCATTTCATGGAACTCACCGCATGAACGGTGTTGGCTTGGATAAAGGTAATCATCGAAGAAATCTCTTTGGTTGCCTGCTGAGTGCGTTCGGCGAGTTTCCGAACTTCATCGGCAACAACGGCAAATCCGCGTCCTTGGTCGCCCGCACGAGCCGCCTCGATAGCCGCATTCAAAGCAAGCAAGTTTGTCTGGTCGGCAATTTCTTCAATCGCTTGGATAATTGCGCCTATCTGCTCGCTGGATTTGCCAAGTTCTTCGATTTTTTGTGCTGATTCGCTCACCACGTGAGCAATGCTGGAAAAGCTCGTAATGGTCGTGCTGATAACGCTACCGCCGGCGCGAGCGTCCTCGCTGGCAAGCGCGGCTTCGTGTGCTGCTTGCGAAGCCTCCGATGAACTTTCTTTCAATGCCGTCGTCATGGTTTCAACGACTTGGGTAATGCTCTCGGCTTGCACACTTTGGTCTTCTGAAGCCTTTGCCATTTGTTGAGTAGTGGCAGCAATTTCCGTGCTTGCCGAAGTCGTCGCACCGACCATGTCCGACACGTGCGCCAGCAGCGTTTCTATGCTTTCAATCGCTGCGTTTAAGCCCCGACAAAGGCGTTGAACATATTCGTTGTCGTTTTCGACGGCAAAACGAATCCTGAAGTCGCCGTGTTTAAGCACTTCGGCGCACACAAGCATTGACTGAATGCTGTCTGAAAGTGTCTGCCGCTCAGCGCGAACAATAGCAGTTGCATTTTCGGCTTCTTTTCTGCGCTCTTCGGCTTCTGTGTTTAGCGCGATAAGTTGTTCCTGAGCTTGTTGGATTTCGCGGGTGCGGTTCTCTGCATCGGCTATGGCGCGAGCAAGATTTTTGCGCTGCTGAACGCCGTACAAGCACATGGCAATGACGACCACATCTTCTACAATGACGTAGGTGGCATGTTCGACTACGCGCCAGATGTTCGCTTCTGGAACGCCATAGACCGACATTGGATAAAAAATTCCCCGCCACAGGTGGTCAACGGCGATAACCACGGTGGCTGTTATCAGAATTTTCCAGTCTTGGTAGTACGCAAAAAATGCCAGCGATGCGAAAAAAAGAAAATGCGCCTCAATGCGCCCCGTCATCAAATGCACGTACAGCGCAGCCATAAGCGACTGTCCAATGGCGTTCACGTGGCGCGTTAGAGCATGCGTGGGCAACGCGAGCGACAGCGCAATCGGCAAGCCAGCAATTACCCCGCCCAACACCACCGCAAGCCAGACGTGAATGTGGGTGGAACTTTCCACACCAGCCCACGTGCGCGGCGACACCAGCAGTGCAATGACAATGCCCACCACCCATTCCGCCGCCAGCAGCCAGACAAAGGTACGGCTCGCGCGGCGGTAAAGTTCGTCCTCGTGGGTTTTGAATATGCGCTGTTCGTCGTGCGCTGAGCGTTCGGACGACTGCTCGGACAGCAATCTCGGCACTGTGTCGGAAGTGTTGAGAATGTTCATACTGCAATCGTTATTTAGCGTGATATAAGGTTATGATTGTGTTGTGTCTGTCAAGGTTGTTTTTCAAGGTTGTTCTTCAAAAAGTTGTTTCTCAGGGGCGTTGAATGGCGCATCCAAACGTTGGTGTCGTCGGTGCCGACAACTCAAGACGTGTTCCTGCGCGAGCATCGTCGAGCAGAGCCGAAATGATGGCATTTTTGCCGTCGTTGTCGCCTTCGTGTCCACGTGCAGGCGTGATACCGCCATAGAACAACAACGTGCCTTGTGCGTCGTACAGCACTGTGTGCCCAGAGGTTTTTGCGTTGAAGCGTTGGGCTTCCTGTCCGCCGACATCCATTGCCACTTCCACGCCGTTAATAGCGCGGGCGCGCTTCCAAAGGTTATCGCTCTGTACCCACGCCAGAGCTTCAGAGGGGGTTTTGTCCAAAGGCGCAAAAAAGAGAATCCGAAAGGTCGCTTTGTCGCGGCATCGGGCAACAATACGGGCAAACTCACTCAAACTCGCTTGCGTACATGGGCAACGCGGATGGGCAAACATCAGCAACACGGGTTTAGCGGGTGCAAGACTAAGAGAGGAGCGCAGAACTGTGTCTGAGACGCTATGCGCCGGCGGCGGCACGGCAAAACCACCAGGCAGCGTGGCATAGCGATTCAGCACTGCAAAACCGCCAAGCATTGCCGCTATCCACAGCGCGGATAGCAAAGACCACATACGGACGTTCGTCGCACTTGTTTTTGCGTGTTGGTAACTCATCACACTCAAACACGGGTTGTTGTATTCTTGAAGCAGATGCAGCACGCTTGAAGCAGATGCAGCACGAAAATTTTGTCGGACGCTAATTCGGACGCGGAATATAGCATTTTTCCTTGTTTCGGGCAAGATGTTTTTGGCTGTGCAGTGCTGTACCGTAGAGCAGTGCGACAATTGCGGAAAAATCCGTATTTTGAGCTCGCCATTCACGAAACGTTTACCGACAATAGCGCATTATGCACACCATGACGGTTATATCAACGCTGATAAACACGGCGCGAAGAGTTGCTGGGCAGCCACAATGGATGCTGGCTTCGCCAATGCCGTTGCCACGAATGCTGTTCATCGCGCAGCTACTGTTTGCAGGCTTGACAGGTGCGTCTGTGCAAGCTCAAACCGAAAGGCCACCGCAATCGCTTCTCTGGACAATCTCTAAGAATTCAGCACCTGTGTCGTATATCTTTGGAACTATGCACGCGCTTTGCCCACAGGACACCAAACTCAAGCCTCACGTGGAAAACGCACTTGCACACGTAGAGCAAGTGGTGATGGAAGTCGATATGGACGACCCCACCTTGCTTGAGCAAATGACGAGCCAGATGATGAACGCAGCACAAGAGGCTCACGACGAGCCAACCACCAAGAGCAAAAAACCGTCGCGCCGCCGTTCCCAACATCATCGCGCCGCCAAACGCTCCTCTTCGGTCAGTTTGCGTGCACAACTCGGCAAAGAATACCAATTCGTGAAGGCATTTTTTCAAGACTCGCTCAGTGTTCCATTTGCCGCGTTGGAAACTCTTGGTAGCACACCCGCCATGCTTGCCATGATGCTGATTCCCAAAGCACTGGGCTGCGAACCCTCCTCTGTGGAAGAAGCCCTTGTAGAGCGTGTACAAGCAGAGCGGCAACGTCGCGGTGTGCCGATGGAAATTGTGGGTTTAGAACGCATTGAGCAGCAAATGGCGTTGGTCAAATCAGTACCCGAAACCGACGCAATGGAAGAACTCGTGGCAATGGTCAAAGATTTTTCCAGCACGAAGGCAAAAATGCGTGACTTAGCACGGCTCTACACAAGCGAACACCTCGACAGCATTCAATTGTTACTCGGAGAACTTCCGGGCAGCATGGCAAAAGCACTACTTGTTGAGCGTAATGCGGCGTGGTTGCCAGCAATGGAAGAACACATACGCCGCAAGGCTACCTTATTTGCTGTTGGAGCAGCGCATTTGCCCGGCGAACAAGGCTTGCTGGCATTGCTCCGCAGACGCGGTTTTGTGGTTGAGCCTGTGCTGCCACGCAGCGAGCAACTACCACCACACTACATCAAAGAAAAAGAAGAAGAATAGGTTGCCATGATGAGCCATGACACACAACATCACCACATACAGCACATGCAGCACCACACCGTACAGCCAGACCAGACCATTGCGCAGACACCAAGCGAATCACTACTGGAAACTCTTGCTGACGCGCTTGCCGAACGCGGATGGGCACTGACGCAGCACATTCTCACACCTGCACAGGTTTCTGCGGTACGCGATGACCTCCGTGCTTGCTGGACGGGCGGACTGTTCTGCGAGGCGGCAGTTGGCAAAGGCGCGGCAAAACGTGTGCATAGCGAAATTCGCAGCGACCACATTCTCTGGCTTACCACAAACACCGACCATGAATATTCGCGCCCTGCGTTGGCCGCATACTGGCAACAGATGGAAGCATTGCGTCAGACCGTCAATCGGCATCTATTTTTGGGTGCGCAAGAAATTGAAGCACACTACGCTGTGTATCCTGCGGGAACATTCTACAAACGCCACCTTGACCAGCATCGTGGCTCGAAGGAACGACTGCTGACCTGTATTTTGTACGTCAATGAGGCATGGACGGCAGAAGATGGTGGTGTGTTGCGACTGTATGACGACACTGAACCCGAAGGATTCTGTGATGTCGTGCCTGAAGGCGGAACGTTTGTCTGCTTTCGCAGCGACCTTGTGGAACACGAAGTCCTGCCAGCCAAACGAGAACGGTACAGCGTTACGGGATGGCTGCGCAAACAAGCCCTATGGTAACAACGCAGTCGTAGAACGCAATTATCGGAGGCAATCGTTGTTGAACGCAATCGTTTGAACGCAATACGTTATGACACAGTCTTTGGTTGTTGAACCTATTGGCACTGTCCACACACGGTATCACGCAAAATATTCCGCCCCGCGTCAGCCGCGCCATACCATTGATGCCACTGACGAAACACGAGAGCAGGAAGAACACACGGCACTTGTGCGCTTGTTTCCTAAGCGGAATTTTGAACAAGCCCTTGACGACCTACAAGGCTTTGAGCGCATTTGGCTTGTGTCGTGGTTTGACCACAATAGCACGTGGAAGCCAAAAGTCCTCACACCACGCGGACGCATCAAACGCGGTGTATTTGCCACGCGCTCACCGCACCGTCCGAATCCTTTGGGAATCTCGGTCGTGCGCTTGTACGGTGTACGAGGGCTGGAACTGCAGATTGGTCATTGCGATTTGCTGGATAACACCCCTGTTCTCGACATCAAACCATATATTCCCGCCTACGACGCTTTTGAACAGGCTGGCACTGGTTGGCTTGGCGAACACGAGCGCACTGCAAGGTCATACACGCTTGTTGTAGAGCCGCTTGCCGCCAAGCAGTTTGCATGGCTGCGCGAACGGATGCAGAACGACGGGCTTGATGTGGAAATGTATGCACGCGAAGTGTTGGCACAAGACCCCTTTCCACATCCGTACAGACGCATCAAACCCCACTGCGACGGGCGCAGAGGTCATTTCACGCTTGCCGTGCGCGGATGGCGCATAGATTACACTTGTCAGGAGGCGACCAAAGTGGTGAGCATAGAATCTGTCCGAACGGTCGTAGGCAAATGCACAAGCCTTGATGGCACTCTTGATGGTGGTTCAAGGCAGCACGTTTCAGTGTTAGAACACGCTGAATACGAAGCGTTCTCTCAAATGTTTGCTACTGCTGGAGGCTAATCATGTTCCGTGTGGGCGGTCAATACCTTGTCAAACAGACGTTTTCTGCGCTGCGCGACGATTTCCACGAGGGCGAACGTTTAGTATTTTACTTTTCCGCACACAGCCGCTACGACGGCTACTACGGCTATTTTCTGTACGACCCGCTCAGAGGAGCGCGTCGCGTGTTTGACGTGGATGATAACGAACATCAGGAAACCGCGATAAACACATATTTTCAGTTCGACGGCGGTTGGGTACAACCAGAACGCTGGCACGCCGAACCTCCGCCGCTTGGCGCAGCAGTGCTGGGCATACACTCAGAAGAGTTTGCTGCTCTGGTGCCGTATTTACGGGACTTAGTCGAGGGCAAAGAAGGCATAGAGCCGTGGTGGTCGTGGTTAGAGCGCAATGCAGAACTTGCGCGACGCACGCTGACACGCGCTCAGTTTTTACGCCTCAAATTTGCTCCTTTCACCGAAGCCCAAGTATTGCTCGAACAGTTGGGGGTCGAACTCAAGCCCTCACCGCGCTACGGCTGGCTTGGATAGACTTTTTAAGCGAAACGCTTGCTGCTACCATCCCCACAACGTAGTCCATGCACACAAATCTGTGTGTGCAAGGTGCATCCACAAGGTGCGTAAACCTCAAACCACACACAACCACTGTACGTTATCTCATGCGCCGCGATTCACCAACGCTTGCCACTGTTCGGGCGTGTCGAGGTCGAGCAACACGCCTTCATCGTCTGTGTGGCACTCCACAACGTGGTCGGCATGGGTGCGTAGTAGTCGTCGTGCGCCCGTATCGCCCTGAAGCGTGAGGAGTTCTGGCTTGTACAGTGCAGAAAACAGCACAGGGTTGCCGCGCTGACCGCGATAGACAGGCACGACAATCGGCTGCGTGTCCGATTGTTGCGTGGATGCCTGGTGGAAATGCTGGCACAAACGCTCCAGCGTTTCGGTACGCACAAGCGGCATATCTGCAAGCAGTATCAATATGCCCTTCTGGCACGCATGGAGCACTGCTACTCCTGTTCGAAGCGAACTTGCCATGCCTTCGGCGGCGTTCGGATTCCATACAGTCTGCACCTTTGAAAATCTCGCACACACTTCCTCTATACGTTCGCGTTCAAAGCCCGTTACGACAACGATTTCCCCAAACGACACAGTGCAAAGCCTTTCCAAGGTGTGTGCCAGCACGGGCTTGCCGAACAGTGGAAGCAACAGCTTATGAGTGTTTGGATGAGCGTTAGCCATAGTGCTGTTGTCGTCGCCTATCGCACATGCCTTCATGCGGCTTGAACTCCCAGCAGCCATCACAAGCACGGAGATTGCTGAATACGGATGCCCTTTAGGCAACAACTGTGATTCCTTCGCACTCATATCATCTCCATAACAATCATCTCCATAACAGATGCTCCATAGCAATTGCTTACAAGGCTCATTTTTACTAAGTTTGTAGTGCAGAGAGGTACTACAACCTTTGCAACATAGGCATTTTCCAGAATACTTTTCATGGAAACTGTAATCGCTACACCAAATTTACGTTACACCAATGTCAGAAATACTTACCGAACAAGCCACGCGCAAACGACTGGCGGAGTTAGACAAAGAACTTGCCGAACTGAACGAAAAACGCGATATGCTCAAAGCACGTTGGCAAGTGGAGAAAGAAGCCATTCAGCGCATACAGTCGCTCAAAGCAGGCATAGAACTGTCGAAGAACGACGCGGCGGAGTACGAGCGGCGCGGCGATTTGGGAAAAGTGGCTGAACTGCGTTACGGGCGCATTGCCCAGTTAGAAAAAGAACTGCGCGAAGCACAGGCACATTTGCAGAACATCCAGCAACAAGGCACGATGCTCAAAGAGGAAGTCTCTGCCGAAGACATTGCCGAAACCGTTGCGCGGTGGACAGGGATTCCCGTGCAGCGAATGTTGGAAACCGAACGCACAAAATTGCTCACGATGGAAGAACGTCTTCACCGCCGCGTTATTGGGCAGGACGAAGCCGTAACAGCTGTCAGCAATGCTATTCGCCGCGCCCGTGCGGGCTTGCAGGACGCAAACCGACCGATTGGCTCGTTTATTTTTCTTGGCACGACGGGCGTGGGCAAAACGGAGTTAGCGCGGGCGTTAGCAGAATTTTTGTTCGACGACGAACAAGCAATGGTGCGCTTGGACATGAGCGAATACATGGAAAAACACGCTGTTTCACGGCTTTTGGGCGCGCCTCCGGGCTATGTGGGCTATGAAGAGGGCGGGCAACTCACCGAAGCTGTGCGAAACCGTCCATATGCCGTGCTGCTCTTTGATGAAATGGAAAAAGCCCATCCCGACGTATTCAATGTTTTGCTGCAAGTGCTGGACGAAGGGCGTTTGACCGACAGTAAAGGACGCACGGTCAATTTCAAAAACACGATAATCATTATGACTTCCAACATTGGCACGGACATTATTCAAGAACGCCTGCAAGACATTAACGACCGCACGGCATCGGCGCGGGAAATTCTGCTTGAAGATATTCGGGAAAAAATTATTGCCTTGCTCAAACAGCGCGTGCGTCCTGAATTCCTGAATCGTATTGACGACGTGATTCTCTTCAGCCCCCTGATGCGCGACGATGTACGGCGCATAGCACAAACGCAGATTCAACGCCTTGAGCAAACAATGAGCAACGCCGAGTTGAAGTTAGACATTACCACCGAAGCGTTGGATTGGTTGGCTGTGCATGGGTTTGACATCAACTATGGCGCACGACCGCTCAAACGCCTGATTCAAAAAAGCATTGCCGACCCGCTCGCTATCAAAGTGTTGTCGGGAGACATCGTCTCAGGCGACACTGTGCTTGTCGATATGGATTTACAGGGCAAACTCACTATAAGCAAAGCAGCAAAATAGCAGACGCAAAAGAAACAGGACACTCGCAATGCAGTGCTTTTTGGGCAAAGGTTTGCCAACCCTTGCAGGAACAGCATTTTGCGAACGTCCTAAAAAAAAGCATCATCTTCCGTAGTCAGTACAACGAGAAATATTTGCACGCGCCGTAATTTTTGTTTGCTTCTCCGAAAAAACACCGTATATTTGTGCCGATGGGAAGACCCGACAGAGGGGAGACGCCATGCCGGCGATGGGAAGACACCGGCATGGCGTTGTTGGTTTTAAAGACATCTCTGGCTGTTCGCTGTGGGTCATAATGACGGTGTCTTTTGCCGCACGTTTTTCTTCTTTGCTCACCGTTACCTCCACGGTACGTCCGCCACAAACCTTGAAAAAGCCCTGCTGCCCGCTTGCTTTGTAAGCCACTTCGCAAGCCTCCGCACAACGTCTTTTTCTTAGGACTTTCGCAAAACGGCATTTTTTTCAATAAGGGAATATGCTCTTTTGCTACGCAACGCTTGACACAACAAGGGGTTGCAACCCCTTGTTCCCTATTGTTGCGAAAGTCCTATTTCTATCTTTTTCCTGTTTTTTTCCCGCACACTTGCCAGAATTCCATTTGGAACATTCATTTTTCCGTGTAACTTTGCCATAGAATCTGCGTTGTAGCTACGATAAGCCAGACAGCCCCGTAGAGTTGGTAATTGCACAAACAAGACTCTGCAACGGCAGATTTCAGTATCATTTCTTTTCTTTGGAGTTTGGCATTATGGACGCATATCAATCCTCAGCATCACAGTATCCACAATATCCCCCCTATCCGCGTGAACCGCGCCGAAGCCGTTGGTGGGTACCGGTGGTGATTATTATGGTCATCATGTTTGGCGTATTGGCACTGATGGTGGGCGTTGTTTCCTCGCTTGTCTCGCCGTTTAAGACGAAATCGGTGAGCGTTAAAGAAGGCACAGTGCTGCACCTGAAAATACGCGGTGCTTTACAAGAACGAGCATCGTTCGACTTTTCCAGCTTGTTTGACAACGACGAAAGCACCACGTTTTTAGACGCGCTGCTCGCCATCAAACGTGCCAAAAACGATGAGAATATTGTGGGCATGTATTTCAAGGGCGGCGATATGCGAGCAGGCTTTTCCAAAGCCTCGGAACTCAGAGCCGCACTGGAAGATTTCAAAACATCGGGGAAATTTCTCTATGCGTTTATTGAAACAGGCGACGAACGCGATTATTACTTAGCATCAGTAGCAGATTCAGTGTTTATGCCCACCGAAGGGCTGCTCGAATTGAATGGTTTTGCTTCGACGGGCGTGTTTGTGAAAGGATTTTTGGAAAAAATTGGCGTGGAGTTTTATGTTCAGCAGTTTGAAGAATATAAATCGGCTGCCGAACAAGTAAGCCGCACCGCATACAGCGAAGCCGCAAAACAAGAACTGCGACCGTTGCTTGAGCAGCGCATGAGGGTCTTTACCAATGCGATTGCCCAAAGCCGCAGATTAGACGTGCAGCAGGTACGAGCGGCACTCATGCGGGGCGTGTATTCGTCAGATTCGTTGCTGGCACTAAAGTTTATCGACGGTATTCGCGGCGAATCACTTGTCAAAGATGCTATCAAGTATCGGATTGCTCGGCAGAATAGCAAAGAAGATTCCAAGAACACCAATAACAACGCAACCAAAAAAGACGAAAGCGATGGAAACTCTTCTGGTTCGACAGCATTGCGCTTGGTGTCGTTGGGCAAGTATGTCAGTAGCGAGTCGTACAGAAAAGCCGCTGATGATGACGAGAAAAATGTGGAAAAAGACAAGCAAATCGCCATTATCGCCGCTTCGGGGACTATCGTTTCGCAAGGTGATGCCGATGAAAACCTTGTGGCAAGCGCGTTTATCAAAAGCCTGCAAAAAGCCCGTGATAACAAAAAAGTCAAAGCCATTATTCTTCGCATTGACAGCCCGGGGGGTTCGGCAATTGCTTCAGATGCCATGTGGGAGGAAATTCAACGCACCCGCGCCAAAAAGCCTGTGTATGCCTCGATGAGTGATGTTGCGGCTTCGGGCGGATATTACATGGCAATGCCGTGCGACACTATTATTGCTCATCCCACAACGATTACAGGCTCAATCGGCGTGATTCTTGCTCTGCCACTGGCGGGAAAAATGTTGGACAAATTGGGCGTAACAGTGGATACTGTTGTAACCTCGCCTGCGGCAATTCCCTACGACCCCGCGCTGACCATGACAGAAGAGAATAAAAAACGGCTGTTCATGCAGTCCGAAGGTATTTACAAACGGTTTGTTGGACGAGTGGCAGAAGCGCGGAAAAAGTCGTTTGAAGAAGCCCGCGCTGTTGCCAAAGGGCGTGTGTGGACTGGCGTAGAGGCAAAAGAGCGTGGTTTGGTGGATACGCTGGGCGGCATCCAGACGGCAATCGCTATCGCCAAGCGTCGTTTGGGATTGGACAGTAGCACGAAAGTCGTGATAAAACGGTATCCTGAGCAACGTGACCAATGGGAGGCATTGATAGAAAAGGTGTTCGATGCCGGTGGCGATAACGAATCCCGCATCGAGTCCGAAGAGCCTACACTGTTGAGCCGCCTGCAGGCTGCCTTAGCACGCAACGCCAATACCCAAGCCCTGCAACACCTGCCTCTGTGGAATCTGCTGTCGGAATCTGTGCAGGAGCAAATGCTCTACTTGTTGCACCTCGCCAGCGTTGCCCGTCAGGAGCGTGTGCTTATGGCTGCGCCGCAGATACCTGTGTTGCGGTAAAACTCAGTACGGATGCCACGTTGTGCTTCCAGGACTTTATGTGCAACGTTGAAACCTTATTGTCACAATCACTCATTTCATGGTCGTAATCACAGAAATCTCATGGTGAATTTAACATTTGTCCACGTCTATCAGCAGATGATTGAACTCACGCAACAAGGCGAATTGCAGTGGCAGCAGTTTGCGGTGAAGGAATTTCCATACTTAGACCCCGATGCCGTCACAAGTCATATCTACAAAACCGTGTTTCGCAATCGCCATATCATCTTATTTCAGCAGCGTGTTTCGCTCAATCGTGGCATCACGCAGAGCGAGGTAGTGTGCGATTTTGTTGATACCAACCACAAAAAAATCGGCGAAATGCCCCGTGCGCATGGCATCAAGGAGCTGTACAGACTTGCCATGCTCCAAAACCGCGAACAACGGTTGATAGATTTAGACAAAGTCGTTGCTATGCTGACAGAAATGACGCTCGAAAAAAAAGTTACATGGTCAGCTAATGAAGCAAAAGATTTTCCCGACTTAGACCCTGAAGTGATTTCAAGCAACGTCTATGAATTGGAATATCGTGGACGACGGTTTATCACGTTTCTTGAACTCGGCGTTCCAGCAAAAGATGGTCAAGAAGATATTGCTACGCTCTGGTCGGTGGACAGCAATCGGCGCAAAGTGGCTGATTTGAAAGGCGCAGACGGTATTCCAGAGCTATTTCAAGCTGTTCGCCTCCGCGCTGGGCAGCCCGATATGACGAAGTTAGATAAAGCCATTGATGGCTTGTTAGCATCAACGCTTCCCCAGCTTGTCGAGGCAATTAAAGCCGAACGCGCACGCCAACAAGCGTCGAAAAACTAACAGAACACGAAAGCATTATCTATGGTAATTCAACGTTGAAGAACATGAAGCGCAGAGCAACGTCTCGGTGGCAGAGAATACAGAGAAAGAATAAGAGAGAAGATTACTGAAGCCGTATTGGAGATGGACAATGCTCTCCACTGCATTGCTCTTTTCTCTGCACACTCTGCGCCCTCTGCGCTCAACATGGATTCGCATGATCTATCGTTCTCTATCATCTCTTATTCATTACTCTTGTGGTTCTTGAAAACGGACGATATACGATTGGCGGCGTGGACGCGCTGCATCTCGTCGAGGAATTTGGCGCACCGTTATAC
>Ga0272446_1004888_pt1 | contig 15342 bp, 13 predicted proteins | sample YNPCB0061_FD_194587 | JGI IMG/M metagenome (GOLD analysis project Ga0272446, IMG submission 194587) | Hot spring microbial mat communities from Yellowstone National Park, WY, United States - YNP-CB-006-1 | ecosystem: Environmental > Aquatic > Thermal springs > Hot (42-90C) > Sediment | place... | reverse complement strand
CACCAAAGTTAGCCCCGAAGCCTTGACCAGTGTGCCGCTCAAGTTGGTGCATCGGCGCGGCTTGATGCCGCTGAGTAGAGAAAACGGCACCCTGGTGGTGGCTACCGGCGACCCGTTTGATGTCTATGCCCTGGACGAGTTGGCGATGGCCACCGGCCTGGAGGTGCAGCCGGTCTTGGCCGTCCCGCGTGAGATCAATCGGCTCATCAAGACGTATTTCGGCGTGGGGGGTGAGACGGTTTCCGCCCTGGTGCAAGAGCGTGGCCAGGAGGAAGTCGAACTCTTGGAGGGGCTTGAGGCCGACGACTCCGAGGCGGCCAAGATGGCCCAGGAGGCCGGCGTCGTCAAGCTGGTCAACGAAATTCTGATCGAGGCGGCCAACGAACGGGCCAGCGACATCCACATCGAGCCAGAAGAACACTCCCTACGCATCCGCTACCGCATCGACGGTCTCCTGCAAACCCAACCGATGCCCCCGGAGATCAATCGCTTCCAGGCTGCCATCATCAGCCGCATCAAAATTATGAGCCGCCTCAACATCGCCGAAAAACGCCTGCCGCAGGACGGCCGCATCAAGATGCGGGTGCAGGGTCGCGAGATCGACGTGCGAGTCAGCATCATTCCGATGGTGCATGGGGAAGGCATCTGCATGCGTTTGCTCGATAAAGATCGCATGAAGTTCGACCTCTCCAGCGTGGGCATGCTTCCTGATACCTATCGCACTTTCAAGCAAGTCATCGATCGGCCACACGGCATTATTTTGGTGACCGGTCCGACGGGTTCAGGCAAATCGACGACGCTGTATTCGGCGCTCAACGAGATCAAGGACGAAACCACCAAGATCATCACCGTGGAAGATCCGGTCGAGTATCAGCAGCCCGGCATTAGTCAGATTCAAGTGCATCACAAGATTGGCCTGACGTTTGCCTCCGCCTTGCGTAGTATCCTGCGTCACGACCCCGATGTCGTTCTCATCGGCGAAATGCGTGACACCGAGACGGCCGAAGCTGCCATTCAAGCCTCGCTGACGGGTCACCTGGTCTTCAGCACCTTGCACACCAACGATGCGCCCAGTGCCTTTACCCGTTTGATCGATATGGGTGTCGAGCCGTTCCTGGTCGGCACCACGGTGGAAGCGGTGATGGCTCAGCGTCTGGTACGAACCATCTGCGAAGAGTGCAAGACCGAGTGGTTCCCCGAGCATCATGAGATTCCCACCGACTTCCCCGTGCCAAGCAAGGGCGAGCCGCTGATGTTGTACAAGGGGACCGGCTGTCGGGCTTGTCGCCAGACCGGGTTCCGAGGCCGCTCGGGCATTTATGAGCTGATGGTGACCGGTGACACCATTCGTGACATGTGCGTGCAACGCGTCAATGCCTCGGCTATCCGCAATCAAGCCCTCAAGGAAGGGATGATCACGCTCCGCCAGGATGGCTGGCGTAAAGTACTGCTGGGCCGAACCACCATCGACGAGGTCGCCCGCGTCACGGCCGGTGACCTGGTGGTGGTCTAAAGCGGCCTGATGCCGAAAGCAGCGTGGGCGTTTCGTCCTCAGGGCAAAGGCACCTCGCGAAATTCGAAAGGGATTTCGACACTTCGCAGGATCGGTTCCTGAATGAAAATGTGTGTGGCCCGCTTGCCGGCCGAACTGGGTTGTACCTCCAGGATCGGCCCAGCGAAAAGGGAAGGGGTGATGGTCGAGGGACAAAGGCGTCCTTCGTCATCGCGAAATTGCAAAAGCGACTGCAGACGATGAATATCCAACGTCTGGTCGTCCTCTTCGTCCGCGGCACGTCGATCTTTGGGTACGATTTGCAGTTGCAAAATCTTGCCACTTGCTTTGTTCCAAAGGTTGCGTATCTCTTGTCGTTGATCCTGAATTTCGAAGGAGGCTCCGCGGCGAATCTCGTTGAGCAATAGCGTTGTCTGAAAGCTAGCAACGATGCGTGCCGGCAGTGTCCCCCGCACCCGCGCGATCCGTCGTGCCTCACCGTAGGGCCGCGCTAAGACTACCTCGACCTGCGTCACGACCTCGTCCTCATCCGTCCTCTTGCCGGGCAGGCCACGAAACCCGGCGGGGGGCACACGGCCAACCCCTCCGGGTGGGCCTGCTCCTTCCTCGGTGTTTGCCTCCCTGTGCCTGGGCAACGGCACCAAGGAACGGCCCCGCTCATCCCAAGCCGCTTGCACCTGAGGCATTCCCAGATCGGCCAACTGCAACCTCGGCTCCCGAAATAACTCCAGCGTGAGGTACAAGCCTCCAGACGGCGAATCGTATTTCTCTTCGTCGAGCAACGGAAGTTCCCCGTGACTGGCCACGTGAATCAGCTGCAGCCGAAAACGCCCCTGCGAACAGACAAAGCGAGCGGGCCGACGCGTGGGCCTTAGACCGATCACCGGCTGCGTCTCTTCTCCCTGGGGATCGAGGGTCTCGTGAAAATAAGTCGGCACGCTCTTGGTCTGCTGTGCAATTTGTTCGATCACTTCCCAGTAGGTCGCATCCTGAAAGCTGCCCGTGAAACGCGGCTGGTGCTTGCATTCTTCGCCCAGCCATTTCGTCCGGAGGTCGGTCTGCCAGAAAAGAGTGGCCAAGACTTGATCCAGCGGCGCATGGTCAAATCGAGCCGTCACCCGCCGCGGGGCCAGGTCGCGTTGGTACTGGAGTTGTTGGCTCAGTTGCAACAAGCGCCGACGCGTTTCCCCATCGCGCGAGGACAAATGCGCAGGCAAGAACGGCAGCACAGCCGGCCCCATCTTCTTGAGTTCTTCTTGGGCACGGTGCCGCATCCAAAAATCGCGATCACCCAACTGAGTGAGATATTTTTCTACTTCTGTGGGATTCGGTCGGCTCGGTGGAGCGGCGGCTTCGAGCCAACCGGAAATGGCCATCATTACGCCGAGCAAGCCGACCATCCAGCAGACAGGGAGTTGTCGCATGCGATGTCTCCGAATGATGTAAACGTATTGTAGCTCACCGGAAACATCGCTGCTAGGCGAAAGGTTGGTTCACGCAGAAAGCTCAAAACCCATCAGGCCGACGAGATCAGCCCCTCGGCCTGAGAGCATCTTCCACGCGGTGTTTAGGAAGGTGGTGGAGTGCCAACCAGACGACCGCTTAGTTGGCCGTCGCGGCATCCTCCGTCACAAGACGACGACGCCAACGGCGATAGCCAGCGAAAGCCAAACCAGCCAAGCCGAGTCCGGCCATGGTCATCGAAGTGGGTTCGGGAACTTCGCTCAGATCAATGTAAGGTTGAACCCGGATGAAGCCGGCACCATTGGGAGTATTATTCGGAATCTGAATCACTTTAATCCCAATGGAGTGGGACCCCGGACCCAAGATGAACGAGCCGCTGCTGAAGCCCGGATGGGCGAAGGCCAAGTCGGGGTCGGCGATGTAAGGGGCCGGCACGTTGGGAATGGAGGTCGTACCGATCAACACACCGTGATTGTACACCTCAAAGAGATCGCCCGGAGAGAAGGCATCGGTGATGTCGACAATGATCACGCCTGCGGAGGTGAAAACAAAGGGGGAATCGTTCACCCAATAGCCGGGTCCATTGTTCCAGTCGAACTCATGCCACAGTCCATTGATCGGGATAGGTCCGGCTTGGGCCGGTTGGGTAGTGAAGGCCAGGGCTGCGAAAGCCAGCGCGCAGAAGGTGGCCACCCGGTTCACGTAGCGCATCAATTGAGACTCCTTTCTCCGCCGGCCTCCGTCTTGACGAGACTCCCCCGTGGAGTTTCACTCGAGACCGACTTATTTCACAGCTGCGAATGTAGCCGCAACCTCCTTTTTCAAACAAGGCCAATTTTTTTCGCGCTTCGACACCTTGCGCAGAACCCTGCTGCTCCCGCGGTTTGGGGGTGTCCATGAACCAAATCCCCTCGCGCCCCCACATAGCACGCCTTGTGGGCCGCCACTTCCTGTGCCTGTTCGATGGCCCAGGCCCACTCTCGGCCCTGATGCCAGCCATCCAACAAAGCGGCCGTCAGAGCATCGCCACAACCAGTCGTATCGCGAAGATTCGCGATCGCGGGAGCGGCAAGGCGATTCCAGGCTTGGCCGTTTTCCCGCCAACGCAGGCCGTCGGCCGCGAGCGTTTCCACGACCAGTGGGACGTGACGGGCGTAATCGGCCAAACCGGGCACCGTTTCTGCTGAGCATTTGAGCACATGAGCAAGCGACAGGCAGCAATCGAGGGGCACCTCCGGCCCGACGTAGTTCGGTTCGTAAACAATCAAGCTGCCCGCGGCCCGGTAATGTTTGGCTAAGTGCAAGGCGGTCGGCGAATCGCGATCGAAGAAAAAGACACTCGGCGGATCAGGCAGGGGCATTGGCATGGCAGGCTCCGCCACATCGGGCAGTTCGGCTCCACACTGCGGACAGCGCGTCGAGAAACGCGGCTGCGGCCCGAATGCTTCCTGGACCATAACCGCCGTCGCGACCTTTTCCTCCTGAGATACCCCCTGACAGCCGATCCTCGCACGCTCCAGGTCGGCACGGAGGATGTCTCCGGCCGGATCGCGTCCCAAGCGGGCCAGGAGGAGCGTCTGCCAACCGCACGCCGCCAACCGGGCCAGCACATTGACCACGGTTCCGCCTGCTCCCACGGAATAGGGCGGCTCGTGCCAGGCCTGCACATCCAACGTCACTTGCCCGATGCCGATAATGCTAGCTGGCCGACTCACACGACGAAATTACGCAGGTAGGTAGCACTCTGAATCAAAGCCCGTTTGCGATCATCATAGGTTTTCTCGTAGGAGCGATCCTCCACCTCGACACACACAGGGCCGTTGTAGCCCGTGTCGCTCAACGCCGAGAAAAACGCCCGCCAGTTCACGTCGCCCAGCCCCGGCAGTTTGGGCGTGTGCCACATCAGCCCCGTCACGCCCAAGTCATACAGTTTGTCGGGGTCGATCCGCGCATCCTTGGCATGTACATGATAGATGCGATCGCTAAACTCGCGAATCACCCGCGGGGCATCAATCATTTGCCATAACAAATGAGAAGGATCAAGATTTAATCCCAGTGTTGGTCCGGGAAAAGTTTCAAACAATCGTCTCCATACCGCAGGGGAAATAGCTAGATTCTTGCCACCGGGCCATTCATCCCGACTGAAAAGCATCGGACAATGTTCAATCCCGATGCGGATGTTTTTCTGCTGCGCATGAGCGACGATCGGCCCCCAAACTTGCTTCACTTCGTCCCATTGATCCTCAATCAACCGTGAGGGATCCCGGCCGATGAACGTATTGACAACCGGCAGTCCGAGCAGAGCAGCGGCGTCGATGACCTTCATCAGGTGCTGAGCAGCCATCTCGCGTACGGTGGCCTCGGGGCTAAGCGGATTGGGATAATAACCCAACGCCGAGATACGTACTTGTTTGTCAGCGCACAACTGAAGTACCCGCTGAGCATCGGCCGAGCTGAATTGTGTCACGTCGAGATGGGTCACGCCGGCATAACGACGATCTGCCTTGCCAACAGGCCAACACATGATCTCGACACAATTGTAGCCGGTTTGACGAGCTAAATCAAATACTTGTTCGAGAGAAAGTTCGGGAACGATTGCACTGACAAAGCCAAGTTGCATGAACAGTTCTCCTGAATAGAACAATCAAGCATTTAAAAGACCTGCTGCATGCAGGGCGGCCTGCATGTTTGCGACCTGGTCGGGGGCCAAATCGGCGATGGGGCTACGGCAGGGGCCGATCGGCATGCCCAGCAGATTCAAAGCAGCTTTCACCGCGCCGGGGGGCGTACACAGCGTCAAGGCCAGGCGCAGCGGATTGAGCCGCAGCTGGGCCGCCTTACTGGCTTGCAGATCGCCACGGCGAAAACTCTCATAAATCTCGACCAGCAGCCCAGGAGCAATGTTGGCCGTGGCCGGAACGGCTCCCTGTACGCCCATCATCAGAGCGGCAAAGAGTAAGGTATCGCGGCCCATGAGGACGCTGAACTCAGGCGGAGCGACGCGGAGATATTCACAGGTATGTTGCAAGTCGCCTGAAGAATCTTTGATGCCTCGAATGTTGCTCAGACGTGTCAAGCGGGCCAGCGTGTCCACGGCGATGCTTAGTCCCCCACACGTTGAAGGATTGTTATACAAAATCACCGGCAGAGAAGTGGATTCGGCGATGCGAGCATAGTGCTGGTACAGCTCCTCTTGATTGGGGTGGATGAAATACGGGGTAATCACGGAGACTCCGCTGGCCCCTTCGCGTTCGGCCATGCGCGTCAGGCGTAGCACTTCGCGAGTCGTCTCCGCCCCGGTGCCGACCCAGACAGGCACTCGGCCGGCGACGTGTTCGAGGGCGGTGGCGACCAGGGTTTGCTTCTCGGTTTCGTCGAAGGCATAGAACTCGCTGTTGGTGCCCAGCACGAACAACGCATGCACCCCGTGGGCGATCAGGTGGTCCAGAAACCAGCGAAAACGCGGCAAATCCAGTTCCTCGTCGGGGCGCAACGGCGTCGCGACCGGGGGGATGATGCCGTGAATCTTCATGGTAGCCTCTCCTGTCTCAGGGAATTTTGTAGAAAGCCTCGACTGTATGAGACAGAGCATGCCGAGCGATTTAGATAGGCGAAAGTTTGATCTAAAAGTCCATGGAGATAGGTCGGATTTGGCTAAGCTCAACATTGGAGAAGAAATGCTCGCTGTATCGATCGAGACCGAATGGCCGAGCGCGGGTTGGCAATGGTTCCAAATCGGGGTTGCTCAGCTGAGGACACGATCCCCTATTGCTCTGTCGTCGTGGCGGTGAGAATGGCTTAGCGGCCGTCCTCGCCCTGGGTGCTTTCCAGCTCACGGACGGTGGCGGCGATCTGTTCCAGGCGAGGGTGAATTCGCAAAGCCAAGCGAAAGGCCTTGAGGGCGGCGTTGTGTCGGCGCAGTCGTAGCAGGCATTGCCCTAGCCCCGCCTGGGCAGCGAAGTGATGCGGATTGAGCTTGACCGTCTGGGCACAATCCCGCAAGGCTAAATCCACTTGATTGGATCGATAATGAAAAACGGCGCGTTGATAATAGGCTTCGGCAAAATCGGGAAGCTTCTCGATGAGTTGGTCCAGGGCCAACAATGCTTGCTGAGCCTCGCTGAGCCGCACAATGCGATAGAGCTGATCCGAGGCACTACTCCCCGAGCCACGGAACCAGACTCGACGCAACGCAGCAGCGGCCAGTTCCGCGATTTCGCCGTCGGTGTCGTGAAGGCAGCGGGCCAAGGGGGGGTTGGATTCCAAGGTGCCGAGTTGGCCCAGGGCAAAGACGGCGGCCCGTCGCGCTAGGGCACATTCGGAGAAACTTAGCCGAATCAGCGTGCCCTCTAGATAACGCTCACGCACTTTTTGATTGAACAAGTGCAGGGCGGCTCGGCGTTTGGCTTTGCCGCCCGTTGGAGGCGGCGGGAGGGGCGATGCTTCGTGCAGATATTGCCGGTCCGCGGGCACATCCTCAATTCCCTGTAGGGCATCCTCGGGGAGAGCCTCGAAATACTCGACCAGCAACGCTACGCTCATGCGGGACACCTCTCCACTTGCCTTAGCCAGCGACCTTCCTTGTCGCTCGTGAGGTTCATGCTTAGCGGACTGGCGACAGTTTATCAAGCCACCCTGCACAGGGGCAACACGAACCCTAGACACCGGGCTGTCGCTCGGGTCGTAAATAGATGAAGCTCTTGCCCAAACGTCCGCCATAATTTCCTGCCGAGATGCGCAGCAGTCCCGGCGTGTCCTGGGCGGCATGGATGGCCGCCTGCGTCGCCTGGGCAATCGTGGGCAGGTCGCAGCCATTGAGTATGATTTCCATGATGGAGTTGACTCCCGGGGGCACACGGGAGGCCGCCCCCAGCTGCTCGCGCAAGGTCGGGCAATACGCCTCGTAGGTGCTGGCAACGCTGAAGGAATAGCGGCTACCGGCCTTGGATCCGCTCGCGGCGATGCCACCGGGAAAGGGCAGGATGACACCGGGCACTTGGGCAGCGGCCTCTGCGGCACGTTGGGCCGCTGCCAAAGCGGAGTCAAGGTCACGGCCCATGAACCACAGATTGCCTCCCATCAGCCCCTCGTGCCAGCCAAAGCGACGATCGATGACAAATTCCCCGCCTAGAATCGGGATCACCCAAACCCGTCGGCCGTGGCGTAAGTCGCGATACTGATAGCCATCGCCGAAGAAAGCGATTTTGCGGCCGAGTTTGTAGTGATGGTCGCCGGGGTTGGGACAGAAGGCACTGCAGGTAGCACAAGTGAGGATGTTTTGACTCACTCGCACCAGCAGACAGCGTTCTAAATGCTCGACCCGATCCTTGCGAAACCGCGGTACGTGAAACTGCACCAAGGCCCCGGGCCTGCCGTCGGGCGTCTCGTCGGGCTGGAGGTAGCGATCCAACCCCGCCTCGCAATCGCACAGAATGCTCGAGGATGCGTTGCCCGTGGACGCCTGGATGGCCTGATCCAGCCAATAGCGATCGCGAGCCGTGATCAACACCTCCGCGTAGATGCTGCGAAACGCCTCGGCATAGGTATCATCGATTTCGGCCATGCCCTAGTTCCCCGTGCGTCCCTTACCTTGATAGACCTGCTTTTCCGTGACGATTTTATCCATGAAGATGTCATGATTTTCCGTGGGAATCTCGTCGAAAAGTTGACATTCATACGCCAGGGCCACGAGCGGCGTATCGGGACGGACACGCTGCAGGAGCTTGTCGTAATATCCAAAGCCATGGCCCATGCGAGCGCCGCGGCGGTCGAAGGCGACACCCGGCACGATGACCAAGTCCAGCTCTTCGACGCGGGGTCGCTTGGCCGCCAGGGGGCGTAACTCGGCCTTGGGTTCGAGGATGCGATACATTCCCAGGGCCAATTCATCCATGTTTTCCAGGTGGAACAGTTCCAACTCCCCATCCACACAATACGGCACGACGATCTTCTTGTCGTGCTGCAACGCCTCGGGCAGGTAGTGCCGCGTCCGCACCTCGCTGCGGGCATCAACATAGTACATCACGACGCGCGCCTGCTGATACTCCGGCAAGGCGACGAGTCGTTGGCAGATCTGTTTGCTGAGTTCATCTTTGTCCGGTTGGGCATTGCGGGCGGCGTGGGCCTGCTCGCGGAGATTTTTTTTTCGCTGCTGTAGTTCACTTAGGGCTTCACTCATCGTGGTGTTGCTCCCGTGGGTTCTTGCTCTCTCGTTGTCGGGCGGTCGGGTCATTTGTCTGCATTCTTGGTTTACTTATAGAACGATCCGGATTCTGCATCGGCTACTGCTGATCGTGTCGGATTGCGTGGCAACGTTCGGTTGCTGCCGAAGTGATGGCTGAGGCGCGAAGTGACAAGACGCTCAAGCTTAGAGGAGGCGAAGAGCGTGCAAAGAGAATCGGGTGCGTCGTCGCGACGGGATGATTTTCTCGGCGATTGGTGATTGGCAGGTGGTCGGCCAGCCCTACAATGCAATATTCGGCAAGGGCACAAGGGCGGTGATGCGATGCAACGGCTAAACAAATTTTTGGCACATGCGGGTCTAGGTTCGCGGCGGCATTGTGACGATTTGATCGCCTCGGGGCGTGTCCGTGTCGACGGTTTGGTCGTGCGGGAAATGGGCGCACGCATCGACCCGGAAAAGGCTACGGTCGAGTTGGATGGCCAGCCGGTTCGGCTGGAACCTCACGTCTATTGGCTGGTGAACAAACCGTTGGGCTATCTTTGCACCAATCATGATCCCGAGGGTCGGCCCCGAGCGATCGACCTGGTGCCGCATGTCGGCGAGCGGGTGTACACTGTCGGCCGGCTCGACGAGGACAGCGAAGGATTGTTGTTGCTGACCAACGATGGCGATCTCGCCTTCAAGCTGATGCATCCGCGTTTCGGCATTCCCAAGACCTATTTGGTTCAAGTAGCCGGCAAACCCAGCAAGGAAGACCTGGAAAAATTGCTGCAAGGGGTGTGGCTCTCGGAGGGACACGTCAAGGCCAAGCGGGTCAAACGTCTCAAAACCCAGGGCGAAAGCACTTGGCTAGAGATTGTTCTCACCGAGGGGAAAAATCGCGAAATTCGCCGCATGCTCGCCAAGCTGGAACACAAGGTGATGCGGCTGAAGCGTGTCGCGTTGGGTCCGATCAAGCTGGATCGGTTGCGCAAAGGCAAGGCACGCAAGCTCAAACCGGAAGAAGTGCAACTATTGTACAAGCACGCCCATCGGCCTCAGCGAGGCGAGATGCCCCCCGAGCGTCCCGAGGGGGCAGACGAACCCCCAAAGACGCCACGCGGCCGGGGCCTGCGAGGCCGTCCCAGCAGCAACCCTCCGCAACTCAAGGCAACTCCTCCCGTGCGGTCGTCGAAACGGCCTCGACGCACGGAGCGTCCCGAGCCAGCCGACCGTGCCGCCAACCGTCCCCCTCGTCGTAGTAGCAGCCCATGAGTCGAGCACGCATTTATCAAGCCACCGTCGCCATCCAGGCACACGAGGCGATGGCTCGCGACACCGGCCGGATTCGCGTGATCTTCCCCGAGATCGCCCAGGCGATCCAGCCGGGACAATTCGTGATGGTGCGTTTGCCAGGCGGCACCGACCCTCTGCTCGGCCGTCCTTTTGCCCTATATGACACCGTTTTGGATGGCTCGACACCCGTCGGCTTCGATTTTGTATACCTGGCCGTCGGCAAAATGACGCGGCGACTGCTAACCCTGGAGCCGGGCGACAAGCTGGAGATCTGGGGGCCGCTGGGTAATGGCTTTGATCCCCTCGACGGGGTTCACCACGTCGGATTGGTGGCGGGCGGCATCGGCCAGACGCCGTTCCTTGCTTACATTCGTCATTTACTGGGCACACGCGGCTATGGCGGGCTAGCCCCGCGTCGTCGGGTTCAGCGTGTCTCGCTGTTTTATGGGGTGCGTACGGCCGACTTGGCCGCCGGGGTCCAGGAGTTTCGCGCGGCCGGGGCCGAGGTGCATCTGGCCAGCGACGACGGCAGTCTGGGCGAACACGGCTATGTGACGCAACTGCTGCAACGCTTTGGTCTGCCTGATCATCTCGTGGGGTGTGGCCCGGAGCCGATGTTACGCGCCTTGCATCAGCTCAGCCGCTCTCACGGCGTGCCCTGTCAGGTTTCCTTGGAAACACCGATGGCTTGTGGCGTGGGCGTCTGTTTTAGCTGTGTCGTCAAGGTTCGCCAAGACGACGGCACCTGGGACTACAAGCGCTGCTGCCTCGAGGGGCCGATCTTTGACGCCGACAAACTCGTCTGGGAATGAAGCGGGCCGATCGTTAGGATGACGCTTCGAGCCGAACGCGAGGATGGTCCCGACCAAAGGCGGCACAGGAGAAGGCAAAACATGCGACGGATCGCAATTATCAATCAAAAAGGCGGCGTGGGCAAAACCACCACCACGGTCAATTTAGCCGCCGCCTTGGCCCTGCTGGGACGCAAGGTCTGCATCCTGGACCTCGATCCGCAGGCTCACGCCACAACCCATTTGGGCATCGAACCGAACGGCCAAGCGCCCTCGATGTACGATGTGCTGGTCAACAACCGGCCTCTCGCTGAAGTGCGTCGTCTCGTGGCTGACAATCTGTGGTTAGTGCCTAGCGACATCGACTTGGCCGCCGCCGAGGTCGAACTGGCGGGAGTCGTCGGCCGGGAGGTGATCTTGCGGGATTTGCTAGCGCAAGACAACATGCGCTTTGATTTCGTGTTCATGGACTGTGGCCCGTCCTTGGGGGTGCTCACGCTCAACGCGCTGTCGTCGGCCGACGAGGTCTTCATCCCCTTGCAGCCGCACTTTTTAGCCTTGCACGGCCTAGGCAAACTGCTCGAAACAACCGCGTTGGTGGCTCGGCGGATCAATCCCGCGTTGCGGGTGAGCGGCATCATCTTGACGCTGCACGAGAGCAACTCTCGGCTGGGCCGCGAGGTCATTCAAGATTTGGCCGATTTCTTCGAGAAAGCCCGCAGCAGTAATACTCCGTGGGCCAACGCTCGCCTGTTCGCCTCCCGCATCCGCCGCAACATCAAACTAGCCGAGTGCCCCAGTTTTGGCCAGTCGATCTTCGCTTATGCGCCGAATTGTCATGGGGCCGAGGATTACGCCGCTCTGGCCCGAGAGGTACTAGGCGAAGCGTTACCCGAAGTTTACGCCGCCCGCGTGGTCGTGGACAACGGCCAGGTGCAAAAGGTAACTAGCGTCGCTCCTGCCCTAGCAGCAGTGGTCGATTAAGCCCAGATAGGACTCGTTGATTTTCAGGGGCGACCGCAGGAGGAGCCTATCGCTCCCCTGCTGCTCATTATTGCCTAGCTTTCTTGGTTTGCAGCCGGGCACGGGCCGTCCTCTGCTTATTGCGAAGATATTTCTTTCGCTTCAACGCCTTGGGCGTCGGATGATTCAGAGCCTTGCGGCGACGTTTTGCCGCTGTCCTTAAGTGTTTCGCTCGCATCGTTTCGCTGTTCCTGGACAACCAAGACAAATCGCCGGACCCTCCCGGCGTGGATTCGCTTAGGATAGCAGATGTCGAGCGGTTGTGCTGCCCCGATTTTTGGGCAAGAGGTGCAGCATACCGCAGTTCCCCTGCTCTGGGCTTCCCCGAGCCTAGGAGGTACAATCAGGGAGTCTTTTGCTTGGAGGCCAACCATGACGACCTTGGCACGGCCGGCGACTAGCTCAATCACCTTGAACGCCATTGCACCGATCACGGTTCGGCAATATCAACAGATGATCGCTCATGGGATACTCACCCCTGCAGATCAGGTCGAACTGCTCGAACATTGGGTGGTACAAAAAATGCCCAAAAGTCCTGAAGAACACGAGGGGACGCTCGACCTGCTCGGAGCCGCCCTGCGTGCCGTCGTACCCTCGGGCTGGCTGATCCGGATGCAGCAGGCTATCGTCTTGGCGGACAGTCAACCCGAGCCGGACTTTGCGATTGTGCGCGGCAATGTGCGGAGTTTTTTGACGCGACATCCGGGGGTGGAAGACGTGGCCGTGGTGATCGAGGTGGCCGGAAGTTCGCTACTGCGCGACCAACGCGACAAAGGCCGCATTTACGCCCGAGCCGGCTTGCCCGTGTACTGGGTGGTGAACCTAGAAGTCCGGCAAATCGAAGTGTACAGCCAACCCAGCGGGCCGACTGCTCCTGGCCAGCCAGAGCCGGCTTATGGGGCGATGACCGCCTACAGCGTCGGTCAGCAGGTGCCCCTGCAACTCGAGCAGCAGACTTTCTACCTCGCGGTCGCCGACTGTTTGCCCTGAGTGCTTCGCGTTGCTGAGGTGGGGGCAAGTAGCTTGCCGCCACTGGTGCTTAGCGTGGCTTGGTGCTGCGTGTGCCTGGTGGCGCAAAGCCCTTCTCGGCGTTGTCCAGCACCAGCACCCAGTCGAGTTGCTCGCCCAGGGTCGGCGGGGTGAAGCGGCGGGTGCCCTTGCGCTCAAACGTGTCGATCTTGGTCGCTTCGCCGTGGCGTGGGTTGTACCACCAGGCCGTCACCTGCTTGCCTTGCAGCTTGTCCAAGCGCACGGTGAACGGCTTGCTCACCGGCGCGTAGACCATCGCATAGCTGCCCTCGCTGCAGCGAGTGGCCACAAACCGCCGTGCCCCCGCGCCGGGGACGCTTAACTCCACTGCGTCGGGGACGATCACCCCGTCATCGGGGATGCGCGACAGATACGGCCTGGACTCCAGCAACCAGCGGGCATGTTGCATCTGGTCGGCCCCGGGCTGTTTTAACGCCTCGTGCCAGTACATCGGCGGCTGGTTGATCGGCTTGCGGCCCTTGTCGTACATCTGCCAGATGCAGTGGTTGCCGTAGGTGTGGCCGCAGGCCCCACTAAACAAATCCCAGTACAGGGGGCGACGCACGTCAGCGGCGACGGAATAGCCCAGCTCCTTGGGCTTGAAGTTCAGCGGATGGTCCTCGTAGATCGGCTCACCATCCAGGACCGGCTTAATCGGCTTGCGGTCGTAGTCGGCCCGCGTTTTGTCGTAGCGGCCGGTGAATTCGGCCTGATGCCCATTTTGACGCATGTTGAAATCAAGCCAATCGGCGTCATGAAAATACTGCGCGGAGCCTTGCCCGCCCATGGGATGAAACGTGATGAGGTGTTTGCCGCCATCGCCTTTTCGCAAGCCTTTGGCCATGGCGGTCACGATGTCGCGATGGCGATCGGACTCAATCGGTCGATCACCGCCCACGATCCAGATCACGCCACGATCTTTGTAACGTCGGCCGAGCCATTCGCCATAGGAAGCCGCCTTTTCGGGGGTGAAGATTTCTGGGCCAACACCCCATTTTTTGTTCCACTTGTCGCCCCAGGTGGGCAGCAGCCCGACGATCAACCCTAGCTCATTGGCTCGCCTAATCACCCAGTCCACATGTGCAAAATACTTCTCGTTGGGCTTCGTCGGCTCGTTGTCTTGCAGCGGCACGTCGCCGTTGGCATTGGGATCACGCAGGCCGTCCAGCTCGGCCAGAACGACCGTTTGGATGACGCTAAAGCCTCGCGCCGCGCGGTCTTTGAGGTAGTTGTCCGTCTGCTCGCGATTGAGCCGATGCAACAGCTCCCAGGCGGTGTCGGCCAGGTAGAAAAAGGGCTGGTCGTCGTGAGTGACGAGGAAGCGTTTGTTGGCGCTGACTTTGAGCCGAGGCACCTCCGCCCCCAGGGAGATCAGCGGTACGACCAAGAGAGCTAGCTGGATTCGGCACATGAGAATAACTCACCGAGGAGTTGATTTTTCGAGGATAAACAACTGTTGTCGACAATCGCGTCTGTCAGGCCGCGATCGGCGTGCAGGGCAGACTGAAGGTCTCGGCCACCGCGGGGTTGGTGATTCGTCCTTGGTGGATGTTGACGCCGTAGCGCAAGGCTGGGCTGTCAGCCAAGGCGCGATCCAGCCCCTTGCGAGCCAACTGCAGCAAATAGGGCAAGGTGACGTTGGTCAGGGCGTAGGTGCTGGTACGGCCGACCGCTCCGGGCATGTTGGTAACGCAGTAATGGACAATTTCATCGACAATGAAGACCGGTGAGTTGTGGGTAGTGGGTCGGCTCGTCTCGACACAGCCGCCCTGATCGATGGCCACGTCGATGATGACGCTGCGGTTGGGCATGCGGGCGAGGTCTTCGCGGCGAACCAGCCGAGGTGCTTTGGCACCGGGAATCAAGACCGCACCAATGAGCAGATCGGCGCGACTGATGGCATCGAGGATGTTGTGGCGATCGGAGTAAAGCGTCGTCACGTTTTTGGGCATGACATCATCCAGATAGCGCAAGCGATCGAGGTTAATATCGAGGATGGTCACGTTGGCTCCCAGGCCGGCGGCCACCTTGGCGGCGTTGGCCCCGACGACTCCGCCGCCTAG
>Ga0272446_1004885_pt1 | contig 15346 bp, 11 predicted proteins | sample YNPCB0061_FD_194587 | JGI IMG/M metagenome (GOLD analysis project Ga0272446, IMG submission 194587) | Hot spring microbial mat communities from Yellowstone National Park, WY, United States - YNP-CB-006-1 | ecosystem: Environmental > Aquatic > Thermal springs > Hot (42-90C) > Sediment | place... | reverse complement strand
CGCTATACCACCGTACTTCTTCGCCATTATCGTCGTAATCGCGGCTGTTAACGTCGTCTTCCCATGATCCACGTGACCAATCGTGCCCACATTAACGTGTGGCTTCTTTCGTTCAAATTTTTCCTTCGCCATTTCTATAACCTCATCAACTTTTATTGTTTCTTAATGATTGCTTCAGCAATGTTTGTTGGTGCCTCGGCATATTTAGCAAACTCCATTGAGTAAGTAGCTCGGCCTTGCGTTGCTGAACGTAAATCAGTTGCATAGCCAAACATCTCCGCGAGAGGTACTTCTGCGCGAACGATCTTACCAGCAGGAGAATCTTCCATGCCTTGAACTAAACCTCTTCTACGATTGAGATCGCCCATTACATCACCCATATAATCTTCAGGGGTAACAACCTCAACGCTCATAATTGGTTCAAGCAGCACGGGTTTTGCCTTAAGAGCACCTTGCTTAAAGCCCAGTGAACCAGCAATCTTGAATGCCATTTCGCTAGAATCTACTTCATGGAAGGATCCATCAAACAACGTTACCTTGACATCAACTACTGGATAACCAGCGATAACACCATTTTGCATCTGCTCTTGTATACCTTTATCAACCGCAGGGATGTATTCTTTAGGGATTACACCACCAACGATCGCATTAATGAACTCATAACCAGCACCTGGCTCCTGAGGTTCAATTTTCAGCCAAACATGACCATATTGGCCACGTCCACCTGATTGACGAACAAATTTACCTTCTTGTTCTACAATTTGCTTTAACGTTTCACGATAAGCCACCTGTGGTTTACCCACATTCGCTTCAACGTTAAATTCGCGCTTCATACGGTCAACAATAATTTCCAAGTGTAGCTCACCCATACCTTGAATGATTGTTTGACCTGATTCTTCATCAGTATGAACACGGAAAGAGGGGTCTTCTTGCGCCAATTTGCCCAGTGCAATAGACATTTTTTCTTGGTCTGCCTTTGTCTTTGGTTCAACTGCAACGGCAATTACTGGATCTGGGAAATCCATGCGCTCAAGAGTAACAACATGATTTGCATCGCAAAGTGTATCACCTGTAGTTACTGTTTTTAAGCCTACGGCGGCTGCAATATCCCCAGCTTTAACTTCTTTAATTTCTTCGCGAGAATTTGCGTGCATTTGTAATAAACGGCCGATTCTCTCTTTCTTCCCCTTCACAGGGTTGTATACGGTGTCACCACTTTTCAAAACACCCGAATAAGCACGGAAGTAAGTTAATGTGCCAACGAAGGGATCAGTAGCGATTTTAAACGCTAACGCAGAGAACGGTTCATCATAAGATGTTTTACGATGAATCTCATTACCATCTTCATCAACACCTCGAATTGCTGGAATATCGAGAGGCGAAGGCAAGTACTCAATCACTCCATCAAGCACTGCTTGCACCCCTTTGTTTTTAAAGGCGGAACCGCAGAACACAGGCACAATTTCGTTATTCACTGTGCGCTTACGTAAAGCTTTCTTAATTTCTTCTTCGGAAAATTCTTCACCTTCTAAGTATTTTTCCATTAATTCTTCAGACGCTTCAGCTGCGGCTTCAATAATCAGCGCTCTATATTCTTCACAGAGCTCTTTCATGTCAGCAGGAACTTCCCCATAGTTGAAAGTCATCCCTTTTGAATCTTCATCCCAATGAATTGCTTTCATCTTGATGAGATCAATCACCCCTTTGAAATTTTCTTCTGCACCAATTGGCAATTGGAGAACAACAGGATTTGAACCAAGCCGCTGCTTAATTTGGGTAACAACGCGCAAGAAGTTTGCGCCCATTCTGTCCATTTTATTAACAAACACAATCCTTGGTACGCCGTATTTGTCTGATTGCCGCCATACTGTTTCTGATTGGGGCTCTACGCCTGATACAGAATCGAAGACCACAATTGCACCATCCAAAACACGTAACGAACGCTCTACTTCGATCATGAAGTCGACGTGACCAGGGGTATCGATAATATTAATGCGATGCAATGGGAAGTTTTTATCCATTCCGGCCCAGAAGCATGTGGTCGCTGCGGAGGTAATTGTAATACCACGCTCCTGTTCTTGAACCATCCAGTCCATCGTTGCAGCACCGTCATGCACCTCGCCAATCTTGTGCGACACACCTGTATAGAATAGAACGCGCTCGGTGGTTGTTGTTTTTCCGGCATCAACGTGTGCAGCAATGCCGATATTTCTGTATAGTTCTAATGGAGTAGACACGACTAACCTCTCTCAATTAATTCCATCTAAAATGTGCAAACGCTTGGTTAGCTTTTGCCATTTTATGTGTATCTTCACGTTTTTTAACGGCGGAACCTTTGCTTTCGAACGCATCCGTCAGTTCCCCTGCCAGACGCAACATCATCCCTTTCTCACCGCGAGAACGTGCAGCCTGTACTATCCAACGCATACCCAGTGCAATGCTACGATCAGTTCTTACTTCGACTGGAACTTGGTATGTTGCACCACCAACCCTTCTTGAACGTACTTCAACACTAGGACGAACATTGTCTAGCGCTTGTTCAAAATAGCGCAAGGCAGAACCGGCAGTGCCTGTGCCCCCTTGCTCACCTGACTCTTCATCGCCTTTCTTTGATTTTTTAATACGTTCATTCAAAAGGTCTAATGCGCCGTAAACAATTTTTTCAGCTGTTGATTTTTTTCCACTGACCATCAACACATTAATAAATTTTGCAAGCAATTCACTGTGATGCTTTGGATCAGGCAGTATCTCGCGTTTGGGGACTTCTCTTCTTCTTGGCATTTCAATTTCCTACAATCAATTATTTCTTGTCTTTAGGTTTCTTTGTACCGTACTTGGAGCGACCTTGTTTACGATCATTCACTCCAGAAGTATCTAAACTTCCTCGTACGGTATGATAACGAACACCAGGTAAATCTTTAACACGACCGCCGCGTATCAATACAACAGAGTGCTCCTGTAGATTATGGCCTTCACCGCCAATATAAGAAGTGACCTCAAAGCCATTTGTTAGACGCACACGGGCAACCTTACGCATAGCTGAGTTAGGCTTTTTAGGTGTTGTAGTGTACACGCGGGTACAAACACCTCGTCTTTGGGGGCATGATTCTAATGCTGGGACGTTAGATTTTTTCTTTGCGTCCACACGAGGCTTTCTTACTAACTGATTAATAGTAGCCATTTATTCTTAACTCCGAACTTTCACTAGTATTTAATTTCGAATGCATAAGGAGGCCGGATTCTATATAGGTCCAACAGGTTTGTCAAGTTCAAACCTGTTGGTGTTCAGAATCATATCAATGATCATGGTTGTCTTCTGCATTAAGAGCTTCACTTAATGCATGCTCCACATCACTGGCTGTAACCGTATGCGCACTTGGCTCTGTCCCTGTGGCTTTTGCACGTTTTGACTTTCTGCCCTGATGATAAGCGTATCCTGTTCCTGCTGGGATTAAGCGACCTACCATCACGTTTTCCTTTAGACCTCTCAACTCATCAACTTTACCGCTAACTGCTGCTTCAGTCAGCACGCGAGTTGTTTCTTGGAATGATGCCGCAGAAATGAATGATTCCGTTGCTAGAGAAGCTTTAGTAATACCTAGAAGAATAGGCGTGCCTTGTGCAGGCTGCTTACCTTCGGCAATTAATTTATCATTTTCTTGCAACATCATGCTTTCTTCGATTTGTTCCCCGGCGAGGAACTTCGAATCACCAGCAAATGTAATCACGCGTTTACGTAGCATTTGACGGACAATAACTTCGATGTGTTTATCATTGATTTTCACACCTTGTAAGCGATATACGTCTTGTACTTCATTAACGATGTAATTTGCTAATGCACCGACTCCGAGCAACCGCAAAATATCATGCGGATTCAATGGGCCATCTGCAATAACCTCACCGCGTTCCACATGTTCACCTTCGAAGACTGAAATATGGCGCCATTTTGGAATTAACTCCTCATGGGCCTGATTCTCAGAAGCAGTAATTATCAGGCGTCTTTTACCTTTTGTTTCCTTACCGAAGTTGATTAAGCCTGAAACTTCTGCCATTACAGCAGCATCTTTAGGCTTTCTTGCTTCGAATAGGTCAGCCACTCTAGGCAGACCCCCAGTAATATCACGTGTCTTAGAACGCTCTTGAGGTATACGCGCAATAACATCTCCTACCCCTACAGCACTTCCGTCTTCAAAATTAATGATCGCGTCCACCGGCAAATAGTATTGCGCTGGAACGTTCGTCCCGGCTAGGTAGATGTCCTCACCATCATCAGACACCAGTTTTACCATCGGGCGCATATCTCTGCCTGCAGAGCTACGCTGTTTGGCGTCAGTAACAACAATGTTGCTAAGGCCTGTGAGTTCATCAGTTTGTCGGTTCATTGTTAAACCTTCAATGAGGTCGACAAACTTCAATTTACCGCTCACCTCTGAAATTACTGGGTGGGTATGAGGATCCCAAGTAGCAATAATCTGCCCAGCTTCCACAGGTTGATTATCATGGACAGTGAGCACAGCACCGTAGGGCAACTTATACCGCTCTCGTTCACGGCCAAAATCGTCAACAATGGATACTTCACCTGAACGTGAGACGGCAACTAGATTGTTGTTTTCATGCGTTACAGTTTTGATGTTATGTAATCGGATAACACCCTTGTTTTTAATTTGGATGTTATTTGCCGCTGTTGCTCTTGATGCAGCACCACCAATATGGAAGGTACGCATCGTTAGCTGAGTACCTGGCTCACCGATTGACTGCGCAGCAATGATACCAACTGCTTCCCCAGTGTTTACTAAATGACCCCGGGCGAGATCTCGTCCATAGCATTTTGCACAAAGACCAAAACGTGTTTCACAAGTGATCGGTGATCGAACCAGTACCTGGTCGACACCAAATTTTTCCAATTTTTCTACCCAATCTTCATCGAGCAATGTGCCTGCATTAACGATCGGATCGTCTTGATTTGGAATGTATACGTCTTTTGCAACTACGCGTCCAAGAACACGCTCATGCAGAGGTTCTACAATATCCCCACCTTCAATTAGAGGTTGCATCAATATACCGTTTTCAGTACCACAATCATCCTCTGTAATAACAACATCCTGCGCAACGTCGACCAAACGGCGAGTTAAGTATCCTGAGTTTGCAGTTTTTAAGGCAGTATCCGCAAGACCTTTACGTGCACCGTGTGTCGAAATAAAGTATTGGAATACATTAAGCCCTTCTCGGAAATTTGCTGTAATTGGCGTTTCAATAATGGAGCCATCAGGAGCTGCCATCAATCCCCGCATTCCTGCCAGCTGCCTGATTTGAGCTGCAGAACCCCGCGCCCCAGAGTCCGCCATCATGAAAATTGGGTTAAATGATTCTTGACGAGATACATTACCGCTGCGATCGGTAACTTCCTCAGTCGCAATCTTGCTCATCATCGATTTTGCAACCATTTCATTAGTGCGCGACCAAATATCGATAACTTTATTGTAGCGTTCGCCATTCGTTACGAGACCTGATCGGTATTGTGCTTCAATTTCTCGTACTTCATTATCAGCTTGCTCAATAATCGCTGCCTTGTCATCAGGTATTTCCATATCTTCAATACCAATAGATGCACCAGCCCGAGTAGCATATTTAAACCCTGTATACATGAGTTGGTCGGCAAAAATAACGGTTTCTTTTAAACCGAACTTTCGATAACAGGTATCAAGAACTTTTGAAATCGCTTTTTTGGTCATTGCTCTATTAATTAGCGCAAATGGCATTCCTTCGGGCAAAATATCCGAAAGTATTGCGCGTCCAACAGTCGTTTCAACTAATTCATATCCCTGTCCAATTTCGCTACCCTCTTTTGGCATCCGAATTTTTACTTTTGCATGGATATCCACATAGCCTGCTTCATAAAAATTTTGTGCCTCTTGTGGGCTGGCAAATATTTTTCCTTCGCCAAGTGCATTAATCCGCTCACGAGTTAGATAATAGAGACCGAGCACTACGTCTTGGCTAGGTACAATTATTGGTTCACCGCTCGCAGGAGATAGTATGTTGTTTGTTGACATCATGAGCGAACGTGCTTCCAACTGAGCCTCTAGCGTTAATGGCACGTGCACCGCCATTTGGTCTCCATCGAAGTCAGCATTGTAGGCTGTACAGACCAAAGGATGCAGCTGGATCGCCTTGCCTTCAATAAGTACTGGCTCGAAGGCTTGTATACCTAGTCTGTGAAGAGTAGGGGCGCGGTTGAGAAGAATAGGGTGCTCGCGAATAACATCATCGAGAATATCCCAAACTACTGGATCTTCCCGTTCAACCATTTTTTTAGCTGCTTTAATTGTTGTGGCAAGCCCTCTAAACTCCAATTTACTAAATATAAAGGGTTTAAATAGTTCAAGCGCCATTTTCTTGGGCAAACCGCATTGATGTAACCGCAAGGTGGGTCCCACAACGATAACTGAGCGCCCTGAATAATCTACACGTTTACCTAGCAGATTTTGCCTGAACCTACCTTGCTTCCCTTTAATCATGTCAGCCAATGATTTGAGGGGACGCTTATTCGTTCCGGTTATTGCCCGACCTCGGCGACCATTATCGAGCAGTGCGTCAACGGATTCTTGCAGCATACGCTTTTCGTTTCGCACAATGATATCGGGTGCATTTAGATCAAGCAGTCTCTTTAATCGATTATTGCGGTTGATCACACGACGGTAAAGATCATTTAAGTCAGAAGTAGCAAAGCGTCCACCGTCAAGAGGAACTAATGGGCGTAAATCAGGAGGAAGAACAGGCAACACATCCATGATCATCCATTCAGGTTTGTTTCCAGATTCGTAAAATGCTTCTAACAACTTTAGTCGCTTAGTGATTTTTTTAATTTTGGTTTCAGAATTAGTTGTAGGTAACTCTTCGCGCAATGATTTGATTTCTTCCTCAAGTTCAATTTGACGCAAAAGATCACGGATTGCCTCAGCTCCCATACGGGCATCAAACTCATCACCGTACTGCTCCATGGCATCAAGGTAAGCCTCGTCGTTGAGCAGTTGCCCACGCTCCAACTCAGTCATACCCGGATCTACTACTACAAAAGCCTCAAAGTAGAGTACGCGTTCTATATCGCGTAATGTCATATCGAGCAATAGACCTATACGGGAAGGAAGCGATTTCAAGAACCATATGTGAGCAACAGGGCTAGCAAGCTCAATGTGCCCCATACGTTCACGTCGTACTTTTGCCAATGCTAACTCTACACCGCATTTCTCACAAATAACACCGCGGTGTTTGAGCCGCTTATATTTGCCACATAGGCACTCATAATCCTTAATTGGACCAAAAGTTTTAGCACAAAATAAACCATCACGCTCGGGTTTAAATGTACGGTAGTTAATGGTTTCTGGCTTTTTAACTTCGCCATAGGACCATGATCGAATTAAATCAGGTGAAGCAAGTGCGATCTTAATCGCATCAAATTCTTCACTCTGGCCTTGCTGCTTGAGGATACCCAGCAAATCACTCATTATAGGCGCTTTTCTCATTGGGTCGTTGCTTAGATTAGCCAAGTCTATGCCTCCAAAAAATTAGTCAGAAAATTAATCGATGAACGTTTAGTCATGTTCCAGTTCGATATCAATACCTAATGCCCTTATCTCCTTCAACAATACATTGAAAGACTCTGGCATACCCGGATCCATACGATGATCTCCATCAACGATATTTTTATATATCTTTGTTCGTCCTCCGACATCATCTGATTTAACGGTTAACATTTCTTGCAACGTATAGGCAGCACCATAAGCTTCGAGAGCCCACACTTCCATTTCCCCGAAGCGTTGACCACCAAACTGCGCCTTACCGCCAAGTGGTTGTTGAGTAACCAAACTGTAGGAACCAGTAGAGCGTGCATGCATCTTATCGTCAACCAAATGGTTAAGTTTGAGCATATACATATACCCTACAGTTACCGGATTATCGAATTGTTTACCAGTTCGGCCGTCATATAGTGTGGTCTTACCATCAGATCTCATGCCAGCTAACTCTAACATGGACTTAATTTCTGCTTCGCTAGCACCATCAAAGACTGGAGTTGCCATTGGAACCCCGTCCCGCAGATTATTAGCTAAAACTAGCAGTTCTTCGTCATCAAGAGTATCCAGATTTACCCGCTCTTGATCGTCATGATTATAGATCTTTTTCAGAAATTCTCTTATTTCTGTTACTTGGCGCTGATTGTCAAGAAGATCGGTTATCCGTTGACCTAATCCTTTTGCAGCTAAACCAAGATGTGTTTCCAACACTTGTCCGATATTCATCCGTGAAGGTACACCAAGTGGGTTTAGTACTATGTCAACTGCCGTACCATCTTCCATATAAGGCATATCTTCAACCGGCACAACAATTGAAATTACCCCCTTGTTTCCATGCCGACCTGCCATTTTATCGCCAGGTTGAATTCTGCGCTTGACAGCAAGGTAAACCTTAACGATTTTCAATACACCAGGCGCTAGATCGTCACCTTGAATGATCTTCTTACGACTATCATTAAAGCGTTTCTCCATTTCCTTGCCCATCAGCTCTAATTGCTTGGACAACTGCTCCACCTGCTGGCTTACCTGATCGTCATCTACATGGATATCGAACCATTTCTCTCTATTTACCTTTTCTAAATATTCAGCAGTAATCTTGGAACCAGGCTTAATATTGTTAGGGCCACCTGTTGCTGCTTTATTTAAGAGAAGATTATGTAGACGATGGTAAATATCTTCCTCACGAATACGGCGTTCATCAATTAAGTCCTTTCGTACACGTGCAAGATGTTCTTCCTCAATACTCTTAGCTCGTTCATCCTTCTCTAATCCATCACGAGTAAACACTTGCACATCGATGACCGTACCATTCATTCCTGAAGGCACACGTAAAGACGAATCTTTAACATCTGATGCTTTCTCACCGAAAATTGCTCTCAACAATTTCTCTTCTGGTGTAAGCTGTGTTTCTCCCTTTGGTGTAACTTTACCAACCAGAATGTCACCAGCGCTTACTTCAGCACCGATATAAACAACACCTGATTCATCTAAATTTGCTAAAGCTGCTTCGCCAACATTGGGGATATCCGCAGTTATTTCCTCTGTACCTAGTTTTGTGTCCCTTGCGATACAAGTCAGCTCTTCAATGTGGATGGTAGTGAATCTATCTTCCTGCACAATTCGTTCAGAGATAAGAATAGAATCCTCAAAGTTGTAACCATTCCAAGGCATGAATGCAACGAGTAGGTTTTGACCTAACGCTAATTCTCCCATGTCTGTACAAGGACCATCCGCAAGAATGTCGCCACGCTGGATGCGATCTCCTTTGGAAACTATTGGCCTTTGGTTGATACACGTATCTTGGTTCGAGCGGAAGTATTTTGTTAGGTTATAGATATCAACCCCAGTTTCCCCGGCTGTTGTCTCATCATCGTTCACGCGAACAACAATACGAGAAGCATCTACTAGATCAATGACACCACCTCGCCTTGCCACGACAGAAACCCCAGAATCGGAAGCTACAGTTCGCTCCATACCTGTTCCAACTAAAGGCTTTTCAGATCGCAAAGTAGGCACTGCTTGACGTTGCATGTTTGAACCCATCAACGCACGGTTAGCATCATCATGCTCTAAGAATGGAATGAGAGATGCCGCAACAGAGACAATCTGCTTCGGCGATACGTCCATATAGTTAATCTTGTCTGGCGTAGTGAGCGAAAACTCGTTTTGATGTCGGCACGGAACAAGATCAGCAAGAATTTTGCCATTTTCATCAACAGCCACATTAGACTGAGCGATATACTGATCAACTTCTTCAATGGCTGATAGATATTCGATATCATCCGTTACCCGACCATCAATCACTTTCCTACAAGGTGTCTCAATGAATCCATATTCATTGGTTCTCGCGTAGACAGATAGTGAGTTTATCAACCCAATGTTTGGCCCTTCAGGAGTTTCAATAGGACATACACGGCCATAATGGGTAGTATGCACGTCACGCACTTCAAAACCCGCTCGCTCTCGAGTTAAACCGCCTGGGCCCAGTGCAGAAACGCGCCGTTTGTGAGTGACGCCGGATAGTGGGTTAACTTGGTCCATGAATTGTGATAGCTGACTGGACCCGAAAAACTCTTTCACTGCAGCTGAAACTGGTTTAGCGTTTATTAGATCTTGAGGCATCAAGTTTTCGGACTCTACTAGACTTAAACGTTCCTTAACAGCGCGCTCAACCCTGACTAATCCGACTCGAAACTGGTTTTCAGCCATTTCACCAACTGATCGAACACGGCGATTACCTAAATGGTCGATGTCATCAACCATTCCAATTCCATTACGGATATCAATTAGGGTCTTGATAACAGCAAGAATATCTTCTTTCGTTAACGTGCCTGGACCGGTATCCTCTTTACGTCCAACCCGGCGATTAAATTTCATTCTTCCAACAGCTGACAGATCATAACGATCTTCGGCAAAAAATAGATTTTTAAATAATGCTTCCGCTGCTTCCTTAGTAGGTGGTTCTCCAGGGCGCATCATACGGTAAATTTCCACCAATGCTTCTAGCTGGCTTGTTGTTGGGTCGATTTTTACTGTGTCGGAGATATATGATCCGTGATCCAGATCATTGGTATAAATCATATCAAAACTTAGAATGCCATGCTCAGCCAGCTGATCAAGCAACTCTGCAGTTACCTCGTCATTTGCTTGCGCAAGGACTTCGCCAGTTTCGGTATTGACAACATGTTTTGCCAATATCTTGCCAACTAAATAATCATGCGGAACAACTAGATCTTGCATGTTGCTCTTTTCCATTAATTTGATGTGGCGAGCAGTTATTCTTCGTCCTTGTTCAACGATAAGTTCCCCAGTTTCGGGGGCAATAATATCAAAAGAGGCGATTTCGCCACGTAACCTGGATGGGATGAGATTAATGTGGAACTCACCATTTCTTAATTGGCAAGTCGTTGTTTCAAAAAATTCAGAAAGAATATCTTCTGTTTCATAGCCCAGCGCACGCAATAGGATGCTGACTGGAAGCTTACGTCTGCGATCAATACGAACAAACACACAGTCTTTAGGATCAAATTCGAAATCAAGCCATGAACCACGATAAGGTATGATACGTGCAGAATAAAGGAGTTTTCCGGAAGAATGTGTCTTTCCTCGATCATGCTCAAATATAACGCCAGGAGAACGGTGTAATTGTGATACAACAACGCGCTCGGTACCATTAATAACAAAGGTACCCACATCAGTCATCAGTGGGATTTCACCCATGAACACATCTTGCTCACGAATGTCTTTAATTGGTTTGGGTTCACCAGCAGCGTCTTTATCAAAAACGACTAGTCTAATTTTGACACGCAGAGGTGCAGAATAAGTTAAACCGCGTAATTTGCACTCACGGACATCAAAAGCAGGCTCGCCTAGCTTATAACTGACATATTCAAGCCTAGCATTGCCAGAGAAACTTTCGATTGGAAACACGGACGAAAAAGCTGCATGTAAGCCAGTCTTTTGTTGCTCGCCCTCTTTTGAATCAGTTTGTAAAAAATCTCGGTATGATTTTAGCTGGATTTCAAGCAGATTAGGGATCTCCATTATATCAGCTTGCTTACCAAAGCTTTTGCGAAATCGTTTTTTCTCAGCATGCGAGTATTGATGAGGTTTAGCTTCTGCAATTGCCATGGTGATTCCTCTGTAAATTTATTGATGACATCAAACACACAAACCCAGCCATGTAACCATGAGCTGGGTCTTTATATACACAACAACAGTATTACTTAACTTCGACAGCAGCGCCGGCTTCTTCAAGTTTCTTCTTCATTTCAGCGGCTTCGTCTTTAGATACACCTTCTTTTACAGTTGCTGGAGCACCTTCGACCAAGTCTTTAGCTTCTTTCAAGCCTAAACCTGTAATTTCGCGAATTGCCTTAATAACGCCTACTTTGTTAGAACCAAAGCTTGTCATTACTACATCGAATTCAGTTTTTTCTTCTGCAGCAGCGGCAGCGCCACCAGCTGCAGGTGCAGCTACAGCGACAGCGGCGGCAGCAGCTGATACGTTGAATTTTTCTTCCATCGCTTCGATTAGTTCTACCACTTCCATCACAGTCATGTTAGCAATCGTCTCGAGGATCTCATTTTTAGATACAGCCATTTCTAGCTCCTAGATTAAAAATTAAAATTAAGATTATGCGGCGTCTGTTACTTTTTGTCCTTAATTGCAGCAACCGTTCTGACCAATTTGGCATGAGGTTCCGCAAGAGTACGAACAAATTTCTCAATGGGCGCTTTCATCACAAACATCAATTTAGCCAATGCTTCATCACGAGTTGGCAAGCTGGCGATCGCTTCGAGCTGATTCGCTTCGTAAGTTTTTCCACCAACGGCTAATGCTTTGATTTCAAGCTTATCAAATGTCTTAACATATTCCTTTAACATCCTTGCCGCATCGCTGGGAGCATCCATTGATAGAGCAATGAATAAAGGACCAACAAGCTTATCGCTTAAGCAGGCAAAGTCAGTGCCTTCGAATGCCCTACGGGTAAGCGTATTTGGCACTACTCTTAAGTACACACCTGATTTGCGTGCAGCACTGCGTAGCTGAGTCATTTGATTTACCGTTAAGCCACGATAATCAGCAACGACTGCCGAAATAGCCTTAGAAGCAACCGCAGTTACTTCTTCAACAACGGCTTTTTTTGCAGCTAAAGTTAACGTCACGTTACTGACCTCCTTAGTTGTGCAAATCCTAGGGATTTGACAGTTATGGTGCCGCCTCTGAGAGATCCCGGAGCCGGTTCACCGTCTGCGCAGGGTATTAAGCTTTTAAGCACCTGCGGTCTTCGACGGCATCGAACCAAGTCTATGCCGTGAAAGCGATTTAAAGGGCGGTATATATTACACAGGTATTGTAGCAATATCAATAGGCAATCCAGGCCCCATTGTGGATGAAAGTGATATTTTCTTGAAATAAACACCCTTGGCGGAAGCTGGTTTTGCTTTCTTCAGATCTATCATTAATGCAGTAATATTTTCAATTAGATCTTCAGCTGAAAAATCGATCTTACCAACTGAGCAGTGAATAATACCGTTTTTATCTGTTCTATATCGAACTTGGCCTGATTTGGCATCCGATATTGCTGCTTCAACATTTGTTGTTACAGTGCCTACTTTAGGGTTAGGCATTAAGCCTCGCGGCCCCAAAATCTGACCTAGTTGACCCACTATACGCATCGCATCGGGAGTAGCAATTACAACATCGAAGTTCATCTCACCTGCTTTGATTTGTTCAGCAAGATCTTCAAAACCAACGATATCTGCACCCGCATTTTTTGCCTTAGTTGCATTCTCACCTTGTGCGAAAACCGCGACGCGAACAGTTTTTCCTGTTCCCTTAGGCAGGTTAGTAGAAGTTCGAACTACCTGATCAGATTTACGTGGATCTACGCCTAAATTAACGCTTATATCAATACTTTCCTTAAACTTACTACTAGCAAATTCTTTTAGGATAGCAAACGCTTCTGTAGCACTGTACAAGTGATTGGGCTTAATCTTTTCACGAATTTTCTGTTGTTTTTTGCTTAACTTAGCCATAGTAACCCCTTACTCCAAACCTTCAACATCGATACCCATACTCCGTGCAGTTCCTGCGATTGTACGAACTGCTGCTGCCATATCGGCTGCTGTAAGATCGGGCTCTTTAATTTTGGCAATTTCTTCAAGCTGAGCTCGGTTCAGTTTAGCCACTTTCTTAGTGTTAGGATTACCGCTGCCACTTTGGATGCCTGCTGCCTTTTTAAGCAACACAGAAGCCGGAGGTGTTTTAGTAATAAACGTGAAGCTGCGGTCAGAATACACAGTTATAACAACTGGTGTAGCTAAGCCTGGTTCTAAATTTTGAGTTGCAGCGTTAAAAGCTTTACAAAACTCCATAATATTTACACCACGCTGACCCAATGCAGGCCCCACAGGTGGACTTGGATTAGCTTTTCCAGCTGGAATTTGTAGCTTTATGTATGCTTCTACTTTTTTAGCCATAATTACTCCTTATGGGTTATATCGCTCTTTCACCATTTGGCATATCGTAAAGATGTGCACAAGGATTACTTAAGCTCCCCTGGGTTACACACAAACAAAAACATTAAGTTTTTTCTACTTGACTAAACTCGAGTTCAACAGGAGTTGAGCGGCCGAATATGAGCACTGCCACTCTAAGTCTATTCTTTTCGTAATTTACTTCTTCTACAACACCATTGAAGTCAATAAACGGACCATCCTTAACACGAACCACTTCGCCCGGTTCAAACAGGATTTTGGGTTTGGGTTTAGTAACTCCATCTTCAACGCGTTGTAGGATCGCTCGTGCTTCTTTATCAGAAATTGGCGTAGGTGTTTGGCTTGTGCCACCAATAAAACCAAGCACCCGCGGGATTGCTCGTATCATGTGCCATGTTTCGTCATCCATCACCATGTTCACAAGCACATATCCAGGAAAGAATTTCCTGGTGCTTTTTCTTTTCTGTCCAGCACGCATTTCAACAACTTCTTCAGATGGAACAACTACCTCACCAATTTTGTGCTCTAAGTGTTGGTGCTCCGAACGTGACTTAATTTCACGCATAACGAAGTTTTCATAGCCTGAATATGCATGAACAACGTACCATTGTTTAGTTTTCTGTTCTTCCACCGTAATATCAACCCAAACGTGTTAATTTAGCGATTATCCACATCATTCCTGAGTCAATTCCCCAGAGAATAAATCCGGTGATCGCGACCATAGCCATCACAATCGATGTGGTTTGAATAGTTTCCTGGCGCGTCGGCCAGACAACCTTTTGCAATTCAATTTTCGCTTCCTTTGCAAACTCAAAAACTTGTCTTCCTTGAGTAGTAAAAAAACCTTGTAGTGCGGTTAAAACAAACCAACCTATCCAGATAAGAGCTTTAATAGGGCCTGTGAAATTATAGTAGTAAGTTCCCAAAAAAGCTAAAACTGTGACTAGTGCTATACCAATCCACAGTGAGATATCTTTAAAGTTCATTTTGGAATTATTTGAATTCTTCATAATTATCTAGTAGTTGGCAGGCCAGGAGGGAATCGAACCCCCAACCTGCGGTTTTGGAGACCGCCGCTCTGCCAATTGAGCTACTGGCCTAACATACTTTGGTGTGAAGCGATGAACTCCACACCTTTTGATCAATTACTCAATGATCTTAGCTACAACACCAGCACCAACGGTGCGGCCACCTTCGCGGATTGCAAAACGCAAACCTTCGTCCATAGCAATCGGTGAGTGTAAGCTAACAATCAGCTTGACGTTATCACC
>Ga0272446_1004884_pt1 | contig 15346 bp, 15 predicted proteins | sample YNPCB0061_FD_194587 | JGI IMG/M metagenome (GOLD analysis project Ga0272446, IMG submission 194587) | Hot spring microbial mat communities from Yellowstone National Park, WY, United States - YNP-CB-006-1 | ecosystem: Environmental > Aquatic > Thermal springs > Hot (42-90C) > Sediment | place... | reverse complement strand
TCATAATGTTCGCTCCATGAAACGTGCAACGCCCGCCAGCTCACCAGAGCTTGCCTCCGTAGGATGGCATTACACGAAAAGTTCAGACACTGAAACTTCCCTGTAAATTCTACTGATCGCCTCCCCTAAAAGCGGCGCAACTGACTGGACCCGTATCTTGGGACAGACTGCGACCTTCTCCTCGGTGGGGATAGTGTTCGTGACGTACAATCTGTCAATGCACGACTCATTGACCCGCTTCACCGCCTCGCCGGAAAGCACAGGATGCGTACAGCACGCGTAAATGTTTCGCGCGCCTGCTTCCTTGAGGGCTTTCGCCGCCTTGACGAGGGTGCCTGCGGTATCTACCATATCATCAAGAACGATGACATCACGCCCCGTGACATCGCCAATGACGTGCATGACCTCGGATTCGTTGGGCTTAGATCGCCGCTTATCAATGATCGCCAACGTGCTGCCAATGCGCTTGGCAAAGGCTCTCGCCCGCTCTACGCCTCCCGCGTCGGGGGAGACAACCGTACACTCGTGAGTGGGAATTTCGGCCTTTATCGCTTCCGCCATAATGGGGCCCGCATAGAGATGATCCACAGGGATGTCGAAAAAGCCCTGAATTTGGCCGGCGTGAAGATCTATGGTGAGGACTCTGTCCGCGCCGGCAGCGGTGATGATGTCTGCGATGAGTTTGGCTGTGATGGGGGCTCGGCTGGCCACCTTCCTGTCTTGCCTGGCGTATCCATAATAGGGCATTACCGCAGTGACGCGGCACGCGGATGCGCGCTTGAGGGCGTCGATCATGACAAGCAGTTCCATGATGTTGTCATTCACAGGTCGGCATGTGGATTGCACCACAAATACATCCATGCCCCGCACGTTCTCCTTGAACTCCACTTGGGTCTCGCCGTCGCTGAATGATCCCACCACAGCAGCCCCTAGGGGCACCCCCATATAGCTGGTCAATTCCTCGGCTAAACGAGGATTTGAGTTTCCCGTGAAGATTTTCAGGCCTACCTTCATGTACCCATCTCCTGTGTGCGGTACTTGTTGTACCGAAATTGTTGAGATTAGCGTCTTGACAGCCGTAAGTCAACAACAAATTTTTGCCGCTCTTCGGGAGCAAAGCAGATCGATCGCAACTTGATATGACGCAGCCCGCGTGACATAATGCATCCGTCATTTACATCCGTCTCGACGTTGCCTTATCACTGTTGGAAACAAATGGGAGGCGCTTATGTACTTTCCAGTGTCGGGGGTCGAGTGTCCGATATGGCTCCCTCCCCTTGTAGGATTGGTCATTTCCTCATTCACGTCCATAGGGGGGCTTTCCGGGGCGTTCCTGATTCTGCCGTTTCAGGTCAGTGTGCTGGGCTTCACTGCCCCTTCGGTGACCCCTACTAATCTTGTGTTCAACGTAGTGGGCATACCCAGCGGGGTCTATCGATATTTCAAAGAGGGGCGCATGAATTGGCCCCTCGCCTGGAACATCATCATCGGCACGATTCCGGGCTTGATTTTCGGCCTATTTATCCGGGTCTGGTACCTGCCGGATCCGAGGGCATTCAAATTGTTCGTCGGCTGCGTCCTCGTCTATATCGGAGGCCGTATGCTCCGCCAAATTATCACAGAGCGAGGACGGCACACCGCGGAAAAGGCCGCGGAGCAGAAAATGCGGCAGCAGATAAAGGAAGCAGGTAAGGGACAGGTCGCCGAGCCCGGCAAGTCAGCCATTCGAACCATTTCTTGGTCCCTGCGCTATACAGAGTATGAATTTTTTGGGGAGCGTTTTCGCTTCCATACCACCGGTCTGTTTGCGCTTTCCCTCGTTGTGGGACTCATCGGAGGGGTATATGGCATCGGAGGAGGCGCCATTATCGCGCCATTTATCGTGTCCTTCTTCGGTCTTCCCATCCACACGGTCGCGGGCGCCGCGCTTATGGGCACTTGCGTGACCTCAGTGGGAGGGGTCATCTTCTACGAGGTCATAGGCCCTTACGTCGCACGAGCCGGCGAGGCGGTGCGACCCGACTGGCTCCTGGGTCTGTTGTTCGGAATTGGCGGGATTGCCGGGATGTATATGGGCGCGACCCTACAAAAGTATATCTCCGCGGGGATTATAAGGCCCGGTCTTGCGGTAGTTATCTCCGTGCTGGGGGTCCGGTACGTCGTAGGTTTTTTCATGTGACACATAGACGCACGGAGAACGACCAACGCACGATGGCAGCTCGCCAAGAAAGCAGCGGATACAACCGCAGCCGGTCGGTGGATACAGGTGAACTGAAATCTCCTCCTCGCCTGCGCCGCGTCGGAATCATCAAAAGGCCATTGACCAGCGTTGCGAAGGAAGCGAGGCAATCTCGTGATACGACGGCTCTCAATAATTAATCGCGAAATTCCATGACGCGGCCGTTATTTCACGCTACTTCCTCTCTCTTATTTTGCTCAGAACACCCCTCGCCATGACGCGGTTATCCCCCTTGTCGTTTCGAGCGAAGCGAGAAATCTTGAGGAAAACTTGCGAGCGGCAGGCGCCACATCTCTTGACAAGGAGCGTACGATTGCGGTAATGGTCAAGGAATGACTAGTCCTGAAGAAACAAAACGCCGAAATACCTCCCTCAACCCCGCATGCTTTCCCGTGCTCGCCGTCGTCGCTGACGGACCTGTCCACGGCTACGACATCGCCAGAACCCTGCGCTCAGAGATTGGGCAACTCTGGAGACTCGGCAAAAGCCAAGTTTACGCCCTCCTTGTCAAGCTCGAGAAGGCTGGTCTTGTACAGCATCAACGAATCGGACAGGACGCGTATCCAGCCAAAAACGTATTTACCATCACCGAGACCGGCGAAATGGTCTTGAAAGACTGGGCGATTCGACCTGTACACCACATTCGGGATATGAGACTCGAGTTCCCCGCAAAACTGTGGTTTGCCAAAAAAATGGGAGACCAGCACAAGCGGCAGCTCATACAGCGCCAGCTAGAGATATGCAACAAAAAAATCGAGCGTATCGAAGCCCTCAAAGCGTCGGAACAGCCGTGCGTCGTGGAACAAACTCTGGAACTTCGTCTTTCCATGGTGGGAGCGGTGACTACATGGCTTGTGTCTTTGCTGAAGGAGTGCGGAGAACGCCATAGCCGCGTCCCCGAGGATGCCCGCTGCAGGGGCGTCAGTTCTGACAATTGTTGTGAGGCCCAGATGACCAAGGAGGGAATATGTTGAGGTTTTCGTCTGCGTTCATGGTTTTTTTTCTGCTGGGTGCTTTGCACGCGGATCTTGCGCGCCATAGCGCCCATGCGTCGCAGGAACTGATGGTCTTTGCGGGGGCCGCAAGCAAGCCGCCCACAGAAGAGGCAGCCAAGGCATTCGAAGCAAAGCACGGGACCAAAGTTCTTTTGACCTTTGGCGGTTCTGGATTCGTTCTCTCTCAGATGATCCTCGGCAAAAAGGGAGACCTCTTCTTCCCCGGGTCGTCTGACTTCATGGAATTGGCAAAGAGGAAAGACGCGGTGATCCCCGAAACGGAGAAGATTATCGTCTATCTCGTTCCAGCCATAAACGTACAAAAGGGCAACCCCAAAAACATCAAGTCGCTGAAAGACCTTACGCGTCCCGGCCTAAAGATTGCCATCGCGAATCCTGAATCGGTGTGCGTCGGCGCCTACGCTGTAGAGATCGTCGAAAAGAATCTGAACCCCTCGGAAAAAGAATTGTTTCGCAAAAATCTGGTGAACTACACCGAGAGCTGCGAGAGGACCGCGACTGCGGTGTCTTTGAAGGCCGTGGACGCCGCTCTCGGCTGGAGGGTATTTCATTACTGGGACCCAGAACGTATAGAAACCATTCCACTCCCCGCCTCTCAAATCGCTCGAATCGGGTATATCCCCATCGCAATATCTCGGTTCACTGCTGACCGTAAGACTGCTCAGCAGTTTGTCGATTTTCTCCTCTCGGTCGAGGGAAAGGACATTTTCAGAAAATATCACTATTTCATGAGTCCGGAAGAAGCCTTCGCCTGGATTGGGGAGCAGAAGCCTGTGGGCGGCGAGTACAAAATACCGGAGGAATGGATCAAGAAATAACGACACAAGGCCGGGGAATTTGTGAGTTTGACTTCTCGAACATTGTTCGTAGGATGCGCCATCGGGACATTTTCACTCTACTTTGTCCTGGCAGCGTCTCTTTTTTATTTTTTCCGTACAGAAACGTTTTTTGACGTCCTTTGGTCTCAAAGGACATTGTTTACGGTCAGACTGAGCGTCTTGGCTGCGACGCTTGCGACGGGCATTGCAATCCTCGTCGCGGTTCCCTCGGCCTATGCACTATCCAGATATGAATTTCCGGGCAAGCGGGTCGTGGACACGATGCTAGAACTCCCCATGGTTGTGTCCCCTGCAGCGCTCGGCGCGATGATATTGATCTTCTTCAATAATCCCGCAGGGATATGGATACAGGAACACTGTATTCAGTTCGTCTTCACCTGGTATGGGATTGTATTAGCTCAGTTTGTCACCGTATGCGGCATATCTACTCGGCTCATCAAAGCTGCCATGGACGAGATACCTCGGCGCTATGGCGAGGTCGCTCGAACGCTGGGCGCGTCGCCATGGACAGCTTTTTGCACCATCGATCTGCCTCTATGCAAGCGAGGAATATTAGCGGCCTCTATTTTGACCTGGGCAAAAGCGCTTGGAGAGTTCGGCGCGACAATCCTGGTGGCGGGGTCGATGCAGCAGCGGACAGAGACGCTCCCCATCGCCATCTTCTTGCGGCTTTCCAGCGCAGAAATCGAAGCCACAGTGGTATTGATTCTCCTTCTTCTGCTTATTGGTCTTTGTACGTTGTATGCGGTTCGCGTACTCACGGAAGGCAAGACCTATGCTTGAGGTTGAGTCAATCAGCGTTCAGGCAGGGCCATTCATGGTGCGGGACGTTTCTCTTCACATCCCGGCAGCCGCCTGCCACGTCATCCTCGGCGCCACAGGCAGCGGAAAAACCGTCTTCCTCGAATCCCTCATTGGACTGCGTCAGCCTGTCAAAGGCGTGATTCGGATCAATGGCGTGGACGTGACCCATGCGCCTGTGGAGCAGCGGGGCGTTGGGTACGTGCCCCAGGACCTGGCGCTTTTCTCGCACATGACAGCCAGAGAAAATATCCTATACGCCCAGCGTGTGCGCAAGCGAGTCCGGCGTGACGGCAGCCTCTTGAGCAGTCTCGTCGAATCTTTGGGAATACACCACATTTTGGAAAGAGGCGTCGCGCATCTGAGCGGCGGCGAGCGCCAACGAGTAGCTTTGGCGCGGGCGATTTTTTCAGGCTCTCGAGTCCTGATCCTTGATGAGCCTTTGTCAAGTCTCCATGAAGGCCTGAGGAGGGAACTCTGGTTCGTCCTGCGAGACCTGGCCCAGACGTACAGGCTGGCGCTTCTTGTGGTCACGCACGACTTGGAAGAGGCATTTTTCCTTGGAGACGAGATCACGATCCTACTTGGCGGAAAAGTTTGCCAGCAGGCGCCCCCCGTGGAATTGCTCGCGCATCCACACACGAGAGAAGTGGCTGTCTTCTTGGGAATTCGGAACTTGTTTCCGATGGATCGTTTTTCGGCGGAAACCGACGGTCTGCTCGCACAATGTGACGCACTAGGGGGAAACCTCCGGGTACCCCGCGACGCTATTAGGGCATTGCCTCCTGAGTTAAATGCACATCCCGACAAATGGCTGGCCGGAATCCATTCAAGGGATGTGGTGGTCTTTGGAACCAAAGCCCCGCCGCACGAATTCAACGTCTTCTCGGGCGCCGTTACAGCTATCTATCACGGACGAAATATGATTCAGGTTATGGTGCAGGCCGGCCGCCGCGTCCCAGTTGAATGTTCGTTGCCTCGGCATGACATAGGCTTATTGGACGGAGGCGTGGGAAGCATTGTTTATTTTGGACTGCCGCAAGAAAAGCTTTTTCTCGTAAGGGATAGGTGATCGCCGCGGCGAACATAAGCGCTCCGACCGCCCATACTTCCGCTCCCAATAGAGCGGCTTCACCGATCAAGGCTTTTGGTCACACGATTCACCCTACTCATTGGTTCGGAAACACGAATCCGGCAACCTCACTTCCCACCGACCTATATGCCCTTGGCCGTAATGCGTTCATCATGTTTGAGCCGTTCTTCGATGCCCTTGCTTATTTGGTATGTCATTTCAAACTCTGCCCAAAAGGCTTTATCTTTGTCTTTCCAATTTGGCCCGAACCGCTCGTCGAAGAAATCCCCCAGGAGGTCAAAAAGAAGCTTCCACACTGGTTCTCCCTGCTCATGTGCCTTGAAAATGGAAGTGAGGAGCTCATCAAGCTTGGGGAGCGTCTCTTTGGGGAGGTATGATATTGCACCTTTGCTTATTGCCACCATAAGCGTCTCGGGATTGATGGCGTGCGAAGTGAGCATTACGGTCGGGAAGTTCTTCGCCACAGATTCCTCTAGTAATTTCAAACCATTCACCCCCATGATATCAAGGATCACCAGATCGTATTTGTTCGTCTTTATTTTCTCGGCCCCACTTTGGTAGTCCGAAGCAGTGTCCACGATGGCGTCTTCCAGGATCTCCTTAATAGTGTCGAGAATGTCAGGCTCGTCATCAACTGCCAGAATACGTTTTCCTGCCAAGTATGATTTCCCTTGCATGTGTGTTTTCTCCGGGGTGTAGGATGCGTCTATTCTCTCCATTTAGAATACACCATATCGCCGCGTGCCTTGTCAAGCACGATGGGTGGTCGAGCCCCAGAATGACGCTGCAAGAATCCATCAAGCCGAATTTTGCATGAATGATGTCCGATGATGTCTGTTTTTCTTGACTGGAGAGAAATGTACGGCTAGGTTAGTGTACGATAACCTCTGGCAGTTTAAGGGCTTCAACCAAATAGGCGTTCACAACCCACATTAAGGAGGTAGCGGTGAAAGCATCAAGATTGGCGATTGTCGTATTGGTAGGCTTGGTAAGCTTGGGCTTGGTCTCTGGCGTAGCCTTTGGACAGAAGGGGCCTTCTCTCGATCAGTGGAAGCCCGCTTTTGATCCTTCGGGAGCCAAGTACAAGGCCGTGGTTTCCAATGTGTCGCATCCGGTCCTGAAAGGGGTCTATGCAGGGTTTGCTATCCGAGATGAACTCTGGAAACGCACTAATGGGCAAATTTACATCGACTTCAAACCATTCTCTATGCTCGGCGGCGAAGTTGAAGTCCTCAATCAGCTCCAAATGGGGGCTATCCAAGGCATGGGATGCAGTTCCGTCGCAGCCACGAATCTGGGGCCTCGTTTCGGTCTGGTGAATTTGCCATTTCTCATCGATTCCTTTGAAAAACTCGATAAATTTGTCGCTAGCGGCCAGTTGTTCGATCACTTCATGATGGCCATGGATCACCAGGGCATCATTGGATTGGACATCACTGGTTATGGCAATTATGGATGGGCGACTACCATTCCTGTGCGTTCTCTGGCGGACGCGAAAAAAGTAAAGTTTAGAACTGCTGAGGCTGCGGTGAATCAACTGCTCTACCAAGAATGGGGCTTCAATCCGGTGGTTATGCCGTGGCCAGACGTACCGGTAGCGCTGAAACAGGGCGTCATAACAGGCTTGGACCACACCCCAGCCGTGTGCAACATTACCAAGAAATTCGAAGACGCAAAATACTACACGTATATCAATTACGCCCAAGGCCTGTTCATCTGGATTTTCAACAAGGCGTGGTTCAATTCCCTTCCGCCTGACCTTCAAAAGACCTTTAAAGAAGTGGTCCACGAGGTGTGCGCGAAGATAAGAAAAGAAACAGTTTTGCAGGAAGCCGAAGAGATTGAGAAGGCCAAGAAGTCCGGCGTGGAGTTCATCAGCTTGTCAAAGGATGAAATGGATACTCTCAAGAGACTAGGCGACAACGTGCACAAGAAGTATGCTCCTGAAATCAACAAGCTCTATCCTGGCGACACATATCGCCCCGCTAACTATCTGGAAGAAGTGTACGGCTATATAGGGTATAAGAAACCGTAGCCTCTAGGAACTGAGGGGAGCTGTAAATACATGCTCCCCTACTTGTTTTGGGCCGCGGCATGTATCACATGAGCCAGCCTCGCATAGACCTACAAAGGCAATACAAGGCAAAAAAGGACGCCATCATGCGGGCTCAAGATATTCTTCATCGAGTCTGATCGTCATTACGATTGGCAAGGGACGTACAGATGTTCGCGAAAATCCTCAACGTGTTGGATCGTATTCTCACTTTTTTCGAAGAGTGGACGCTTTTCCTTAGCGTCATGGTTGCTCTGGTGTCGCTGTTTTTTAACGTGGTGCTCAGATACGGCTTCAATTACACCTTGGCGTGGTCGGAAGAACTGGTGAGAGAAGTGATAATTTACACCACTTTCATCGGCCTGGGGGTCGCCATCAAGAACAAATCAATGATCAAGATCGATGCGCTTGTTCAGTTGGTACCCCGCCTAAAGCTGTCGCTCACCTATTTCAGCCACATCGTCACAGTCATTTTCTCATTGATGATGTTGTACTATGGCTGGAAACTGTGTGAATTGCAGGCCGCTACCTTGCAGAAGACTATCATTTTAGAGATTCCGTTGCAGTATCTCTATGCCTTTATACCCATCATGGGTTTCACCATGCTGGTCCGCACTATCCAGGTGATGTATCAAGAGCATAACGAACGTCGCGCCGTCCAGGCCGACGCAAAATGAATCCCACGCCAGGAAAATCTTGAGACAGACCATTATGTGGGAGCACACGCAACAATAGGAGAGAAGTCTAAATGGAGTCTAGTCACATTATCATCATACTGCTGCTGCTGGGTGGACTGGCGGCTTATGTCCCCGTATTTATGGCCCTCTTTTTTACCGCCGTGCTCGGATTCCTCTTTTTCACCGATCTCCCGTTGCAATTGCTTGTTCAAACTCTTTTTCGGAGCATGGATAATTTTTCTCTCGTAGTGGTGCTCTTCTTTATCCTGTGCGGAAACATCATGACCACAGGCAGCATCGTTGAGAAAATCATAAAGATGGCCAACGCGTTGGTGAGCTGGCTCCCAGGTGGTCTTGGAATGGCGGGGATTATTGCCTGCGCCTTGTTTGGAGCTATTTCTGGTTCGACGGTGGCCACTGTTGTTGCCTTGGGTGGTTTCATGATCCCCGCGCTCATTGAAAAAGGGTACCCGGCGAACTACGCAGTAGGGGTTATGACCACGGCAGGAAACTTGGGCATTATCATCCCGCCAAGCATCTCCATGATCCTTTACTGCATGATCAGTAACGTGTCGCTGCAGGGGCTGTTCTTGACAGGATATGTTCCCGGGATACTCATCACTCTCGGTATGTGCGCATATACGTACATCCTGCTTCGCAAGAACACGAATATTGTGAGCATGCCCGTGCCAAATGCCCGGGAAATGGCTATCATCTTCAAAGAGGGCATGTGGTCTCTCGGGCTTCCGATTATCATTTTCGTGGGCATTTTTTCCGGCATGTTTACGGCGAATGAGGCTGCTGTAGTGGCGTGCGTATATGCCTTCATTGTGGAGCTATTCATCCACAAATCCATGGACTTGAACCAAGTCAAAAGGGTTACCGTGTCTTCGGCGGTGACGTCGGCGACGCTCTTGATCATCGTTGCGGGCGCCAGTTGTTTTGGGCGCCTCCTCACCCTAGAGAGCATTCCCGCCAAGATTACCGAGGCGGTCCTTGCCGCTATTCAGTCGCCTTGGGTCTTTCTCCTTGTCATGAACATCCTCCTCCTTGTGGTGGGCATGTTCATGGACGTGATCTCAGCGACATTGATCCTCGGGCCGGTATTCCTTCCCATGCTCAGTGCGTTTCACATCGATCCTTTGCATTTCGGGCTGCTCATGACCGTCAACCTTGCCATAGGGTACTGTACGCCGCCAGTCGGGGTCAGCCTTTACATCACAGGAGCGATGGTGAACAAGGACCTTATTTGGGTGACTCGGGCTGTTCTCCCGTTCATTGCCATACAAATCGGCGTCCTTTTGGTCATGACATACATACCCAATGTGGTGTTATGGCTGCCCAGGGTCTGGGGGTACGTCAAGTAGCCATTGTGGGGGGCTGTATGTACAGCGGCCGACGCAAGGACTGCCCCGGCCAACTGGCGCACCGACGCACAGCCGCTTTTTCGCTGCTCGCTAACAAACATAATGGCGGCGCGCGTATTCGCGTTGCACAAGAGACTCGCCCCAGCGCATGCGTTTTGCGGCAGGCGTCGCACGATATACACCTGCCCGGCTCCTCGATATTAATGACGGAATAAAACGCCCCGCAGCGCGCACAAAACGCCCTTGAAAGTCTGCGCCGCGGGCAGACGCAATTAATAAGCGCCGTCGCTGTGTGCCATTTGTTGCGCCGGACGAGATCCGGCATGACAAGCCTGCAACCAGCGCCGAATTCGCGCGCTCAAGAGACCATCGTAGTTCACGAGTGAATTCAAGGTAAATCGTCGTCAACTTGGGGCTCGTTCCGATAAAGCTTACGAGAATCGCTCTGTTCACCACTCTCAAGAATCAGCGAAAAAGCCGCCGTGCTTTCAAAAACATCGGCCGCCATCCTCGAGACCTATGGTCAGAGTTGCGCCCCTCACGTCTGAGATCCATCCGGGAATCGATCGCATTGATCCAGCTTCAGGATCGCTTCTGTCTCGGTTGCCGGCATCTCTTCCACTTCCTTGAGTTTTCGTCCAATGACATTGGTTCTCCTTTTTGCGTCTTCAATACTATGAGAGGCCTCACGAAGTTTTTTCAGGACCTTCTCCAAAATATCGCCGTATTTTGCCCATTCGGTCTTCACGGCTGCAAGGAGCCGCCATACCTCGCCGGATCGCTTTTGAACGGCCAGAGTCCGGAAGCCCATTTGAATGCTGTTCAGAATCGCCCACAGGGTGGTGGGGCCTGCAACGACCACCCGGTAATCCCGCTGTAGGGATTCCGCAAGCCCAGCCCTTCGCATCACCTCCGCAAACAACCCCTCTGTGGGAAGAAAAAGGACGCCAAAATCCGTTGTAGTAGGAGGATTCAGATACTTTTTGGATATATCCGCGCCGCATTGCCTGATGCGTAGTTCAAGCTGCCTGGCAGCGGCTTCAGCCCCGATCGCGTCGGCCTTCTCATAGGCGTCCAAGAAACGCAGATAGTCCTCCATGGGAAACTTGGCGTCAATGGGAAGCAGCACTCCGTCGCCGTCATCGCCAGAGCCGGGGAGACGCACCGCGTACTCCACCTTCTCGGTCCCGCCCTTTGTCGCAACGTTGGTTGCATACTGGTCCGGCAAAAGGACGTCTTGCAGCATTGCCCCCAATTGCACTTCGCCCCAAGTACCGCGTGTCTTAACATTGGTGAGGACTCGCTTTAAGTCGCCAACCCCCACCGCCAACGCCTGCATTTCTCCCAATCCCCTATATACTTGCTCCAAACGATCGCTCACCAACTTAAAAGACTCGCCAAGCCTTTTCTCGAGCGCTCCATGGAGCTGTTCATCTACCGTGGCGCGTATGCGTTCCAGATAGACGTTGTTGTCGTGTTGTATGGCGGCCAGTTTCTCCGAAACGGTTTGTCTTAGTTTCTCGAGGTGGTCGCCTGTGGATTGTCCGATCTCCACGAGGTGTTGGAATAGGGTGTCAGACACATTTTTGAGGGTGTTGGCAAGCTCTTCCCGCGACCTCTGGGACGCTCTCATGAGCTCTTCTCTGTTCGTGGCAATCTCCTGGCGCACTGACCGGTCAATTCGCTCGTGGGACGCATGGATGGATTCCAGGATCGGTCCCAGGGACTGCGCGTTTGTGGACCTCTGCCGAAAAAGGATCACTATCTGCAGAATCAGAATCAGGACCACAAAGATGAGAATGAACAAGGCGAGAGAATCAGACATCTGACGAGCTCCTCGGTTTTAATGACAGTTCGGGCGTCTCGACAAAACCCGATGGACTGCGGGGCGCTGTACCACATCGAGTCCTCCTGAAAGTATTATGAGATTGTTTGGCTTTGCTCGCAATGACACGCAGCGGTAGAAAATGGGATTCTGTGCGGCTCAACCATCGTGGGGGAACTCCACATCGACATGACATGATGGAACAACGAATTGTCAGATTAGGACAATTTCGCCGAAACCCTTCGTATGCCCACACGCGGCCGACTCAACACACGGCTATATTGCCTCGCAGCGGTCTCGAGATCAGAGGCGATGCGGTTCCGTAGGTCGCTCGGTTCGAGCACCTCAGCAGCGGGGCCAAACCCTAAAATCCATGAAATAATCTCGTAATTGATGGGCACTTCGAAGCTAATCTCCACGCCGCCGTCCAGAAGCTCCTGAATCTGTTGCGTGGGATGCCACATGCGTTCACGCACGATATGCGCTGCGGCCGGTGCGATGCGAATGGCGATCTTGCGAGGTTGACCTGTCATGAGCTGAAAGGCATTCTTGAGATAATCATCCAGATCAAAATCGCTCCTCATTTCAAACCGTTCATCCAAAACCGTACACTCCCGTATGCGCTCCACCGCAAATGTGCGGATTTCCCGCCTGTGGTGGCAATATCCGATGAGGTAAAAGCCTCCTTTTGCCATGTGCACGTGGTACGGATCTACCTTTCTCTGCGTGACCTTGGCCGTAGATGCAGCGCGATAGATGATCTCGAGTCGGCGCTGCTGCGTGGCAGCCTCGGTCACCGCCTTGATCGTCTCCTTGAGCCCGGAGAAAGTCCTGGCAGGCCCGAAGTTTACCGTCAGCTTTCCGGATATGCCGTCAACATATCGAAGGGTTTCAGGGCTCAGCGACGCCTTGACCTTTTTGAGGACGCTCTGGATACTGGCATGAAAAAAGGTTCCGTTGAAGGCGCTGAGAACGTCGGAACTGATGTGAAGAGCCATCAGCTCGGTGGGGGTAAGAGGCAGAGGCATTTGCTTCTTGAAGCTATCCATGAGCTTCCAAATGGAGCCAGACGCGTCTCGCTCCGAATATAGGGGAAATCCAGCCTCTTGGATTGCTTCAAGGTCGCGATACACCGTGCGGAGGGGAATTTCCAGCTCTCGGGCGAGATCGGCCGCGGTTATCCCGTGGCGCCGAGATTCGATGAGGCGGAGCAACCGCCACTGGCGTGCCATCTGAGAACCCCGCATGATCGTCTGTATCCTCAGCGCGCGTGGTATTAAAAAGCGAGAGTATTATAGCACAGTTGCGTCTTGTTGTTCAATAGCTCCGTCTGTTGGGGGAATTAAATCATCATATAGTCATTCTCAAAGTTATGGCGAGATCCCTACGCCTTGCTCGCAATGACACGGGAGTGACTCTTCTCGCTGCGAGGCGCCGAAGGCGACGCGGCCATTTCAGCTCGCATGAAGCAATGGGCCGAGCCTTGTCGGATTCACGTTTACTGTCGAGAACCGCTCCAGATGAGCGCGTACCCGGGAGCGTACTACAATACCAACGTCAAGGTATTGGTTCGAGTCGGGCGACAGCTAACGGCGCTATTAGACAAGATTATTTCGCCACGGTCAGTCCAGCCAGGGTGTTCTGACCTGGTAATTTTTTTCCAAAAAAAATGGCAGCCGCAAAAAAATTCCTTCTATTTTGTCCTCATTTGACAAAAGCGTATCATAAAATCGGCGCTGAGTCGCGATAAGATTTTCCCGCGACGCTTCGCGGCGTCTTCGCAGGAGGGAGACAACAATGAAAATAACAGCGATAGCGCTGGCACTTGTCATGGCCTGCTCCATGGTCTTTGCCCAGAATAAGATCATCCGTGATCGGTACAACAACAACGTTGAAATCTGGCGGCAAAGCGGCTCTCGCACTGACGTCTATGACGCGCAAACCAATCAGCTCCTGCGCACCAGGTATCGAGATGGAGACCGTACGATCATTCGCACGCCGAACAATGAAGAGGAGAGCGTGGAATACGACCAGGAACGATGATTTCAGTTCAATGTCGTCCGTAGGCGTATAGGAACGGGGCTGCGCACAAAAGCGACATGGTTTTGGTCGCGCCGGACAAAGGAGTCTGAACATGGATTGGCAGGACTGGGGCTTCGCCTTCTTCATGGCGGATAACGAGCGCCGACTGGCAAAAGAGGAGGCGCAGAGGGAACAGGAACGACTGATGGAGGAATATGACCAGTGGTGCATCGATCACGGCATACCGCCTCCGCCGAGAAAGGAACCTGAACCGGAGTCTTATGGGTGCGGCTGCTTCGCAGTGGCGCTCTTTGTGGCGCTGGTTGCCTGGGGGTTGGTTATACTGGTGCTCACTACGCATTAGGGGGTCATGAAACCCCGGATCAAGGGGGCGAAAAAGTCCTTGAACGAATGGGAAAAGCAGTGATAGTATGCTCGTATTTACTACATCTCGCCTTGGTACAAATCAGCGGACCTGCCGCGGCAACACTGTGAGGGGGCATTGATGCGTTGTGGAAGATACCGATTTATCTGCATCTTCGATGAAGATGCGCAACTCCCCCCGTTCAAGGGCTCTACGTTCCGGGGAGCATTCGGTTGGTCTTTGAAAAGGGTCGTCTGCGCCCTGAAGACCCAGGAGTGTCCGACTTGCATCTTAAGGGAGACCTGCGTGTATTGCAGAATTTTCGAGTCTCTCCCGGCCGGCGCGTCCCCAAACCGAATGTCGCCCCCTCATCCTTTTGTACTCGAACCGCCTTCCAACGAAGAGACCCTCTTCCAGGAAGGCTCCGAGCTTGCGTTTGATCTGCTGCTCTTTGGATTTGCCAACGAATACCTCCCGTATTTTGTGTACGCCTTCGAGGAAATGGGTAAGACCGGTATTGGCCGACGAGTACGCGACAGGAGGGGAAGGTTTCATTTGGTGAAGGTCTGCACAGGGACTCAGACGATCTACGAACCCGCTGACGGCTTGTTTCGAGCCCCGGAAATTCAGGATTTGGATGTACCGGCAGCGCCTGAAGCACGAGACAATGAAGTATCTTCCGTGTCGGTGCGGCTCGAAACGCCTTTGAGACTCAAGTTCGGGAATCAATTCACCGCCGCCCTCCCCTTTCACGTCTTGGTGCGCGGGATGCTCCGCCGCATTGCGGTCCTGAACACTCATTTCGGGACAGGCGAACCCTCTTTGGATTACCGAGGGTTGGTCGCGCGCGCCGGTCAGATCGAGACGGAATCATCGAGGCTACGATGGTTCGATTGGCGGCGTTATTCAAATCGTCAAGAACAAGCCATGCTCATGGGCGGTATGATAGGCGACGTGACATATCGCGGTCAACTCCAGGAGTTCATGCCCTTGCTGAGGTATTGCGAAATCGTCCATGTGGGCAAGGCCACGGCATTCGGGCTGGGGAAG
>Ga0272446_1004883_pt1 | contig 15347 bp, 12 predicted proteins | sample YNPCB0061_FD_194587 | JGI IMG/M metagenome (GOLD analysis project Ga0272446, IMG submission 194587) | Hot spring microbial mat communities from Yellowstone National Park, WY, United States - YNP-CB-006-1 | ecosystem: Environmental > Aquatic > Thermal springs > Hot (42-90C) > Sediment | place... | reverse complement strand
CGCACATAGACTTCTCCGCTACCCAGCACATCGAGAAGCAGTCGGCACCACGTCTGGTTCGCGCATCGGCTCCCTCCGTCACAACAACGTGGGAGCATGCTACCAAATCTCTCGTTGTAGTACTAGCTCTGCTGGATGATCAGGCTCTCGTCGCGGTTTTTCTCACCCTCCTCGAGCAGCATGATCGGAATGCCATCTTCAACCGGGTAACGATACCCATTGCGGCGGTTCACCAGCCACTCTTTGCCTTCGCTGTCGGTCATCAACTCGACGGGCCCTTTGTCGCCCGGGTCGGCAAGGATTGCCAGCAATTCAGGGCTGATGCTGCGCGGCTCGCCGCTGGCTGGCGTACCCGGTTGCGTTCCGGCGCCCAGATCGAATACGCTGTCCTCACGGTATTGTCGTACAGCACGGTAGATCACGACGCCCAGCGCAACGAGCGCGGCAACGCCGAGTAGACGAAGTACAAGCTTCATTCAACGTCCTCCCCTAGGATTCATATCGGGCCGGCAAACCATGCCGGTTCGCCGCAGACACGCCATATTATACCGGGTATTCAACCTCAGCAAACATCGATTCCTGGCCAGCCGACCATGGTTGTGGCCGCTGGTTCGCATTTTCCCACACCAGCAACTGCCACACTGGCGGCGTGCCGGGCGCCGGATAGGTGATTTCGAGGAAGGGAAAACGCTGTTCATGGCGACGTGACGCGGCCATGTCCGCGATGACATCGGTCCATGTGCCTGTATTGACATATGTCTGGCCTCTGGCGATTGGTACGATCTGCGCCAGGTGCGTATGCCCGCAGACGAACAGGCTGATGTTGCGGCGTCGCGGATCGCGGGCGACGTGCACCATACCACGAATCGTGCGATTGCGAAACGCGCGCATCGAATGATGCAACTGGTGCTCAGCCTCGCGTTGGAACGCTGTGCGCTGGTGATTGCCCGCTGCGGCTCGCTGCCTCCCTGCCACTCGCGCCAGCACGGTCATAACCATTGTCACCTGGCGGAACGCCGGCTTCCAGTGCAGGCGCGTCTGTGTCGAGGTGTGCGATGGTGCATCATTTGCCATGGTATAGGTCTGCATGCGTAACAGGACCTGGCACAGGAGAACCAGTCCACGCACGGCCAGACGGCGCGTTGCTCGATCGCGCAGGCCCGGTAGCGACAGGGCATACCAGAGGAGAGCAGAAAGCGGCTTGACATTATCAATCAGCGTGGCGACTGCTGATGGTTCATCTTCCAGGTGGTTGATCGCCTCGCGGATCAGGCGCGTGCCCAGTACCACTTCAAATGGCTCGCAGATGCCATCGAAGTAGACAAAGCGATTCCAGCGGTCGTACTGATTGCCGTGAACAAGATAGATGCCGTCGCCCTCATACTGGATGCCGAAACGCAGACGCGGATCGTCGGGGGCCAGGCCCAGCGCCTGACGTAGAGTCTGTTTGGCGCTGGCGTAGTGCAGTTCGAAATCATGGTTGCCCACAATCACGGTCACCTGGTTATCGCCTTGCGCCAGGAATGCGCGCAGAGCAGCGACAGGCCCGGCATGCGCCTGCAGGATGGCATCGAGCCGGCGCGCCGCGGCTCGCGGTGACCACTCAAGGTCCGAAAGATCGGGGAGACACACCTGGAGAAATTCAAAGGTGTCGCCTGCCAGGATCAGTTCGGTTGGTACGCGCTCGGCAGTGTAGTAATGCAGCAAGGCTGTTAGTGCATCATCGGCAGTGAAGTCATCGAGGCGGTCGCCCGCGCCGAGATGTAGATCGCTCAACACCAGCCGGCGCATGCCGGCCCGGACCTGCGCTGGGCCGATCGGCGGGGTGGACTCGCCGATCGGGCGCAAGCGTACCGGGCGCAGGCGATGGACAATCGCCCGCACCGTAAGGAGTCCGGCGAGTGATGCGGGCAGCAGAACCAGCAGGCGCAGCGTGCGGGACATAATATGTTTATGAAGGGGTAGCGCGCACCGCTTCAATGAACGCGTGAATCTTGTGGGAATCTTTCACGCCACCGGTTTCCACGCCGCTACTGACATCAACACCCCACGGGCGCACCTGAGCAATGGCAGTGGCGACATTATCCGGCGTGAGTCCGCCGGCGAGCAGGATCGTCCGGTGACGCGCCAGAACCGCGGCGCGACTCCAATCGGCGATGATTCCGGCGCCGCCATAACAGCCTGGTGCATGCGCGTCAACCAGCAGCCGTACAGCGGGCGACTCGTATGCCAGCCAGGCGCGTTCCGCCGGAGAGTCGTCAAAACGCACTGCCTTGATAATGGTCAGGGGCGCCAGTGCAGCGGCGATTTCAACAGGTTCTGCGCCGCTCAGCTGGATGCTATCGAGGCCGCATTGTCGGGCGATGGCGCGTATCTGCAATGCATCCTCATTCACGAACACGCCAACACACGCTACCGTTCGACCGCGGCTTGCCGCAGCGGCGCGGGCTGCTGCGGCAACTGGCGCGATCTCCTCCGGGCGAACCTGGCGGCGCGACGGCGCGAAGACGAAACCAAGCATGTCGGCGCCTGCGTCAACGGCAGCCAGCGCATGGTCACGAAAACGTATCCCGCAGATCTTTACCGTCGTCATGCCCTGCCATACTCAGGCTTCACCCGGGGTCTCGCCGGTAGATTTCCGGCGACGGCGCGGGCGCGGCGCCGCATCATCCATTGTCTCGCTTGTTGCGCTCTTGCTGCGTGATCGAGATGCCCGTACCGGTGCGGGTTCCGTTGCAGCAGCGTCTTCGCCGGCCCTGTCTTCGCTGGCCTTCCTGGTTCGCGACGCAGTGCGGCGTTTTGGTGGGACGGGCGCAGCCGCCACGGTTGCGTCGCCATCATCGGTAGTTGCAGGCGCGCTGTCGGTCTGCGCCACCAGCAAAGTGCCGGTGTCGTACGCCAGTTCGGCCAAGGCTGGCGGGGTTTCAGGTTCGACGTGGGCCACGGCTGCAACCACCCCCACGTCGGTCACAATGGGAAGATCGGCTGTGGCGTGGTCAGAGAGCAGTTCGGTGACCGGTGGAACCGGCTCATGGATCAGCGCCGGCGCCTCTGCCTCCGCGTGACCTGCATCACCTTCGAGCATCGTCTGATCGGCGCCTGCGAGACGATACGAAATACGATTACCCTTGCCGCTACGAATCAGCACACCGCTATTGATCGCCTGCTTGATCAGCGAGCGCAACTCCTCGTTTGTTCGGAGAATGCCAGCATTATTGCGCGCTTCGCGCAACAGATCGTGTATCTGTGCAAACGATAGGGAGCGATTGGCGAGTGCGACGACGTCTCGCAGCATCTGCCACTCGTCGTCAGTGAATGGCTGTGTCTCTTCAGCCGGCGCCGTATGGGCGACATGCGATGCCAGTTCACCGGGTGATGTCTCCGACACGGGCCACTGATCCGGCATCGGCGCAGCAGCCGCGCTTTCGACGGGCACACTGATGGCGGATGGCTCCTCAACAGGTTCGGGCAGAGCGGTCACTGGCGGCTGCGCCTCGTCTGGTAGTTCCATTTCGAACGATGCCAGCGCTTCCTGGCGCTCACGCTCAGCTTCCAGTCGGTCAAGCAACTCTTCGAACATTGAGTCGACCTGGACGCTGCCATTGACCTCCTCCCCAAACGTCTCGGGCGGGAGATACTCCAGTTCTTCCGTCGTTTCGTCGATCAAATCCTCCGGTAACGCGCCATGCACGTCCGCCGTTGCCGGGCGCTGGCTGCCGCCTCGGCGGCGGCGGCGGCGGCGGCTGGCTGAGACCGGGCGACCATCAATGCGCGCATCAACGTGCACCGGTGTCTCTGGTGTACTGGTGGGTGGTTCCTCTTTCAGATCCTGGGCGAATTGCGACAGTTTGTAGGGATCTTCGCCCGGCAGGAACACTTCGACGACGGCACCGCTGGTAAAGACCTGAACCCTGCCGCGACGCTCGGCCTCGAGGGCGAAATCTTTGAATTTGGCAAACGGACGTCCGGCGGCATCACGGTACTTGCTCTCTTTGAAATCGCCACCCATCAGTTCCTTCATCAGCAGTTTGAGGGAACCGAAGGAACAGACATAGCCGCGTTCACGGGCAAGATGCACCGCCTGCACCAGCGTGTCGAACACATCGGGCTCGTCGCGTGTGAGCACGGGTTCAACTGCAGGAACAGGTTCCGGCGGGAGGGGGGCGCGCTCGGGCGCCTGTGGGCGTTGCCGCGCTGTGAGCGGTGTCTCGTCAACCTCAAACACGTCACGACCCTTTTCAGGGGCGCGCCCACGCGGAACGTCAGGTTGCAGATTCTGCGGCTTCTTACCGAGCAGTTGCTCGTAGAAAATGAACTCGTCGGCGCTCTGCGCCAGATGACCGGAGGCAGCGCCGCCGACGCCGATGATAATGACTTCCTTGCCTTGCTGCCGGATGCTGTTGACCAGCGGAATAAAGTCGCGATCGCCGGTTGCCAGCACGAACTTACCGATATTCGGATTGGTGAACAATGTCTTCATCGCGTCGATACAGAGGTTCATATCGACGCTGTTCTTAATCGCACGGCCGGTGCGGCCAAGGTCGCGATCATAATAATACGTCGGCACGTACATCGGTTCGATGCCATTGGCATACAGTGCGCTGGTGACGCGGGGGTAGCGATACCAATCGGCGTACGCGCGAGCGATGACGACCCGGCCAAGATCCGCGACACGGTCCATGATGATTTCGAAGTTGGGGTTGACGTCAAGTTTGTCGCGAACGCTGACGTACACATTCTCGAAGTCGATGAAGACGGCGACATCGAGACGCTGGTTGTCGGTAGCCATGTGTTGTTTGAATTACTCCTGGTGTGGGGTTGGCAGGCGAGCAGATCCCGAGCGTATGACGGCCAGGCGCAACCCGCGGTGTTCATAATGAGTGTTGCTGTGCAGCCGATGCACAGTCCCGGGCCGACGGTGCAGTACCCGGGCAGGGCGCTGCCGCTCACACCCCGGGCGCCATCCTCAAGCGGGTGGACCAAAGCCGGCGATCGCAGCGTACCGGCGTTACACAGACTGATAGAAGATACCGGCCATACCACACAACATCATTCAATGTGCCTGCAGGTCGGGCCTGGCGATTCACAGCTGCAACGCTTTCAAACGCATGCGTCGTTCGAGAGCCTGTCACTTGTCAACGTGCAAATAACAATCGATCGATCGTGGGCCAGGGCGCCGTACCACTCCACGGCGCCGACCGCTTCAGTATACTTTTACTATAGCATTGCCTTCGTTAAAGCGCAACCGATGGCACGGCGCGGTAGATTGCCAGCGCGCGTGATCGCTGCACGGCGTGATCGACAACCGGCGCCGGATAGTCGCGCCCGATCGTGACACCGACGCGTACCTGTTCTGCCGGCGGCATCATCCAGGGTTCGTGGATGTAGCGGTCGGGAACGTGCTCCAGTTCGGGCAGGTAGCGTCGCACGTAGGTGCCCTGGGGGTCAAACTTCCGCCCCTGACTGACCGGGTTGAAGATGCGGAAGTAGGGCTGGGCGTCGGTGCCGGTACCGGCGGCCCATTGCCAGCCGCCATTATTGGATGCGTGATCGCCGTCCACCAGATGCAGCATGAAGTAGCGTTCGCCGAGGCGCCAGTCAATGAGCAGGTCCCTGGTCAGGAAGGAGGCGACGATCATCCTGGCGCGATTGTGCATCCAGCCTTCGCGGAGTAACTGGCGCATGGCGGCGTCAACGACTGGATAGCCGGTCCGTCCTTCGCGCCAGGCATCAAACAGCATGGTGTCGTTCTCCCAGGCGATGGCGTCGTACTGTGATTTGAAGGAGCGGCGCAATACGTGCGGATGATGCCACAGGATCTGATAGTAGAAATCGCGCCAGGCGAGTTCGCCGATCCATGTTTCAATGGATGCCGCGACCGCCGGTGACTCAGGAGCATGGCGTTCGAGCGCGTCCAGTGCAGCGCGGAGCGCTGCTCGCGGCGCGATGCAACCGAAGCGCAGGTATGGCGAAAGGCCCGATGTTGCGGGCAGGGCGAGCAAGTTGCGCCCTTCGGCGTACCCTGTAATACCATGCGCGGCATTGCGATCGACAAAGGCGGTGAGACGGGCGACCCCCGCGGACTCGCCGCCCGGCGGTATGTGCCGGGCCGTCGTGAAGCCGAGATCGGCGGCGGAAGGGAGGGCCGGGCTCTCAATCGTCTCGGGCAACGGGGCAAGGGAGGGAAGCACCGTCGCGGACGTCAATACCGCGCGCCGCTGCTCGACCAGCGTGCGCCAGCGACGCCAGTACGGCGTGTAGACCGTGTACGGTCGCCCATCGCCGGTGCGAACGTCGTCCGGGCCAAGGATGACCGCGTCCTCAGCTTCAACCACCACGACGTTGCGCGAGCGCAGCATGGCAGCAACCCGCGCATCGCGGCGACGCGCGAACGGAGTATAGTCACGGTTCCAGGTCACGCCGGTTGCGCCGCTGATGTCCACCAGGTCACGCAGAATATCGAGTGGCCGGCCGTGACGCACAACCAGGCGGCTACCACGAGCACGCAACGCAGCGTCAAGTGCGTGCAGCGCGTCGACCATGAACGCAACACGTGCCGCCCCGGTCGCCGGCGCATGCAGGATCGCATCATCGAGGATGAACAGGGGAACGACGCGCCCGCCGCTTCGTTCCACAGCTTCGAGCAGCGCCGGGTTATCGTGCAGGCGAAGATCGCGGCGAAACCAGTGAATAAACGTCATATGTTCAGCCGGTGGAGGATCCTTCCAGCCGCTCAATGCAGGCAGCGATGCCTGCCGCGCTTTCAGCGGAGGGCTCGAGCGTCTGCGAATGGGTCAGCGCATCACGCGCTTCGGCATAGCGCCCGAGCATATACAGCGCCTTACCACGATTCAGCCAGTAGACGGCTTTGACGGTCGAGATCGGTGCGGCGAGGTCAAGGGCGCGCTCGAAACAGGTAAGCGCCGCTTCGAGCCGGCCAAGTTCCATCAGCAAGGACCCTTTGTTGTTCCACACGCCGGCACTATCTGGTTCGAGCGCCAGCGCGCGGTCATAGCTGGCGAGCGCGTCATCAAAGCGCCCCAGATCCGTCAGCGCCATCGCGCGCCAGAGCCACGCGCTCTGGTTGGATTCCAGTATGGCGAGTGCGGCCTCGAAGCGATCGAGGGCTTCGCGCGGCTGTCCCTGGCGTAGTAACATCTGTCCCTGGTCACACAGTAAGCGGCTTTCGCGCTCGGCGCTCGCGCGCTGACCGGCGGCGACGCCCCCATCATCTTCAAAGATACGGGTCAACTGCTCGCGTAAGCGATCATCAAGGGCCTGCAACCGTTCTTCATCGGCGGGAGCAAGTACCTCGGCCAGCAACTGCTGGACGCGCTCGCACGCCAGCAGGCCGACTTTCAGCGATTCATAGTTGCCGAGGATGCGGGCGGCATCAGCTATCCAGAAGGCAAATGCCAGCAAGGCGCGGCGAGCATCGTGGAGCTCGCCGCCACCGATCTCGTCCGCTCTGGTATACGCCGCGATGGTTTTCGCAGCATAGGTCTGGCTCAGCGTGTTCCCCTGAAGCGTCAGGCGCGCACAGAGATCGCCAATCGCAAAATAGTCGTTCATCTGGGCAACGCGACGTGAACGCGCTGCACGGCCCAGTGCGCGCACGTCGGGATTGGCATCATTCGCGAACGAGTCAAACGCGCCACTCAGATCGCGGAAGGCAGTCAGCAACTGGGACCAGAGCCCGGTGGGTTCTTCACGCTCGATGTCCGGAGCGCTCCGGCCGGTCTGCGGCACGGGCGGTATCAGCGGATCAGCGGGTACGGTCATAGATGCCTCTCTGCGCTGGTGCGATACGCATATTGCGCTATTGTACATCACTTCGGGAGTGACGAAAAGTGCCGGGAACAGAACTTCCAGGAGGCTTGTGGCGCAGCGCCAGCCGGCTCACTCCAGCGATGTGCAGAGCGGTTGATCCGAGGCCATCAAGCCAGACGTCGATCTGGCGGCGCTTTCCGGAAGTGTTCGCTGTGGAGTGTCGTTCATCCAGTGTGGCGCAGGCGCACTTCGATTGGCAGGCCAACGTCGTTGTCAAGCGTCGTTATGGCTGTGGCGTCGAGCGCATCGAAGCGCGTATCAAGCGCGATTCGCCCCTCGCGTAGCAGGATCACACGCTCAAGCGTTTCGTAGCAGAAGTCCAGATCATGGCTGACCACCAGCACACTACGATTCTGGGCGGACAGTTCGCGGATCAAGCGGGAGAGCAACTCGATACCGGCGCCGTCGAGGCCGGCAGTTGGTTCATCAAGCACCAGCAGCGGCGTATCCATTGCCAGCACCGCAGCAATCGCCACCAGCCGGCGCCGGGCGGGCGGCAGATCGTATGGATGTTCGGCGATCGCGTCGCGCAGATCAAGCGCATCCACCGCACGCTCCACCAGGGCTTCAACCTGATCGGGTGGAAAGCCGAGGTTCTGTGGCCCGAAACGCACCTCATCACGCACGGTGCGGGCAAAGAGCTGATTACGCACATCCTGGAACACAATGCCGACATGCCGCGCGCAACGCGCCACGGTGGTTTTCCGGGTGTCGTTTCCGGCTACCAGCGCCGTGCCCTGTGATGGGCGCAGCAGGCCATTCAGATGGCGCACCAGGGTGCTTTTGCCGGCGCCGTTGCGCCCCAGCAAGGCAATGCGTTCACCTCGCCCCAGTGTCAGCGATACGCCGCGCAGCGCTTCAACGCCGGTGGGGTAGATGAAATAAACCTGCTTCAGCACGACGAGCGGCGGAGGTGCCGGGGAAGGAACAGCTGGAGGAGGTGTGGAGGCGAGGGTGTGCAGCGATGTGTGCGATACCTGGTTGCTGTGGCTGGCTTCCTCGCTCCCTTGCTCTCCTTCTCCGCCGTTCCGCTGGTGCCCCGGCTCGCAGTGCGTGCCGTTTCGCGTTGCTGCCAATCCTTCCACGAGCCCTGCCAGCGTCACCGGCAGTGGGTGTTCCGCCGGCCAGCGACCTTCGCGCCGAGCGCGCTCGGCGATCAGCGCCGGCCGTGGCCAGCCGATACCTGCACGGCGCAACACTGGATCGGCAAGAACATCGGCGGGCACGCCGTCGGCAATGATCGCCCCATGATCAAGTGCAATCACGCGATCGGCCAGTTCGGCCACCCATTCGAGCCGGTGCTCGGCGAACAGAATGGTCATCCCCTGCTGACTCAGCGCGCGCAATAACGCGGCCAGTTCTTCGGTTCCTGGCGGATCAAGTTGCACACTTGGCTCGTCAAGCACCAGCACGGGCGGGCGCATTGCCAGCGCCGCAGCGATAACCAGGCGCTGTTGCTGGCCTCCGGAGAGCGCGTACGGCGAACGGTCACGCAGATGGGACATCTTCAGCGCCTGCAACGCCCAATCGACACGTTCGACGATCTCGTGGCGCGGCACGCCGAGGTTCTCCGGGCCAAACGCCACTTCGTCGTACACACTGAAGCGCGCCCCGGAGATCTGGCTGAACGTATTGCTGCCGACCAGCGCGACGTGGCGCACCAGTTCGGCGATCGGGTGCGCTGCGACATCCTGGCCATTCACGATGACGGCGCCATTGAGCTGCCCGTGGTAGAAATGCGGCACAAATCCGGTACACAGGGCGCAGAGCGTGCTCTTGCCCGCACCCGCGCGCCCGACCACCGCGCAGATCTGGCCTGGCGGGACGGTAAGTGACACGCCGCGCAACGCTGGTTCGGCAGCGCCGGCGTAGGTGAAGGTTGCGTCACGAAGTTCGACGACTGGAAGCGAGTCTGGCATTGGTTATACGACCGCGACGGCGGCGCGCCATACAATAAGCGCCCCCAGCGCCAGCCACATCACCAGTCGTGCACTTCGTTCAACGGGCGGATCGGGAACATCATGCAGCCAGGTTTTGCGGCCAGGTGCGGTGAACGCACGCGACTCGATCGCCATTGCGCGTTCTTCGGCGTCAACCAGCGCACCGACGATCAACGGGCTGACCAGCGGCAGCACGCCCCGCGCGCGCTGCAGCAACCCGCCCTCGGTCTCCAGCCCGCGCGCGCGCTGTGCCTCGGCCACACCGGCGGCGCGTTCGCTCATCGCAGGGATGAGTTGCAGCGCCACCAGCAGAATGTACCCGATCGAACGCGGCATACCGCGCTCGGTCAGCGCCTGGACCAGAATGATCGGGTGCGTGGTCTGAAAGATCAACAAGGGTGCGCCGGCGACGATCAGCAAACGGCTGGCGGTGGTGAGAGCGAACTCCAGCCCGGCACGCCGAAAGGCAAACGGGCCAAGCATGATTGTGGCCGGGTCGGCGCCAGGGAAAAACAAACCCTGGACCAGCAACAACGACAGGATCACCGGCAATAATGTCTTCAGCAGGACATCAACAAAGCTCCGCAACACGGCTGATGCCACCGCGAGCGGCATCAGCGCCAGCACCAGCAACGCCGCGCCGGCAAGTGGCGTCGGGAGCAGAAACGCTGCGCCGATCAGCAGCAACGCGCCGGTCAACTTGGTCAGCGGATTCAGCCGCTGCAAGAAACCGACGCGTTCAAGAAAGAGACCGGTACGCTGCACGGATGCGCTCTGCTATTGCTGGCGCAGGTTGCCAAAACGCGCGATCAGGCGCCTGGGCAGCGCGATAACGATCGCCCACACGATCAGGTAGGTGATCGTCTTATCGAGCGGATCGGAAACGGCGCCCTGAGCGAACGATGCGCCAAGCACGCTGGCGCCAAGGTTCTGGAACGTGGCGACCAGCACGTCAGTTCCCGCGCCGGTCACGCCGCCAAAGACGTACGCAGCGATTGGCGCCGAAATGGCAGCGGCGACGATACCGGTCAGGATACCGAACAGGGCCATCAACCACCAGCGATGGGGCGCGCCATACTGCCCGGCGTAGCCGGCGATCACGCCGATCACAGCGGCGACTGCCGCGAATGGCAGCGCCGACGGCGCCAGAGTAAAGCCCCAGATAACGTTGGCGATCAGCCCGGTGATTGCGCCGGCCAGTGGGCCAAGCAAGATGCCAACCAGTACCGTGCCGATCGAGTCGAGATAAATCGGCAGCTTCAACACGTTCTGAACCAGCTGGCCGAGCACAACGTTGATCGCGATGGCGATCGGGATCAGCGCCAGCGCAGTGCTGTTCAGACCACCGCGCTGTGATGTTGTCGAGGTTGCCATAGAACCCCTCCTTGACTGCCCGGCGCTGGCTCGCAGTGCGGCACATTACCGCACTCACCGCCCATTGCGTCGGCTTCTTGTTAGTTTGACACTAATGTCTGAGCATATTATAGCACATCTCTGCAGGGCGTCAAATCACGCACGCCATTTCGGGACCCTCAGGGCATGGTTCCTTTGCCAGAGTGGTACGGGTGGCTTACGAGGCACCCTTTTGCGGCAGCGCCACGCTGCCGCAGGCGCGCCAGGGCGGAATCCATGCCACCGCGTGGCGATCCGGGCCTGTCAGGCGCCGAGCCAGTCGGCGCGGAGCGCGGCAAAGCGCCCTTCGACGATACTCTGGCGCACCTCGCGCATCAACTTGAGCAGGAATGCAACATTGTGCAGGCTGACGAGCCGGATGCCAAGCAATTCTTGCGCGCGAAACAGGTGATGGATGTATGCGCGCGAGTAACGGCGACAGGTGTAGCAGCCGCACCATGCATCGAGCGGAGCCTGGTCGTTGCGCAAGGCGGCGTTGGTTACGTTCAGTCTCCAGCGGCGCCCGGCTGCCGGCGCGGAAGTGTCGCGCACCAGCGCCGTGCCATGCCGGCCAAGCCGTGTCGGGCTGACGCAGTCAAACATGTCGATGCCGCGCGCCACGCATTCAATCAGGTCGTCAATGTCGCCAATGCCGAGCAGGTGGCGTGGCAGATGGTCGGGCAGGTGCGGCACGGTCATATCAACCACGGCGCGCATTTGCTGTTTATCGCCACCCAGCGACCCGCCGATACACAACCCTTCGAACGGCAGTTCGCGCACGTACTCGGCGCTGGCCTGGCGCAGATCGGCGAAGACTCCGCCGTGTACGATGCCAAACAGTGCCTGGTGAGGATTCGGCGCGTCAAACGGGAGCCCTCCATCGCGTGTCGCCTGGTGGAACGCCAGGCAGCGCCGTTCCCAGGCATGGGTGCGTTCCAGCGAACGTGCCGTGTAATCGTAGCCGGCGTGGAACGGTGGCAGTTCATCGAAGCAGAGAATGATGTCTGCACCGATGCCCTTCTGCACCTCGATACTGCGCTCCGGTGTGAAGACGTGAGTTGAGCCGTCAATGTACGACTTGAAGATGACGGCATCGTCAGTGACCTTGACCATGCCAGGTTGCACCTGTTGTGTCGGGCGCCGGCCCTTGATCTCGTCGGCGATCCCACCGTAGACCAGGCTAAACACCTGGAATCCGCCGCTATCGGTCAGGATCGGGCCATCCCATCCCATGAAACGGTGTAACCCGCCCATACGGGCGATCAGTTCATGCCCGGGTTGCAGGTACAGATGATAGGTGTTACCCAGGATGATGTGTGCGCCATGGGCATGAACCTCTTCCGGCGTCAGTGATTTCACCGTGCCGCGTGTGCCCACCGGCATGAAGACGGGGGTTTCAACCACGCCATGCGCCGTAACGATCCGCCCGGCGCGCGCGCGGCTGTGCGGATCGCGCGCCTCGACTGCAAAATGAAACGACATCGCCTCGTCTGTACGGCCGGAATGCCTGGCCGGCTTCAAGTGCAAACCCGGAAGCGGCATTATACCATTTCAGATGGTCTCTGGCGGTGCTGCACATCCGCCTCTCGTCCGACATACAGGCGGGCGTTGTGCGCTATACTGGTAGCTGCCACGCCCCGGTGCATGCTGCGGCTGGTTGTTGTCCTTCAAGCTCAGGAGCATGAAATGACACGTGTCTCTCACTAACACGAACCGGTTGTTATCCCCGCTGTCGTGCGCTCCTTTCAGCGCTCGCAGCATGAGTGAGTGAGAGGCACTGCCATGCTTCAGGTTCAGCATCTCCATAAAGCCTACGGCGCAACCAGCGTTCTCGCTGATATCTCCTTCATCGTGAATGACGGCGAACACGTTGGCCTGATCGGCCCCAACGGTGCTGGCAAATCAACATTGCTACGCTGTATTGTTGGTGCCGAGGCGCCAGATGCCGGTACAATCACGCGGAGGCCACCCGATCTTTCGATCGGATATCTGGCGCAGGCACTCGATGCCAGCGGCCATACGCTGGGCGATGTGCTCGATGCCGCCCAGGCAGAGTTTGTCGCCGCGGAACGCGCCGTGCAGCAGGCGTCTGCGGCACTGGCGAATGCGCCCGACCTTGCTGCGGCGCTGGCCACGTATGATGTGGAGCTGGCGCGTTTCGAGGCGCTTGGCGGCTATGCTCGCGAGCACCGCGCCATCGCCGTCGCCGAAGGTCTCGGGCTTGCCGAGATGCCGCGTGATACGCCGGTTGCCGCGCTGAGTGGCGGCCAGAAGACCCGCCTTGGTCTTGCTACGCTGCTGCTTGCGGAGCCGCGCCTGTTACTGCTCGATGAGCCGACCAATCACCTTGATATTGATGCTCTGGCCTGGCTTGAGGCATTTGTACGCGACTATCCGGGAGCAGTGATCGTTGTTTCACACGATCGCGAGTTTCTCGATCGCACGATCACGCGCGTGCTGTACCTAGATCCCTTTACACGAACGATTCGCAGTTATGAGGGCAGCTACAGTGATTTCGCCAGCGCGCGCGATCATGAACGTACCCGCCAGCTTGCCGCCTGGCAGGATGAGCAAGCCTACATTCGTGCCGTTGAGGCCGACATCCGTTGAGTGAAAGGCCTGGCGCAGACCATCCAGCAAGGGCCGAAGCGTCATCGCGACCATTACGGGCGTATCTCCGCCAAAGTGGCGCGTATCGCGAAAAGTCGTGAACGCAAACTCGAGAAGTACATTGAATCAGACGAACGCATAGAAAAGCCACGCCAGCACTGGCGCATGAAACTTGATTTCGGCGATCCGCCGCCTGGCGGGCGAGCAGTACTGGCGCTCGAACACGTCGATTTTGCCTATGCCACCGGCGACGCGCCATTGCTGCTGTCCGACGTTGGCCTGGAAGTCTGGCACGGTGAGCGCGTTGCGCTGGTCGGCCCGAATGGCGCCGGCAAGACGACGCTGTTGCGCCTGATCACGGGACAGCTTGTGCCCCTGCGCGGGCGTGTGCGTATAGGCACCAACGTTCGCCCTGGTATGCTGGCGCAGGAACACGAAACACTTGATCCAGGGCGCACACTGCTGGAGATAACGTTGCGGGCGCGGCCGATGAGTGAGACCGATGCGCGTACGTTCCTCCACATGTTCCTCTTTGGCGGCGACAGTGTGTTCCGCAACGTGCGTGAATGCTCGCTGGGCGAACGGAGCCGGCTGCAACTGGCATTGCTTGTGTTACAAGGATGCAATCTCCTGTTGCTTGATGAACCGTTGAACCATCTCGATATTGAAGCGCGCGAGCATTTTGAAGCCGCCCTCGACGCCTTTGAGGGAACCGTGATTGCGGTAGCGCACGATCGCGCCTTTCTGCGCCATTTTGCCGAGCGAGTCGTCGAAGTGCGCGACGGCGCCGTGCGCAGCTTTGCCGGTGGGTATGATGATTACATGCGAATATGCGCGGCGTCGGCAGAAATGAGCAAATCGTGAATCTTCGCGCACCATCGCCCCGGCCGGCGCAAGGCCGCCGTATAATAATGTTGCGCGATAATCGCGTTCCTGGCTGCCAGGAGCCTGCGGCAGCATGGAATCGAAATCACGGCTGGCTATGATGCATCATGTTCGCAAACTGCTGCGATTGCAGCTTCCGATCTGGCTGATCACTCCGCTCATTACACTAACATTGTTGGTTGGCGTTGGCGGCGGCTATCTTCTTGCACTGCGGTTGACACAGCCATGCCCGCTGTCGCCGAGCGAATGCACTGCTCTGGGCAACTTCTGGCGCGTCTGGCAGATTGCGCGTGACAACTTTGTTGACCCTGAAGCGATCAATCCACAGGCAATGACCGATGGCGCCATCAATGGCATGCTTGATAGCCTGGGCGATCAGGGGCACACGCGCTATCTGAACGCTGAAGAGGCGCGCCAGGAGCGTGAATCACTTTCCGGCAGATTCGAAGGTATTGGCGCCTACATTGACGTGCGTGACGGGCAACCGCTGATTGTTGCGCCTATCGAAGGTTCGCCGGCTGAGCGTGCCGGCCTACGACCGGGCGATCTGATACTCCGTGTGGATGGCGACGATGTGCGTGGCACGACGATTGAGCAGTTGCGTAATCGTGTACGTGGCCCGAAGGGCACCCGGGTCGTGCTGACGATTCAGCGCGAGGGGGTCGCCGAGCCGTTCGATCTGGCAATTGT
>Ga0272446_1004882_pt1 | contig 15349 bp, 12 predicted proteins | sample YNPCB0061_FD_194587 | JGI IMG/M metagenome (GOLD analysis project Ga0272446, IMG submission 194587) | Hot spring microbial mat communities from Yellowstone National Park, WY, United States - YNP-CB-006-1 | ecosystem: Environmental > Aquatic > Thermal springs > Hot (42-90C) > Sediment | place... | reverse complement strand
ATTTCGGGTGGTCAGAAACGTGAGATACAGGTAGAGGTAGATCGTAACCTGCTCAATGCCAACCAGATGACCTTAACCTGGATTGCCAACAATCTGCGCTCTTACGGCGCCAATGTACCTGTTGGCAAAAAAGAGAGCGGCGACAAAGAGATTGCCTTCCGCACCCTGGGCAGGTTTGAAACTCTGCGGCAGATCGAGAATACCGTCGTCTCCTTTGGCGGCGACGCGGGCAGTGCGCTGTTGCTGAAGAAGCTCGCGAAGGTCAGTGACGGCGTCGAAGATCCCAAGACCATTGCTTCACTCTATCTGCCTGTGGACGACGATCCGTATGATCTGAACGGCAAGTTAATTGACCAAACCAAACTGGTGCGCGAACGCAAGCCCGCGCTTTTGGTAGATATCTATAAGCAATCCAACGCCAATACTGTTGCAGTTGCCGACGCGACGCTTAAGCTCATGGAAAAAATCAATGAGGATCTGCGCCCGGCGGCGCTGAAGACGCTCACCGAAATCAAGGTAATGATCCGCAAGGGCGATAAGGCCGAAAAGCTGGCCCCGCTGTTGCAGAAAATTGCCGACGATGAACTCGCGGTCAAAAATCCCGGCGTGGCGGCCAAACTCAAGACTCTGCAGGAAAATGTCAGCAAGGCGCCAAAATCGCAGGAAACGGCAGATGCGCTGCGTGAGCTCAAGGCGGAGATCAAACGCGCAAGCGCAGCTCCGGAAATTGCTCTCATCCGCAATACGGCACGCTGGATAAAAATAAATGTCGATGATGTCCGGGAATCGATTGTCGTCGGCGTTCTGCTTGCCGTACTTGTGGTTTATCTATTCCTGGGCAATACTCGATCAACTATCATCACCGGGCTTGCGCTGCCCAACTCGCTTCTGGGTGCCTTCATACTCATGCTGGCCATGGGGTTCACGATCAACGTTATTACTCTGCTGGCGCTTTCACTGTCGGTGGGGCTTTTGGTCGATGACGCAATTGTGGTACGCGAAAATATCTTCCGTAAAATGGAAGAAGGCGAACATCCGGTCAAGGCGGCCGAAACCGGCACGCAGGAAGTTCTGCTCGCCGTCATTGCCACCACCGCGACGGTAATTGCGGTATTCCTGCCCGTGGGATTTCTTTCCGGTATGGTGGGGCAATTCCTGCGCCAGCTGGGATTAACCGTTGTCTTCGCGATGCTAATTTCCCTTTTTGATGCCATCACTGTGGCCCCGATGCTCTCTGCCTACTTCGGTGGCCATGCACACGATAAGCCCAACTGGCTTATTCGCAGATTCAACAAATTTCAGGATTGGCTCGAGGCGGTGTATGCAGCCATAATGAAGTTCACTCTGCGCCGCCCCCTTGTGACTATTGGCATATCGTTCGCGGTCATGCTCGGCAACTGTGCTTCATGCGGCGCAGTCAAAAAGACGTTTTTGCCCGCCAATACGCAGCCGGAATTTCTCGTGAATTTCGAGATGCCGCCAGGAACAAGCCTTGAGGGTTCGCGCAGGCTGGCTGAAGAAATTGAAAATCGCCTGCGTAAACTACCTGAGGTCCATCTGATTGCAGCAGTTGCTGGCACCTATACAGGTTTGCCTAATAAGGGAGAGCTTGGCGTGGTACTTGTGGACCGTAAATGGCGCAAGCGGGAAACCTGGCAGCTAAAAGACGTGGTGCGCGATATGCTCAAGGATTTGTCGTATGCCAAAGTTGCTGTTAATGACTACAGTGCCGTCGGCGGTGGAGTGCAGTATCCGCTCAATCTCAACGTGAGCGGCGAGAATCTCGAAGAGCTCGATAAATACTCGCAGGTAGTAATGGCTGAACTCAAAAACATTAAGGATTTGAGTGACATATCGGCTGATTTCCAGACCGGCAAGCCCGAATTCCAGGTGATCCTCGACCCGGACCGTATGCAGCAGGTCGGTGTCGGCCCGGCAGCGGCGGGTAACGAGTTGCGCCTGCATGTAGCAGGCGGCGTGGTCGGCAAATTCTACGAGAACGGCCTCGAATACGACATCCGCATGCGCCTGAAGGAAAGCCAGCGTGACCTGAAAACATCCTTCAACGAAAGTTTCGTTCCCAATCTTAGTCAGCCGTCGCGCGCAATTCCGCTGAGAATTTTGGGCAAGGGCGAAGTGCGCTCTGGACCTTCGAACATTTCACGGCAGGATCGTTCGCGTGTGATCAAAATCCACGCAAATCTGGCCCCGGGTGGAGCAATTGGTAATGCTGTCGATGAGGCAAAAAAACTTTTGGAGACAAAAATAAAGCCACCGCCGGGAATCCGCTATGTTTTCTGGGGACAGGCTGAAGACCTCAAGGAACTGATGGAAAATATTATGCTGGCCTTCGGGCTCGCGCTGCTATTCATTTATCTGGTTCTGGCATCACTCTACGAATCCTTCATCACACCGGTCACGATCATTACGGCAATTCCTCCAGCGATTTCGGGTGCTTTTGTATCACTCGCGATTTTCCGCGAACAGCTGAACATCTTCAGCATGATTGGACTTATCATGTTGATGGGGCTTGTAACCAAGAACTCGATTCTGCTCGTCGACTATGCGCTCCAACGCGTGCGGCGTGGTATGTCGCTCAATGATGCGATTTTTGATGCTGGCAGGGCGCGGCTGCGTCCGATTCTGATGACTTCATTTGCGATGATCGCGGGAACACTCCCCCTTGCTTTGGGTCTTGGCGAGGCGGCCAAGCAGCGCACGGCGATGGGGATCGCAATTATCGGTGGTCTGGTAGTTTCGACAATCATGACCCTGATCTTCGTTCCGGCGATTTTCGGCTATATTGACCGCCTGCGCGAGTGGATTGAGAAGCGGTTCAGGCCTGATTACGATATGAGCCTGGTGGGTGCGCATGGCCACGATTCACACATCAGCATGCCCAATGCTGAAGAGCAGCCCGCAGAAGTAGCGGCCACTCCGAAACCGACCAGGCGCAGATCCGCTAAATAGCCGGTTACCGTGTCGGCTCTTCGCCTGGTTATACCGGGTGGAGAGCCGGTAAGCGGTGAAGATCATAGACCGGAGAATCAACTTGCTTTGCCGCGAGCTGCTCGCGCGCTGCATGTTCGAGCGTCTGTAGCACCAGGCGCTGTAGGTTTGTCGCGTCGCGTGGCTCTACGAAGCTTTTGTCACGTAGGGAAAAACTCACGGCGATTTCGTCTGTTTCCGTATTGATGCGGGTGACAAAACCGCACTGGATGTGTATTGCCAGCTTGGGTGATCGCAGCGTCACCTGGACCGCATCGCGCAAATCGAGCTTGCGGTAGGCAGCATCCTGCATCTTGAGTCCAATGCCGTTGAGACTTAGATTCACCAGGCGGGCGGTCAGCGTTGCATCTGATGGCCGGCCGAGACTCTTGACGAATACCCGGTACTCCCCCACCTCTTTGGGTACCACACGCAGATAATGGCGCTCCGGTCGCTCGTGGCCGTGAAATAGCGGCAGCACGTGCTCGCGCAAAAACTGGAAGAAGGGTTTTTCATAGGTTAGGTCTTTCTGTAAGAATGCCAGGTCTGCCTGGTGAAACACCTCTTCGACCTGGGGCGAAAGCGAGCGCGTGACAACGATGCTATTATGACAGCAGAAGGTGTTGACGTAATTAGCCAGCTTGCGAGCTGTTACTACCTGCAATGCTTCGCTGTGCGCCCGCAAGGCAGAGGCATAGTGGTCAAAGGAAAACACATACGCCGTCGTGCGGCCGTTGAGGCGTGGCAGCGATTCTATAGCATCGCCGGTAACGGGATGCACGAACAGGTCATGGAGTAAGAGGTGGAACCTCTGCGATTCACTCAGCAGCAAAGGTATGCCGTACCAGCAGACTAGCTTTGGTGCAACCTGCACCAGCTGGTTGTTCAGAGCCATAAAGCCCCCTTACAACGGCAGGTGGTCGGTAATTGCGCTCGGTATTGCCTGCCGTCTGACTTAATATTTCCGGGGGCGGTTCTTCTGTGCCAAAAAGTGGAGTGCAAAAAATGCAAAGCTAAACAATGCGTGGATATATACACCATTCTCGTTTTTCTTGACGTGGCTTGGTTGCCTGGTACTTAAGCCGGTATGCCGCAGAGAACAGTTGCCAGCAAAAAGAAAGCCGCCACTCACACAGAGACCAAATTTGACCCCAGGAAAATAGCTCCCACTTTAGTGAAGAATGCGCACATCAAAAGTCTCGAGGAGTACAAGAAACTCTACAACCAGTCGGTGAAAAACCCAACTGCTTTCTGGGGGAAAGTTGCCAAAGAGCAACTGACCTGGTTCAAGCCATTTAAGACCGTTCTTAAATCTGACTTCGCGAAGGCTAAAAACGAGTGGTTTGTGGGAGGTAAAACGAATCTCTGCTACAACGCACTCGACAGGCATCTTACCACCGCACGCAAGAACAAGGCCGCGATCATTTGGGAGCCGGACAACCCGGCACAGCCTTCGCGCACGTACACCTACCAGCAGTTGCACTACGAAGTCTGCCGCATGGCAAATGTACTCCAGGCGCATGGCGTGAAGAAGGGTGATCGCGTCACCATCTACATGCCGATGATACCTGAGCTTGCAATGGCAGCTCTCGCCTGCGCGCGCATCGGCGCGATCCACTCGATTATTTTTGGTGGGTTTTCTCCCGATGCCATCAAGGATCGTATTCTCGATGCCAACTCAGATTTTGTGATTACTGCCGATACGGGCTATCGCGGCGGCAAAGTAATTCCGATTAAGGCCAACGTCGACGAGGCGCTGGAGAAGATGTCGGGACACGTGCGCAAGGTGCTCGTGGTGCAGCATACCGGCGACCACATCAATATGGCTGCAGGTCGTGACCTGTGGTGGCACGAAGAGGCCGAAAAAGTCAGCGCCGACAACAAACCTTCAGAACAGGACAGTGAAGATCCCCTCTTTATTCTTTATACCTCGGGTTCGACCGGCAAACCCAAGGGTGTGCTGCACACTACCGGCGGTTACGGTGTCTATGCATCGTTCACGCACAAAATCGTGTTTGATATCCAGAAGAATGACACCTACTGGTGCACAGCTGACCTGGGCTGGGTGACAGGCCACAGCTACATTTTGTACGGGCCACTCATCAACGGCGCGACATCTCTCATGTTCGAGGGAGTTCCCACTTATCCGGATGTGGATCGCTTTTGGCGGGTAATCGCGAAACACAAGGTGAGCATCTTTTACACTGCGCCGACTGCGATTCGCGCGCTCATGCGCTTCGGCGACGAGCCGGTGAAAAAGCATGATCTCTCTTCGCTACGGATTTTGGGTACTGTCGGTGAGCCCATCAACCCCGAAGCGTGGCTGTGGTACCATCGCACGGTCGGCCGCGGCAAGTGCCCGATTGTCGATACCTGGTGGCAGACCGAGACGGGCGGCATTCTGATTTCGGCGATACCCGGCGCGACGCCAACCAAACCTGGCTCGGCGACGCTGCCTTTTTTTGGCGTGCAGCCGGTGCTCGTCGATGGCGAAGGTAAGCCACTGAAAGGCGAGGCGGAGGGCAATTTGTGCATACAGTTTCCCTGGCCGTCGATTATGCGCGGTGTCTATGGTGATCCCGATCGTTTCTACAATACGTATTTTTCGACGTTCAAGGGTTACTACTTCACCGGCGACGGCTGCCGCCGCGACAAAGACGGCTACTATTGGATTACCGGTCGTGTGGATGACGTAATCAATGTCAGCGGGCACCGGTTGGGCACCGCAGAAGTCGAATCGGCGCTGGTGCTGCACCCAGCAGTTGCTGAAGCGGCGGTCGTGGGTTTTCCGCACGACATCAAGGGGCAGGGTATTTATGCCTATGTGCTCCTGAAAAATGGCGTGGTACCCAGCGATGATCTGCGCAATGAGCTCATCGCGCAGGTAGCAAAAGAAATCAGTCCGATAGCCAAACCCGATGTAGTGCAGTTTGCTCCGGGGCTGCCGAAAACGCGCAGCGGCAAGATCATGCGGCGCATTTTGCGCAAAATTGCCGCCGGTGAAATTGATTCGCTGGGTGATACGACAACACTCGCCGACCCATCGGTAGTGGATATTCTGGTGAAAGAGCGGATGGGGTAAGATTTTAGCGCCTGATAAGGCCGTGCAGTTGATTTCTGTAGCGTTAAGGACCGCGAGGTCGAAGAACTTGTTTAGGCCAAATACACCGGCACGAAAGTTTTTCTGTCATTGGAATATTATGCTTAGAGATTGCAGTCGACGCCCTGAGCAGTTTGGCATAGCCGGGTCAGGCTGCTGAATTGCGCATTGCTCAGCAACTGGGTCGCGCACCGCAGGTTTGCCGCGCCGCGACAATGTCAAACCACAATTATCGCACCTTCACACCGTCTTTGATCTTTTCCCCTGGGAACTAAATAACTTCGTCGCCTTCATTCACGCCCGACTCGACCAGCGCAGCACTACCACTCGTCTCTGCGATCTTCACCACCGCCTTCACTGCGCGCTGCTTCACCACCTTGTACATCGCCCAGTCATTGCCTGAACGAAAGAGCGCGCCGACCGGTAACGTCAGACTGTTCTCGCGGTACACCTTGAGAACGGTGCCGCTGGTGGGTGGCTTAACCGGTCGCGTGTGCGCGACAGCGAATCGTAAGACGACTTCGAAGCAACAAAGAGCGCGACACCCGCGGCAACAAGCACCGCGATTGTGATCGTCTGGCTCTTCATCGCGCCGATCTCGCGCCAGATAGAGACGGAGCGCCTCTTCTTCAGTACCATGAGCACGAACAGCAGCATTGCCAGCAGTTAGCCTGCGTGCAGGGCAAACATTGGCACCGCCAACGGGCACCAGCACAGCCTCGAAACATGCGCAGTGCACATTGCATCGCTACGCAAGTCGATGATTGCAGAGATCGGGGGGAATTGCGGGGCAGGTCGCTGGATCAATTTCTGCAGCTATTTTTATGCTTTACACTATGTGCAATGCACAAATTTTGTGCAGCGAGACGGCGCACTGCAAAGTGGCCGCCCCAAGGGAATGGGAAGGAGCAAAAAATGGAAGAAAATGTAAATAAAGTGGTTAGCTTCGGTATCGGTGCTTTTGAGTCAGCACGGACAACCGCAGAAAACCTGCTGAAAAATCTGGAAACGGAGATCAACGCGCTCATCGCTTCAGGCGAGTCGGTACAATCAGAGAACGCAGTGAAGGTGCGCAGCGCAGTGACCAACGCTTCTCAGCGTGTTTCAACATTCGTTGAGCAGGTGAAAGCACAGTACGGCGAGCTCAGCGCCAAAGCACAGAAAGCACTGGCCGACCTGCAGGCAAAAGCCAGCGAACTCGCGGCTAAGCTTCCTGGTTCAAAGCAGCAAGCTGCTTAATCGTTATGTGAATGGTCGCGCGAGCGGCCCTTCGCGGAGGATTTGCCAAAGCGCCGTAAGGCGCTTTTTTTACGTTAAGCCGATGATGGCGTTGGCCCGGTGGCCCGACCATGTGAAAGGAATCACGAACGTTGGTTCGGCTAATACGAATTTGAATTCCTCAGGCTCTCCGACAACCACCGTGGGTACAGAAATATCGAAGCCGCTCCCAAAGTGTACGCGCGCGTTGCCAGCAATCGTGTTGACCATTTCGGCAATCATATGGATGATGTCTTCTTCTGCTACGGCCGGCCCGCCCAGAACCAATTGGAGCAATCCTGATATGAGATCTTTGTCGCACGTGATAACCATTCCACCGCGGTGGCTGCCCGAGATGCCAATGTGCCCGCTGTAGGTATAAAGGGGATGCCTCTGCTGCCTCGCATCGAGGCTGTACGGTACGCCGAATTCCGGTTTCTGCCCGCCGATAGATGTGAAGTAAGCACGAATACAGTCGAGCAGTGCTGTAACGTCCTCTGCGGTGATGCGCAAATTAATCTATCCCCACCACAAGATAAGCCTGGTAGCCTTTCCAGTTGATCGGTAGTACGACGACGGGAGTGCGCAAGACGATGCGGAAGTTGTTGGGTTTGCCTTTGAAAATTGTCGGCACCGAGATATTGAATTCAGAACCGAACGAGGTGCGGGCATTACCGGCGATGGTGTTGGCAATTTCACCGATCATGTCGAAGACCGATTGGTCATCGACTTCATCGGTCAGCAGAATTTTCCGGGTAATGTCTTCAAGCATCGGCCGCGGGCAGGTAATATAGAGACCTCCCTTTCGGTTGCCCGAAATGCCAATGTGCCCCGAATAATCGAGCAGCAGCTGCTCGGGACCTTTAGTGTAGGGAATATCAAGCTCGGCCTTAATGCCCGTGACTTCTTCAAAGTAGCTGATGGTCCCGCGGATGAATACCTGGATTTCTTCTTCTTTCACCCCACTCCCCTGAACTAGTCGGCAACTACCTGGTCGAATGCTTCTTTGATACTTTCGGGAGTAAAGGGTTTACCCAGGAAACTGCGGGCGCCTTTTTTGAGCGCTTCGAGTGCCGTGGCCTCATCTTTCAGCGCCGAGACCACCATAACTTTCACATCGGGTTTGATCTTCAGCAGTTCTTCAAGGCATTGCAAGCCGTCCATTTCGGGCATCGTGATATCAAGTGTAACAACATCGGGCAGCGTTTGCTTGAAAAGTTCTACAGCCTGCTTGCCGTCGCCGGCGGTTCCGACGATCTCGATGCCAGCGCCAGTGAGATACTTCTCAATCGCTTTGCGCATAATGCTCGAGTCATCGACAATCATCAACTTCATAGGCTTACCTTTTAGCACAGACCCTGCCGTCACCTTTTTTTCGGTTTCTGCGTACACCCTGAGCGGGGGGGTAGCTCACGAGGCCAGCGTGAGCCTCGGCGACATAAGCACTACGGGTTCCAACGGGCTCGATTCACTCAGCCTTGCCATCGTATGCAAACGTGCAACTCTGGCACATGACCGAAATGATGAACGCGAAAGATTTCTTTGGGCCACTCGCTGCGCTGATTGGCGAATGGCAGGGCGACAAAGGAATGGATATCGCGCCCGAGCCCGATGGCGAAGAGCACTCCCCCTACTATGAAACCATAGTGATTGAGCCCGTAGGCGATGCGATTAACGCCGAAGAGCAAACTCTCGGAGTGCTGTCATACAAACAGGTCGTGCACCGCAAGTCCAATGGCGAAGTTTTTCATCACCAGACCGGGTACTGGTATTTCGAGCGCAAAACGGGAGAGATACTTTATTCGCTGATCATACCGCGCGCGGTCGCTGTCCTGGCCCGAGGCAAAGCATCGGGTACCGAAGACAAAATAACGCTGAGCGTCAGCGCCGATGCTGCAGACAAGAACTACGGTATTATCGAATCAACCTTCATGGCCAAGAAGGCTTCCACGCGCTCTTTCGTGATGGATGTGATGTCGAAGACAACACTATGACGTACAAGATGAATACCGGTTTGCATATCTACGGAAAAGATTTCGCGCATACTGACGAGAATACGCTCGTGCGCAGCCTTTAGAGCGACCCCGAAAGAAGTAACGACCGACCGCTCGCCTCGCCCTTAGACAACGCACGGTATCACAGGACTTATGGAGCCGGCGATTTTTCGCCACCCGCGCGACTTTTGTTTAGATTTAGCGCGCAACCCGGTATATATGAATCCTGGTTTTATCCGGGGAAAGCTCGTCCTCGCCTAATGCCAAGACTCATGCGCCGGTTTGCTCGCGCCAGGCGCGGTAAAAAATCACCCCGAGGTAAAACATGACGAAAAAATTACTGATAATGGGCGTAGTTGGTGCAACTATGCTGCTTGCTGCCTGTGAGAAGCCACCTGTAGCACAGGCAGCAGGTGCAAGCGATGTATTGCCCGTAGCGAAAGCAGAAGGCAAAGAGTACCAAATCGATACAACGACATCCAGGATTACCTGGATCGGCACAAAAATAACCGGTAAGCACAACGGGACAATCAATCTGAAATCCGGTTCTGTCTTTGTGAAGGATGGTAATATTGTTGCCGGCAAATTTGTCGCAGACATGACTACCATCGACAATAAAGATCTGAGCGGCGAGTACCATGCGAAACTGAACAAGCACCTTAAGAGCGAGGATTTCTTTGACGTGGTCAAATTCCCTGAAGGTAGTTTTGAAATCAGCTCAGTGGAAAAGACAGGGAATGGTTTCACCATTAAGGGCAACCTGACATTGAAAGGTGTCACGCATGGTGTGACTTTTGAAGCAGAAATCGAGAGCGAGAAAGGCGTTCCAAAAACTGCAAAGGCAAATTTTAATTTCGACCGCAAGAAGTGGGGAATTGTTTATCCTGGCAAACCAGACGATTTGATTTCGGACACTGTGAATCTGGCGCTCGATCTGCGCATCAAGAAGTAACTTAAAGCGGGTTGAGCAACCTAACGACCGCCGCGCCCTGGGCCGGCGGTTTTTTTGCGCCGGATCAGGTTTTCAGCAGTTCGTCGAGAGCGAAGATCTCAATTTCCTGCACTTTGCCGCGCACGCCCTGGTGCTGTACTTTGCGGCACTTAATCAGGTTACCCAGGCGGTGTCTGGTATTGCCATCGATAAGAATATCTACACCGGTCTCTTTCGTCATCGATTCCAGGCGACTTGCAAGGTTCACGGGATCACCCAGTACCGTATATTCCATGCGGCGAACAGAGCCAATATTGCCCGCAAACACCTTGCCAGTTGCAATGCCCATGCCGACGCGAATTGGTTCCTTGATGTAGTCAGGGCGGACATCGTTGAAAGTTGCCAGGTGATTGCGTATTTGCAGCGCGCATTTCGCGGCGTTCAGCACATCATTGGCCGTGGGTACCGGGCAGCCAAAAGTCGCCATGATGCCATCTCCGAGCAGCTTGTTGACTGAACCATGGTTGCCATATACGAGATCCATGATATCGGTAAAGAACTCGCTCAGGAATTCAGCGAACACCTGTGGCTCGAGATTCTCGGCAATCGTGGTCGACTTGCGAACGTCAAAAAACATGATCGTCGCTTCCTGGTGACGGCCACTGAGACTATTCGCGTGCTCGTCTTCCAGAATGCCTTCGACTATCTCTTCGGAGAAGTATTTAGTCAGCAGGCGGCGATCTTGCTTCAGCCGCTGTTTCATCCATTCTACTTCAAGGCGCGCCCGTTTCAGATCCATCAGGGTTCTGATGCGCAGGGCAATTTCCCTGTCTGTGGCGTCGGTTCGCACCACGTCATCATACGCCGCGGTGTCGGCGACTGCGCCATCTTGCGCGAGCAGCACGACGCTCGCTCCCATTTTGTGGCAGCTGGCCTGTAAAGCTTCAAGAGCAGCTGTTTCGTTAACGAAGGCATTAGGCACGAAGACGATGTCGGGCTTTTTTTCTTCTATGCAGTAGATTGCTTCGCGCAGGTCTTTTAACCTGATCAATTCTGCGTTGGCATCCCGTACGAGCGGTTCAATGAATTTGCTCTCACCAGCTTCACTTTCCACTACCAGCAGCGTCGGCTGGGATTTTTCCTGTTCTGGGCTCATTTGACCCTCGCCTCTGTCGGAAGCGTAATGGCGAACTCGCAGAAAGCGCCGCTTTGAAATGAGACCGTCACCTCACCGCCGAGCGATTGCACCTTCTGCCGAATGATATCCATGCCGACTCCTCTGCCAGCATTGAGTGTGGTAGCTTCAGCAGTACTAATACCCGGCATGAAGATTATACTGGCCACGGCTTGCGCATCCCATTTCTCAACTTCTTCAGGCTGATACCTTCCCGACTCGATAGCCTTGCGGCGCAGCTTCTCGAGCTGCAGTCCACGGCCATCATCACGAAAATAAATCCGTAATGCGTCTGGGGTCTTCTCAGAAACGATCTCGACTCTGCCGGTCTCAGGCTTTCCCGCAGACTTTCTCTCTTCAGGAGTCTCAATTCCGTGAGCGAGCGAATTGCGCGTCAGCTGGATAAGAATATCTTTTAGCATCTTACGATGCTGTTCCGGGATATCGGCTGGTTCAAAGCGATCGTAAGACAGCTGGACTTTCTTGTTAAGCTCACCGGATAGCCTCTGCACGTTCGACTCGACAGCTTTGACCAGCAGATCGACGTTTTTCTTCTCGCCGCCAAAGCTCGCCTGAAACTGGGTAATCCGCTGGATCAGTGCTTTCACCTCACGCAGCGTTTCAATCATTTCATTGAGTTTCAGCACCAGCGGTAAAAAATCCTGTCCGCTGAGGTCTTCTTTCTTCTGAAGCTCCCCGACTTTCTCTTCGTATTCATGCGCTTTGCCGGCAAAGAATTTAAGATTAAGAATCGACGCATTACCTTTGATGGTGTGCATTGCACGATAGATCACCGCCAGTTTTTCCCGGAGCGGCAGGTTGCTGCCCCCGGGTTTGAGCGTATCGTTGATCAGCGCAATATCTTCTTCCATGTCGCCGATGAACTCGCTCAGCATCCTGGGTTCTACATGCAGGATGCCAAAGAGCATTTCCATCTGGCTGGCATTTTTCTCTTCGGTCTCTTTCAACTTGCGGTCGAGCAAGACTTGCTTGGTTACATCGGTCACAGCAGCCATGAGGTGCTGAATCGCCGCGCCATCCAGGATGCGCTGGAATTTGAACTGGAGGAATTTCTGTTTTGCTGGTGCTCCACTGCTGTCAAAGTTGATTTCGATTTCGCGCAGCGGATTAATGTTATTCAGCACCGCCTCTTTGATCTCTGGCTTGAACATCAGCTCAAGGTAATCGGCGGTTTTTTTGAGCGCCGCTTCAGGTAAACCTGCGCGCAGTATAGCCAGAAGATCTTTGCCGCCCAGCGCCGATGAAGAAAACATGTCTTCGAGCACTTTGGAATACTGGCTACCCAGCTTGTACTGCTCGCCGTCTTTATGCACCAAGAACAGGCCCTGCCCGACAGTTTCCATAATGCGATCGGTTTCGTTCTTTGCCGCAGTTAGTGCACTGTTCGCCTGTGATAACTCCGCTGTGCGCTCGCGCACCATGCCTTCGAGGTTTTCCGCGTAGTCTTTGAGGCTCTTCTGTGCATTACGGAATGCGACCCGCAACGAGTCAAACATCTCGGAGAGGAAACCTATTTCATCTTGTGATGTAGGTACTATCTGGTGTTCGAGATTGCCTTCTTTAACGTGTTCAACGTCTTTGACCAGCCGGTTTACCGAACGCGTCAGACCCCGCGAGAAGAACACGGCCATTGCTATTGCCAGCAATAGGCCGCCGACGCCCGTAATGGCGATAATCGTTTCGATGCGGTAAAGCAGAGCAAGCTGCTTGTCCTTCGACGAGGCAATGATGTATCCCGCACCAGGCACATTTTCGATCACACCGGCAATGGCCACGTACGATTCGCTGCCAACATTCAGAGAAAACGTCTGCGAATGTTTGCCCTTGCCTTCACCAACGTCCTTAGTGATGCGTTCTCTGGCGGTGCCGAGTGACTTTTCGAGGTCTGCCGAAAGCTCGCTGGCGAAAGCCGAAGCAACGACTTTGTCATCAATAAAGAAGGTGATCTGGTTTCGGCTTAATTCGTCGATCTTGTAGGCAAATTTGTCGGTCACCTCGTTACCGGCAAGCAGGACGGAGTCAAACCCGAGCAACGGTAGCCCGACAAGCTGGTATATTTTGCCATTTTCACCCCACATTCCAAGAAACCGGCCATTTTCAACGACCTTTTGCAGCAGGTCTTGGTACTGCGCTGGAACTGCCTTGCCGAGCAGCTCGGGATGGATGCTATCTACGAGCACACGGCCTGAAAAGTTGACTGCCATGAGAAAATCAAACTCAGTAAGTTTTTTGAAGCCGGCAACGATGTGTGCCGAAGTCGCGGGCGCAGCTCTGAGGTCCCGCTGGAAAGCCGGGTTCTGGATAAAGAATTGCGTACGCGCAAGTACCTGTTCAAGCTTTGCGTCGTTGAGCTCGGTGTAGGCAGTCGCAGCCGCATCGAGCTGCGCCAGCATATTTTTGTCAACCTGCCGGCGTACGCCCTGGTCAATGAAGAATAGGGTAACTGCCGACAGTATCAGAACGGTCGTGACAATCGCTATCAGAATCTTGCGGCTGAGACTGGCGCTCGCCAACCCAGCTAACAGCGACTTAGTATTCTTTGTCATACGCGCGGCCGTACTTGTTCTTGTGCTTGATACTGAAGACACTTTCTTCGACTTCAAAATTAACCTGGATCGTCTTGCCATCGACGATAGTAATCCCGCGCTTTTCTGAAGCACCAGAGGGCTGCCACGCCACAAACGTGTATTTTCCGGGAGGTATATTGCTGATTTTGAATTTGCCGTCTTTGCCTGTCTTGGCAAAATAGGGATTCGGCACAACAAGCACGTCGGCCACCATGTTTGAATGTATGTTGCAATAGATACGCACCGCACCAGGCTTCTGGAAACGCACGTTCTTCGATTTACCCGTGCCGTAGTAGTCGAGGTCGAACTTGTATTCGGGGGTGGGAGAGAAGACGTTATGGTTGAACGGATCTTCGTTGGGAAATTCAACCACACCACCCATGACTATCGGCAGTACACGCGGATGGAACTGTTTACCCTTTTGGACGATCTTTTCGCGGCCATTGGCATTCGGCATCTGTAGGTCTTCCAGAAAGATAACCACGTTCGAGGCATCTCCCTTTGCGCCCTGCTTGCCAAATAGGCCCTTAGTCTTGACTGTTACTGTGCCTTCAATCGCGCCGCCGGCAAATAATGAACCCCCATAAAGGCAGGCAATTACAAGTAACAGCGACTTTGTCGTGAGAAGTTTCATCGGTCCTCCCGGAAAATTTATTGGACAGGGAAGCTATATTCGATTGCAGTTGCAATCGTTTTTTCGCCTCGACGGGAGGGCGGTAATCTGATGCGCCTGAAGGCGGGGTGAGGTGTACTTGCCATGGGCTTAAGCCCATAGCTAGAAGGGCATTACCAGCTATGCGTTGTCTGAGTGCCGGGAATATTGGGAGTCGTGAGGCTCTCGGGTAGTGCCTCACCTTCAAGTGCCTTGAGAAAATTAACCAGATCTTCCATCTCTTCGTTCGTCATGCGCCGCGTGGTGAGAATCGGGTCTTTCGTACCGGGAAAACTGCCCGCATTGCCGGCGAAGTTGTAGAAGTTTACGACATCCCACAGGCTGTTGAACGTGCCATTGTGGAAATACGGTGGCGTCTTGTTGACAGAACGCAGGGTGGGAGTTTTGAATTTTCCTTTATCGGATTCGCTGGCAGCAAGATTGGCGACGCGGTTGATCGCCGGGTTATCGTTGTAGACCGATGCTGTATTATAGACCGCGTTCGCTCCCGAAACCAGCGTACTAATGCCGGTGTAGCGACCCTCATCATTGTAACCTGAATAGCCACCAATCTGGGGAACACCCAGATTATGAAATGAGCCGTCAGAAAAATTCGGGCCATTGTGGCAGCGCACGCAGTTACCCTTGCCGATAAAGACCTTGAG
>Ga0272446_1004881_pt1 | contig 15351 bp, 16 predicted proteins | sample YNPCB0061_FD_194587 | JGI IMG/M metagenome (GOLD analysis project Ga0272446, IMG submission 194587) | Hot spring microbial mat communities from Yellowstone National Park, WY, United States - YNP-CB-006-1 | ecosystem: Environmental > Aquatic > Thermal springs > Hot (42-90C) > Sediment | place... | reverse complement strand
ATCAGCGCAAGGCTGAAGGGCACCGCCGATTGCTGCGGGAAGTGGTAGAGGTAGATCGCGACACCGCCGCCCGTGCGGTTCACCACCTCCGAGAAATAGGCGAAGAGCCCGTCATCCGACGGCCCCTTGTAGTAGAAGGGGGGCAGCATCAGCACGCCGGGGCAGCCCGCGTCGCGCGCATGCTTCGTGAGTTCCACCGTATCCGTGAGGGAGGCGCAGCCCGTCCCCGGCATCATGCGCTCGGCCGGGATGCCGCGGGCGATCAGCCCCTCCAGGATCTGCTTGCGCTCGGAGAGGCCGAAGGAGTTCGCCTCCCCCGTCGTGCCGAGCACGCCGAGCCCGTTGCAGCCATGGGCGAGCAGCCAGGAGGCATGCGCCGCCATGCGGTCGAGGTCGGGCGAGAGGTCCTCGAGCATCGGGGTCAGCACCGCGGCGTTCACGCCGCCATAGATCGCATCCTTCATCCGGCTCTCCTGCGGTCCTTCCTGCCGTCCCGCGCGGGCGCGCCGGCCGGCCAGCGGCCGGGCCAGGCCACCACGTGGTCCTCGAAATCGCCGGCGTCGCGTTCCGCCACCACGCGGCCGCGGACCGAGGCGCCGGCTTCATGCACCGTTTCCGCCCGGCCGGAAACCAGGGGATGCCACCAGGGCAGGTCCTTCCCCTCGGCCACCAGGCGGTAGGCGCAGCTCGGCGGCAGCCAATCCACCGCGGCGATGCGCCTCGGCGTCAGTTTCACGCAATCGGGCACGATCCGCCTGCGCTGCGCGTAGTCCTTGCAGCGGCAGGTCTCGAGGTCGAGCAGCCGGCAGGCGACATTGGTGAAGGCGAGCCGGTCGCTCTCCTCGTCGCGCAGCTTGTGCAGGCAGCAGCGGCCGCAGCCGTCGCAGAGGGATTCCCACTCCGCACGCGTCATGGCGTCGAGCGGCTTGGCGCGCCAGAAGGGGGGCGGGTCGGTCATCGGCCCAGTCTAGGCCGCCGCCGGTCCGGGCAGAAGGGCCGCGGCTCAGCCGATCGCGCCGGCGGCGCGCAGGGCGGCGATGCGGGCCTCGTCGAGGCCGGCGCGGCGCAGCGCCTCCTCGGTCGCCTCGCCGAGGGCGGGGGCGGCGATGGTGGGTGGCGGGGCGCCATCCACGCGGATGGGCCCGCGCAGCATGCGCACCGGCGCCCCGCCCTCGCGCCGCGCGAAGTCGGCCATGGCGCCGCGCTCCTCGACGAAGGGGGTCGAGAGCGCCTCCGCCACGTCGAGCACCGGCGCGGCGGGCACCACGCCCTGCAGCAGGGCGAGCCATTCCGCCGTGGTGCGCGCCGAGAAGGCCTCGTCCATCAGCGCCGTCAGCTCGTCCCGGTTGGCGAGGCGCGCGGCGAAGTCGGCGAAGCGCGGATCGGTGGCCCATTCGGGGCGGCCGAGGCGCTCGGCCAGCGGCGGCCAGAACTTCTCCTTGTTGCACATGATGAAGATCCAGCCGTCCCGCGTGCGGTAGAGCTGGGTGGGCCCAAGCGAGGGATGCGCGCCGCGCTTCTCCCGACCTTGCGTGTAGCCGGCATTGGCGTGCCAGGCGGCGAGGTAGGTGAGGTTGTGCAGCGCGGTGTCGAACAGGCTCACGTCGAGATCCGCCCCACGGCCCGAGGCGCGCGCGCCGATCACGCCCGAGACGAGGGCGAAGGCCGCCATCAGCCCGGTCATCATGTCCACCACCGAAAGGCCGAAGCGCGTCGGCGGCCCGTCCGGCTCCCCGGTCACGGCGAGATACCCGGCCTCGGCCTGCATCAGGTAGTCGTAGCCCGGCCAGGCCTTGCGCGAGCCCTCCCGCCCATAGGCCGAGAGATGCGCGCAGACGATCGTCGGGTTGACATCCCTCAGCGCCTCGTAGGTGACGCCGAGGCGCTCCGCCTGGTCGCCGCGGAGATTGTCGAGCACCGCATCGGCGCCGCGCGCGAGTTCGCGGAAGGCCGCGCGCCCTTCCGGGTGCTTGAGGTCGAGCGCCACCGACCGCTTGTTGCGGTTGAAGGCGTGGAAGAACTGCGAATCGCCGGGGGCGAAGAAATGCGGCCCGACATGGCGGCCGACATCGCCGCCCTCGCGCGGGTTCTCGATCTTGAACACCTCGGCCCCGAGATCGGCGAGCAGCATCGAGCCGAAGGGCCCGGCGCCGTACTGCTCGACGGCGAGCACCGTCAGCCCCGCGAGCGGTCCGGCCATGGATCAGCCCGCCCCCACCAGGCGCCTGGCGATCACGAGGCGCTGGATCTCGTTCGTGCCTTCCCCAATGACCAGCAGCGGGGCGTCGCGATAGAGGCGCTCGACCACGTATTCCTTCGAATAGCCGTAGCCGCCGTGGATGCGCATCGCCTCCAGGCTGTTCTCCACCGCCGCTTCCGTCGCGAAGAGCTTGGCCATGCCGGCCTCGAGGTCCGAGCGCGCGCCGGAGGCGAGCATGCGCGCCGCCTTCTCGGTGAGCAGCCGCGCCGCCGCGGTCCGGGTGGCCATGTCGGCGAGCTTCATCGCGATCGCCTGGTGCTCGGCGATCGGCCTGCCGAAGGTCCGGCGCGTCCTCGCATAGGCGAGCGCCTCATCGAGCGCGCGCTGGGCGATGCCGACCCCGCGCGCGGCGACATTGACGCGGCCGAGTTCGAGGCCCGCGAGCGCGCAGGCGAGGCCGCGGCCCTCCACCCCGCCGATCAGCCGCTCCGCCGGCACGCGGTAGTCGGTGAAGACGAGTTCCGCCGAGTCTATGCCCTTGTAGCCCAGCTTCTCGAGCTTGCGGCCCACCGTGAAACCCGGCCCCTTCTCGGCCAACAGCATCGAGATGTGCGCCGCCTCGCGGCTGGCGGCCGGCCCGGTCTTGACCAGAAGCGCGAAGCAGGAGCCCTCGATCCCGTTGCTGATCCAGGTCTTGGTGCCGTTGACGACGTAGTGGTCGCCCTCCCGCCGCGCCGTGGTGCGGATGGCGCGCAGATCCGTGCCGCAGTCGGGTTCGGTCAGGGCGAGGCCGCCGCGGATCTCGCCGGTCGCGAAGCGGGGCAGGAAGTCCCGCTTCTGCGCCTCGGTGCCGAGGCGCTCGACGATCCAGGCCATGATCAGGTGGGAGTTGAAGATGCCCGCAAGCGACATCCACTCCGCCGCCACCCGCTCGACGATGCGGGCGTAGGTGACTGGCGAGAGGCCGAGCCCGCCATGCTCGGCCCCGATCGTCGCCCCGAAGAGGCCGAGCGCCTTCATCCCCTCGACCAGGGCGTGCGGGTATTCGTCCGCGTGCTCGAGGCGCATCGCCACCGGCCGCACCTCGCGCGCGAGGAAGCGGTCCACCGCGTCGAGGATCGCGGCCTCCTCCGCCCCGCTCATGCCGCCGGCCTGCGCGGGATCAGGCTCGCCCGCTCGAAGGAGAGGAAGACCGTGCCGTCCTGCTTGAAGCCTTCCGTGCGGGTGGTGACGATGCCCTGGCCGGGGCGGGAGCGGCTCTCGCGCACCGCGAGCACCTCGGTCCGCGCATAGAGCGTGTCGCCGGGGAAGACCGGCGCGACGAGGCGCACCTCGGTCCAGCCGAGATTGGCGATGGCGTTGAGGCTGATGTCGGCGACCGTCATGCCGGTGACGATGGCGAGGGTGAGCGTCGAGTTGACCAGCGGCCTGCCGAACTCCGACCGCGCCGCGAAGGCGGCGTCACAGTGCAGCGGGTGCTGGTTCATCGTCAGCAGGCTGAACTGGATGTTGTCGGCCTCGGTCACGGTGCGGCCGGGCCAGTGGGCGATCACCTCGCCAGGGCGGAAATCCTCGAGGAAGCGACCGCGCGGCGGCGCCACATCCATCTGCGTCGTCCCCTCCCGTGATGAGGGGCAGGATGGCGGCGCGGGGCGCGCAGCGTCAATGCGCAGCCTCAGCGCGTGCGCGCCGGGGGCGGGGCGGGCAGGCTCTCGGTCCGCACGCCCCCGGGGGCGGGCGTGATCACCGCCTGCGGGGCCGCGGAGCCCTGCGGCGCCGCGGCCGCCGGCGCGCCCCCGCCCTGCGAGAGCCGCAGCAGCGCCGCGCGCAACGGGTCGCTGCCGGGGTTGTGCGCCTCCATCCCCACCACGACCTGGCGCGGCGAGACGTCGCGGCCGAAATAGGCGCGCATGGACTGGCTGCGCGCCGAGAGCAGGGTGCCGTCGAGCGAGATGCCGGCGAAGAGGCCGCGGGCGCGGGCGATGGTCACGATGTCCGCGCCGACCGCCGCGGTGGTCGCCCCCGAGATGCCGCGCCCGAGCGTGCCGAGCGCGACACCCGCCTCGGCCCCGAACTTGAACTGGCTGTCGAGGATCGCATCCAGCGCCTTGTCGTTCATGATGAGCATCACGACCGCCGCGTCCTGCACGCCGGCCTGGAAGCCGATGGAGCCGCCGCCCATGGTGTAGAAGGCGGGCGAGGACCAGGAGCCGCCGCCGTCGCGCGCCACCAGCACGCAATCCCCCCCCGCGCCGCCGAAGATGAAGCCGGCGCGGAAGACGCGCGGGCAGATCATCACCGCGCGCGCGCGGCCGAGGAGCGAGCGCGCATCGGCCGACATGTCGCCGAGGTCGAACACCTCCTGCAGCGCGAGGGTCGCGCGATCGACAAGGCTCTGCTCCTCCGCCTGGGCGCGGGCATGGCGCGGGCCGAAGGCCAGGGCGAGGGCGGCGAGGGCGAGAACGGCGAGACGGCGCATGAACCTGATCCCCCAACTCCTTGACGGAGCGAAAATCTAGACCGTCCGGCGGGGCATGACAAAGGTTTCTCCTGGCCCCGCCGTGGCGACGCTCCCGGCGCGCTCAGCCGGTGGCTGGCGGCGTCCAGGGTTCCTCGTTCACCGCCGCCACGCGCCAGTCGGGGCCGTGCTTCTCGATCCGCGTCAGCGACAGGTTGCGGATGGAGAAGACGAGCGCCTGGTCGGGCGTGAGGCCCATGGCGTGCGCGAGCGCGGCGCGGATCGAGCCACCATGGGCGATGATCACGACGTCCTGGCCTTCCAGCAGCGTCGCCATGCGCTCGAGGACGGCCGCGACGCGCGCCTGCATCTGCCGGAAGGACTCGCCGCCGGGGGGCTGTTCCTCCCCCGCATGCGGCCAGAAGGGGTGCGGCGGGCGGGTCAGGAGCGCGGGCAGCGCCTCGTGCGGGATGCCCTGCCAGGCGCCGAGGTGCTGCTCCGCGAAGCCGGGCTCGGCCTCGAGCGCGCTCTCCGGGTAGCCGGCGGCGAAGATCGCCGCCGCGGTGGCGCGGGTGCGGGAGAGGTGGGTGACGAACCAGCGCGCCGGCTGCGGCAGGCGCTGCGCGAGCCAGCGGTAGGAGGCCGCCTCCTGCCGCAGCGCGAGGTCGCACAGCGCGACGTCCATCGCGCCGTAGAGCACGGCGCGGGCGGAAGGTTCCACCAAGGCGTGGCGGACGAGGAAGAAGCGCGTCGGGGTCACGCACGCTCCTCTAGGGCGGAACCGCGCCGCTGGCCAGCGCGGGCGCGGGCGCTCACTCCCCCATGTTGAGCAGCGCTCCGCGCACCCGCGCCTCGTGGAACTGGACGAGGAAGATCCAGGCCGAGGCCGCCATCCACACCCCGTCCAGCAGCACCGCCCAGGCCAGGTGGTCCCAGGCGAGAACGCCATGGATCAGCGCCGCGCGCATGCCCTCGAACACATGCGCCGCCGGTATGGCGAGCGCGACGGGCTGCAGCCAGCCGGGCAGGACGGCGACCGGGTAGAAGACGGCGGCGAAGGGGGCGAGGCCGAACATCACGCCCCAGGCCAGCGCCTCCGCCCCCGCGCCGTGGCGCAGGATCAGCGCCGTGACCGCCAGCGCGACCGCCCAGCCCATCGCCATCAGCGCCGCAAGGAAACCCACGAGAACCGGCCCGATGGTCCAGACGCCGAAGCCGTAGAGGAGGAAGGCCAGCGCCATCGCCGGCCCGACGCCGGCCGCGGTGCGCAGCACGCTCATGGCCGCGAGCCCGGCGACGAGTTCCCAGGGCCGCAGCGGCGAGACGAAGAGATGGCCGAGATTGCGCGACCACACCTCCTCGAGGAAGGAGATGGCGAAGCCCATCTGGCTGCGCAGCGTCACCTCCCACAGCAGCACGCCGCCGAGCAGCACGCCGGCGGCGATCGTCGCCGCGTTCTGCTGCACGCCGGCGAGGTAGGCGGTCACGAAACCCCAGACCAGCATCTGCAGCACCGGCCAGTACATGAGTTCCAGCACGCGCGGCCAGGAGCGCCGGTAGAGCGCAAGATGGCGGTACATCAGCCCCCAGATGCGGCGGGCGGACTGCGCGCTCATGCTGCCTCCCGCGCCCGCCCGCGGGCGATGTCGAGGAACACCTCCTCGAGGTCGCGGCGCCCGTATTTCGCGAGCAGCGCCATGGGGCTGCCGGCATCCACCACCCGCCCGCCCTTGAGCATCAGCACATGGTCGCAGAGGCGTTCGACCTCGCCCATGTTGTGGCTGGCGAGCAGCATCGCCGCGCCCGTCTCGGCGCGGTAGCGCTCGAGCGCCCCGCGCACCCAGTCCCCGGTGTCGGGATCAAGGCTCGCGGTCGGTTCGTCGAGCAGCAGCAGCGCCGGGCGGTTGATCAGCGCCTTGGCGAGCGCGACGCGCGTCTTCTGCCCGGCCGAGAGCTGCCCCGCCGGGCGTTTCGCGAAGCCCCCGAGGTCGAACGCCTCGATCAGGTCCGCGATGCGCCGTTCCATCTCGGGCACGCCATAGAGGTGGGCGTAGACCCGCAGGTTCTCCTCGACCGTCAGGCGGTGCGGCAGCGCGATGTAGGGGGAGGAGAAGTTCATCCGCGCCAGCGCCGCGAAGCGGTCGGTCGCCATGTCGTGGCCGAGCGCGACGACGCGCCCCGCGCTTGGCACCAGCAGGCCGAGCAGCATGGCGATGGTGGTGGACTTGCCCGCGCCATTGCCCCCCAGAAGCCCCCAGGTCTGGCCCATGGGCAGGGTGAAGGTGAGGCCCTCCACCGCCGGGCGGTCGCCGGGGCGGTAGGTCTTGGCGAGGCCCTCGACGAGCAGTGCCGGCGTGTCCATGGCGCGGATATCGGGCTTTTGCGCGGCCACGCCAAGACGCGGCCGGAGGGCGGGCCGACCCGGCCTTCCGGCGGCTGTTGCGCCCGGCCGGCAGGATCCTCTTTGCTGGAGCGGCGGCCGGCGCGCGGCCCGGCGACGGACGTCCAGAGGGAAGGCGAAGCGGCATGTCATCCTCCGCTGCCGGGCCGGTCGCATCGCGGCCCCGCCCCGCCTCGGCGCGAGCCGCGCCTCCCCTCCTGCTCGCCATCATGGCGGTCGGCGCGCTGCTGCGCCTCTATGGGCTGACACGCACCTCCCTCTGGCTCGACGAGGGCTTCAGCGTCCAGATCGCGGTGCTGGAGCGCGGCCGCTTCCTCAAACTGCTGATGGCCGATACGCAGCCGCCGCTCTACTACGCGGCGCTGGCGGGCTGGACGCTGCTGTTCGGGTCCGGCGAATACGCGGTGCGGCTGCTCGGGGTCGTGGTCGGCGTGCTGACGCTGCCGGTGGTCTTCGCGATCGGGCGCCTCCTCGCCGGTCCGCGGGTGGCGCTGCTGGCGACCGCCCTGATGGCGACCTCCTCCCTGCACATCCACTACAGCACCGAGGTGCGCATGTATGCGCTCCTCGTCCTCTGCGCCGCGGTCGCGATCTGGGGCGCGCTGCGCTTCGCGACCGCGCCCGGGGATGTGCGGGCGCAGCGGCGCGGCGTGGCGGCCTTCGCCGGCGGAGCGGTCTGCGCGGCATGGACGCAGGTGGCCGGGGTGTTCATGCTGCCGGGGCTCACGCTGCTGATGCTCGCCGGATGGTGGCTCGGCGGCCGCCCGAAGGGGATGCTCGCGCGCTTCCTCCTCGCCCAGGCGCTCGTGATCGGCGCGCTGGCGCTCTCCGCCCCGCTCTTCCTCCGGCTCGCGGCCAATGCCAAGGGGCTGACGAGCTGGATCCCGCCGGTCTCGCCGCGGATCGTCGCCGAACTGGTCGGCAGCCTTGTGGGCCAGCGGCTGGGGACGATCCTGCCGCTGCCGGTGGCAGGGGCGGCGGCGGCGGTCCTGCTCGCGGTCGCCGCCCATGGCGCCTGGATCTGGCGGCGGGACGCGCTGCGGTCCCTCTTCGCCGCCCTCGTCGGCGTCCTGCCCTTCCTGCTGACCATCTCGGCCAGCCTCGTCTTCGCGCCGATCTTCATGCTGCGCGTGCATCTCTGGGCGCTGATCCCGCTCTACCTCCTGATCGGGGCGGCGCTCGCGGAGCTGCCGAGGCGGCGCGGCGGGGCGGTCGTCGCCGGTCTTGTCGCGGCCCTGCAGCTTGCCGCCCTCTACGCCTACCATGTCGCATGGCTCAGGCCCCAATGGCGGGAGGCGATCGCCGCGATCGCGGCCGAACACCGCCCGGGGGAGGTCATCCTTGCCCCGCGGCGCCCGGGTGCGGCGGCGCTGGTGGCCTATTACGCGCCCGCGCTCGCGCCGGCGGTCCGCAGCCTCGGGCGCGAGGAGGAGATCGACCCCCTCGCGACCGCCGCCGCGGCGCACCGCGTGTGGCTGCTGAGCGCGCCGCGGCAGGACCTCGTGCCCGCGGAGCGGGTCGCGGCGCGCCTTGCGCCGAGCCATGCGCCGAGGCGCGAATGGCATTTCGAGCGCATGGCCGTGCGCCTCTTCGTGCCGCGGGCGGAGGGGGCGACGCCGCGCTGAACCTGCCGCGCCCTGCCGGCGCGCCGATCGGGGGGCGCTCACCCTGCCGCGCGGCGGCTCTCGACCAGGCGGCCCTGGAACAGCGTGATCCCCATCTCCCACCCCCAGGCGATCGCCGCCGGGCGGTCGACGCCGGCGAGGATGACCGCCTCCGCCCCGGCGGGGAAGGCCATGCGCAGCGCCGCCGCCGCCGGGCTGCCGAGGGGCGGCAGCGCGGCCGACCAGCGCAGCCGCAGCAGGGCGGCGCCGGCGCGCGCCGCCGGCATGGCGCGGGCCGCGGTCGGCCCGGCGGCGTCGAGGATCAGCCGGTGGCCGCGCGCGGCGAGGAAGTCGCGGACGAAGGCGAAGCCGGCCGGGTCCGTCGCCGCCTCCTCCGCCGCCACCGCCACGCTGAGCGCGCCCCGCAGCGCCGCCGGCCACAGCGCGTCGAGGCGGAGGAACTCGGGCGAGGTCGCCGCCTCGATCCCGAGGGCGAGAGAGAGCGGGCCGCGCTCGCGCATCTCCTCCCCGCGCGCGAGGCCCGCGAGCAGCCGGCGCTCCGCCGCGCGGGCGAGGCGCCGGCCGAGCGCGGGCGCGAGGCCGAGGTCGCATCCCGGCAGCAGCGCGTCCCGCAGGTCGGCGAGGGAGAGGCGCAGATCCTCCCACAGCGGCTCCGGCGCGCCGGCGCCGGGCAGCAGCCGGCAGACCCGGCGGCGGCGCAGGAAGGGCGTCACGTCGGCCGAGGCGAGGGCACGCTCGGCCGCCGCGATCGCCGCCCCGTCCGGGGCGCGTCCGGCGGCCGGGGCGGCGGCGCGCACGGCGTCGGCGAGACCGAGGGCCTCCTCCACCGCGGCCAGCACCGCCGCCGCCTCCTCCGGCAGGCGCAGCAGCGTCACCGCGGCGGCGGCCTCGGCCGGGTCGAGCATGGCGGTGATGGCGGCCTGCGCCTCGGCGAGGTGGTGCGCCGGCGGGCCCTCGAGCGCCACCAGCGCGCCGCGCGGCAGTTCGAAGACCCGCGTGCGGGAGGAGCGGCGCAGCCCCTCCCACGCCTCGCGCAGCAGGCCGGCCTGCGGCGGTCGCCGCCGCGCGGGGGCGAGGCGGGCGGGGCGGAACAGCAGCACGCGGCGATCGACGCCGGCCGCGACGGTCTCGCGCACCAGGCTCGCCAGCGCCACCGCGCCCGCCGCCCCCACCCGCGGCCCGAGCGCGTCGAGCACCGGGACTTCGGCCAGATTCATGGATCCGCCTCGGGCGGCAGGGCGGCGGCGAGCAACCCGGGGTCGCGGCAGCCCACACGGCCCTCGGCCGCGACGGCGGCGGCGCGCGCCACGCAGGCGGCGCGCGAGCAGGCGGCGGCGTGGCGGCAGGCGGCCATGCGCGTCGCCGCCGCCAGGGCCGCGATGCCCGGCCCGGCGAAGCGCGCGATGCCGAGGCCGAGGCCCCATGCCAGCGCCGCCTCCCCGTCGCAGCCCGTCAGCACCAGCCGCGCCGGATCGAGCCGCCGCAGCGCCGCCATGACGCCCCGCGCGACAAGGGCCGGGGACCAGCGGAGCAGCAGCGCCTCTCCGGGCAGGGCCTCGGGGGCGAGGAGGGCGAGCGCCGCGGCATCGAGCCCGCGCACCGCGAGCCCCCAGCCGGCGCGGCGCAGGGCGGCGGCGCGCCCCGCCAGCCCCTCGGCCATGGCCTCGGCCAGCGGGATGGCGGCGAAGAGGGCCGGGGCGGCGGCCGGCTCCTCCGCCGCCATCGCGGGCGCGTCGGGCAGCAGCGCGAGCGGAAGGTCGAGCAGCAGCGGCGCCGGCGGCGCCCCGCCGAGCAGCGCATCGCGCGCGGCCGGATCGGCCAGCGCAGCGAGCAGGCGGGCGTTCAGCCTCTCCCGCGCATGGCGCGCGAGGTCCGGATCCGCGGCGGCGGCGCCGAGATGGGCGGCCAGCGCCTCTCTCACGACGCGCAGGCGCAGCAGCGCGAGCCGCCGCGGCACGCCGGGGGCGATGCAGAGCACCTCCTCCCGCCGCAGCAGGGCGGGCCAGGGCGCGCTGTCGGCCAGCGCCTCGACGCCGGCGGCGGGGGGCGCGTCCATGCGCAGGACCGCGGGCACCGGCGCGGGCAGGTCCATGAGCGCCGGCCCGGCCTCGGGCAGCGGCAGCACGGCCGGGGCGAGGCCGATCAGCGCGGCGATCCCCTCCGCGGCCTGCCGCGCGGCCGCCGCCTCGGCCTCGGTCAGCAGCAATTCGCCGGTGGCCGTTTCGAGCACGACGCCGACGCGCGACCGGCCCGCCTCGGCGAGCAGCGCGATGGCGACGCGCCGCCGCGCGGGGCCGTCCGGCGCGGCGAGGCGCAGGGCCACCCGCCCCGGCGGACCGCGCAGGGCGCGGCGGAGGGCCTCCGGCCCCGGGCCGGGCGGCGCGGCCGCGACAGCGGCGGCGAGATCCTGCTGCGACATCCCCTGCATCCTGCGGAGGCGCGGCGGCGTGACGCCGCGCGCGGCCTGTGACCATGCCCGCGCAAGGTGAAGGAAGGGTGTGCGGCGGGCCCATCGCAACGGGGCGCGCCGGGACCACATAATACGCATAACACCCATGCCGGAGACGCCGAGTCGATGCGCCGCCCAGCCCTGATCCTGTCCGCCCTTACCGCCGTGCTGCTGGCCCTGGCGCCGGCGCTGGCCGAAGCGCGCGCCGGTGGGGGCGCCTCCTCGGGCAGCCGAGGCTCGCGCACCTTCCAGGCGCCGCCACCGACCCAGACCGCGCCCGGCGCGGCGCAGCGCTTCGACCGTACCGCCGCGCAGCCTGCGCCGGCCGCCGCCACGCCCGCGCGGCCCGGCATGGCGGGCGCGGCGCAGGGGCGGGGCTTCCTCGGCTCCTTCGGCGGCGCGCTGCTGATGGGCGGGCTGGTCGGGGCGCTGCTCGGCTACGGGCTGTTCGGCGGCGGGGCGGGCCTTGCCGCCTTCCTCGGCATGCTGCTGCAGATCGGGCTGATCGCGCTCGCGGTGATGTTCGTCCTCCGCCTCGTCCGCGGCCGCCGGGAGGCGATCGCGGGCGGCCCGCCGCAGGGCCTCGCCTTCCGGCCCGGCCCGGTCGCGGAGAGGCCGGCGCGCGGCCTCGGCGCGCGCACCACGGCCGCGCCGGCCGCCGCCGCACCGCAGATCGGCCCCGCCGACTACCAGGCCTTCGAGTCCCTGCTCATCAGGGTGAACGAGGCATGGTCGCGCCGCGACCTCGAGGCGCTGCGCCAGCTCGCGACGCCGGAGATGGTCGCCTACTTCGCGCAGGACCTGCGTGACCTCGAGGCGCGGAACTGGCGCAACGAGGTGCGCGACATCCGGCTCGAGCAGGGTGACCTCGCGGAAGCCTGGTCCGAGGGGGAGGAGGACTACGCCACCGTCGCGATGCGCTTCTCGCTGCTCGACGCCACCTTCGACAACGCCACCGGCGCGGTGGTCGAGGGCAGCACGACCGAGCGCCAGACGGCGACCGAGCTCTGGACCTTCGTCCGCCGCGCGCCGACGGGGCGCTGGATGCTCTCGGCGATCCAGCAGACCTCCTGATCCCGGCCACGTCCGGAGCGGGTGCGGAACCCTCCGGCCGCGACGGGGGGGGTGTGGCGTGCGGCGCGGGCGGACGAGGCCTGAGGCCCGGGGGACCGCGTCAGCCTTCGAGGAAGGCGCGCACCGGCGGCAGCGAGACCTCGGGCGCCTCCTCCTGCGGGACATGGCCGAGGCCGGGGAGTTCGACATGCTCCGCCTGCGGTAGCAGCGCCAGCCAGTCCTGGGCGTGGCGGGCCGGGATCATGCGGTCGCGCTCCCCCCAGAGGAGCAGCACCGGCATGGCGAGGCGCGGCAGCAGCGGGCGCGGGTCCTCGATCACGCGCTGCTTGAGCCGCGCGATCATGGCGGCCCGCACGCCCGGCGCGCGCATCAGGTCGTGCGTGCGGGAGAGTTCCGCCTCGGGGAAGCGGGACGGATCGCCATAGGAGGACGCCATGCTCTGCCGCAGCAGCCGCCGCGGCAGGGTCCAGGGCAGCAGGCGCATCAGCGGCGCGACGCCCTCGCGCTCGCCATAAGCGCGGCCGGGCGGGGCGAAGCCGTCGGGGGCGATGAGCACCAGCCGCGTCACACGGTCCGGATGCGCGAGGGCGAAGCGCCAGGCGAGCCGCCCGCCCAGCGAGCTGCCGACGACCGCCGCCCGCGGGACGCCCAGCGCATCGAGCAGCGCCGCGAGCACGGCCACGCCGCGGGCGTCCGAATAGTCGCCGCTCGGATCGGGGCCGGTCAGCGCGAATCCCGGCAGGTCGAGGCGGATGACGCGGAAGCGGTCCTCGAGGCGCGCCGCCCAGCCTTCCCAGGTGTGGAGGCTGGCGCCGAAGCCGTGCAGCAGCAGCACTGCCGGCCCCTCCCGCGGTCCGGTGTCGCGCAGATGGATCCGCAGGCCCAGCGCCTCCACGAAGCGCGAGGGCGGCGGCGCATGGGCCGCCTCCAGCGCCGCGCGGTCGGCATCCGGCGTGTGCAGCCAGGCGGCCGCCGCCGCGGCGGCGAGCAGCAGCGCGGCGGCGAGGCCGAGGAGCATCCGCCGCGCCCGGCCCATCAGGCGCCCGCGCAGCCCTTCGCGCGCAGGCTCTCGAGCACCCAGGCGCGGTCGTAGGCGCCGGCCGCGATCGCGGCCTGGGCCTTCTGCTCGCGGGCGTTGTGCGCTTCCGCCGCGGCGATCACCGCCGCCGCCTCGGCGCGCGGCACCACCACCACGCCGTCGGCATCGGCGACGATCAGATCCCCCGGCATCACCACCTGGCCGCCGCAGGAGATGGGGAAGCCGATCTCCCCCGGCCCGTCCTTGTAGGGGCCGGAGGGCGTGGCCCCCCGCGCCCAGACGCCGATGTCGAGGGCGGCGAGCGCCTCCACGTCGCGCACCGCGCCGTCGAGCACGATGCCCTGCACGCCGCGCTTCATGGCGTGGCCGATCATCAGTTCGCCCATCAGCGCGATGGAGAGATCCCCCGCCCCGTCGCCGACGATGACATCCCCCGGCGCGGCCATGTCGCAGGCGCGGTGCAGCATCAGGTTGTCGCCCGCGCGGGCGCGCACGGTGAAGGCGGGGCCGGCGATCACCCGCCGCCCGCCGAAGGGGCGGAAGCCGCCGCGCATGGTCTGCATCCGGCTCATCACGTCGCCGATGTTCGCCGCCGGGAGCCGGGCGGCGCGAGCGATCAGCGCGGGGTCCACGCGCTCGGTGACGGGGCGGATGCGGAAGCCGATGGTCATGAGGGAGGGTCCCGTGGTTGCAGCGGCGCGCAATCCAGCATGGGGGGCGGCGCTCGGCCAGGGGGCGGGGCCAGATCCGTTTGGACAAGCCCGATCCCTGCGCGGAAGGAGGCCCGCGTGGCGAAGCCGGTCCGGATGCGGTGGCGCCGGAGGACGCCGCGGACGCCGCGGACGCCGCCGGGGGCGCCCCGTCGGCGCCGGCCGCGCGGCGGGCTTCAGCCGGCCTCGTCCTCCTCCTCCACCATCGCCGCCTTCAGCTGCTCGGTGGTGATGAGGAGGATCCGGCGGTGGTCGAGGATCTGCGGGGCCTGATGCTGCAGCGTCTCCCAGCGCGCCTCGACGGCATCGAGCGCGGCGTCGAGGTCGGGGAAGGTCTCGATCTCGGGCGCGGCGCCGGCGGAGCGCCAGCGCAGATGGACGGGGCCTTGGGTGGTCATGCATTCCCTGCCTTGGTGCGGACCATGCCGGCAGAGGGATAGGCGGATCGGGCGCCGCGGGCAACGCGCCGTTCAGCCCTCGCGCGCCACGCGGCCGAGCACGGCGTAGCCCACCGGCTCGTCGGTTTCGATGTCGCCGTGCTGGAGCACGTCCATGCCCGCCACCTCGCACATGGCGAGGAAGGCCTCCTTCGTCGGCAGCCACCAGTTCGGATAGGAGTTGCGGAAGTCCCGCGTGCCGGCGCCGGTCATGAAGCCCGGGCGGCCATGGCGGTGCATGAAGCCCTCGACGACGGCCCGTTCGGCGCCGGCGAGGGCGGGGATGAAAAGGACGCCCGCCTCCGGCACGCGCACGGTCCCCTCCGCCGTCTCCATCACCGCCGGGCAGACGGTGGAGGCGACGATGCAGTACTCCTGCGCCATCTCCACCACCTTGCGCAGATAGCCGAGGGGATCTGGCACGTGGGTCTCGACGTAGCGGCGCCGCGCGTCGCTGCGGCGTGCCGGCGTGGCGGCCTCCTCGAGCGCGGCGACAAGCAGCGCCTCGGGCTCGCAGCCGAGAGGCAGGGCGCGCACCGCCTCCCCGTATTCGGCGAAGGCGCCGATGGCGGTCGCGACGGTCGGCACGTCGAGGGAGAGGAGCTGCGGGATGATCCCGGAACTCTTCCCGGTGTTGCGCGCGCAGTTGCAGGGCGACGTCCGCGCCGCGCATCAGATCGACCAGCCGGGGCATGGGGGGATTGTCGTGCAGCTCGATGCCGGGTTCGCCGTTCAGCCCCTGCTCGGCGGCGTAGCGCGCGGCGTTGTAGCCGGCGATGACCAGGCGTGCCTCGGGCTGAGCCGCGCGCAGACGGCGGAAGACCTCGATCACGAGGTCGGTGCACTTGCTCGCCGCCGGATAGCCGAAGGTGCCGGGCCTGGTCTGCCCCAGCATCAGCGCGCGCTCGGCCGCGCCCGGCTCGGGCACCGCGAAGCGCGCTTCCGTCTGCACGAACTC
>Ga0272446_1004880_pt1 | contig 15359 bp, 16 predicted proteins | sample YNPCB0061_FD_194587 | JGI IMG/M metagenome (GOLD analysis project Ga0272446, IMG submission 194587) | Hot spring microbial mat communities from Yellowstone National Park, WY, United States - YNP-CB-006-1 | ecosystem: Environmental > Aquatic > Thermal springs > Hot (42-90C) > Sediment | place... | reverse complement strand
GAGGCTATCTTTTTGAATCCTAGAGCACACCCCTCGCTGCGCTCGGCGAAGAAAGCGTATCCCTTCGGTCGGGTTAGTTCGTCACCGTTCGGTGACGAACTAACCGAATCTGGTATCACACATCGTTTTCCAGATTGGGGCTTAAAATGAAGGCATTCGCTGGAGGCATGAAGTGGCACTCAAGCCAGTCAAGAAAGGGTGGAGCCCCGAAACCTGGGTCAGCCTGCGGCCTTTTGGGATGGGGATGCAAAAACCCAACAATTTCCTCGAGGTCTTCCGGGCGGTTTTTGAGAACGCCGATAACCTCGAGTACGCCTGGCGTATCCTGCGCGATGGGGTCTGCGATGGCTGCGCCCTGGGCACCAGTGGGCTAAAAGACTGGACCATCGAGGGTATCCATCTCTGCAACATCCGCCTGCGGCTGCTGCGGCTCAACACCATGGGGCCGCTCGAGGCCTCCAGTCTGAAGGATGTGGCGCAGCTTCGTGCAAAAAGCTCTGCTGAACTGCGGGCGCTGGGCCGCCTCCCCTACCCCATGCGCCGCCGTCGGGGGGAGACGGGGTTCACCCGGATTAGCTGGGACGAGGCCCTCGACCGCATCGCCTGGAAGCTTTGTAAAACATCTCCCGACAAGATGGGCTTCTACCTGACCAGCCGCGGCACCCCCAACGAAACCTACTACGTGGCCCAGAAAGCGGTGCGAGCGCTGGGCAGCAACAACATCGACAACGCCGCGCGCATCTGCCATAGCCCCAGCACGGTTGCACTTAAAGCTGCCCTGGGCGTGGCCGCTACCACAATCAGCTACCGCGACCTGATTGGCACCGACCTGGTGGTGTTTTTTGGCTCGAATCCGGCGGTTAACCAGCCGGTCATGATGAAGTACCTCTACTACGCCAAAAAGGCCGGAACCCAGGTGGTTTGTGTAAACCCCTACCAGGAACCGGCCATGCAGCACTACTGGATTCCCTCCGACCCAGAGAGTGCGCTTTTTGGCAGCAAAATTACCGACCGCTTCTTTCTGGTTCAGCCGGGGGGCGACAGTGCTTTTATTGCCGGAGTGCTCAAACATCTGATTGAACAGGACTGGCTGCACCACAGCTTCATTGCCGAGCACACCGAAGGTTTTGAGCAGGTCAGAGCCCAGGTGGTTGGAACCTCGTGGGAGAGGCTCGAGCAGCTTTCCGGGCTGAGCAAAGCCGAGATGCTCGAGTTTGCCCTGCTGCTTTACAAGGCCGAGAAAGCAGTGCTGGTCTGGAGCATGGGCATTACCCAGCATCGCTCGGGCGAGGACACCGTGCAGAACATCATCAACCTGGGCCTGGCGCGGGGCTACCTGGGGCGCGAGGGCTGTGGCCTGATGCCCATCCGCGGCCACTCGGGCGTACAGGGCGGGGCCGAGATGGGAGCCTATGCCTCGGTGTTTCCCGGCGGCCTGCCCATCAACGCCGAAAATGCAGCTGCGTTGGAGAAGCTGTGGGGTTTTCCGGTACCAAGCCAGCCGGGCCTGACGGTCACGGAAATGCTCGAGGGGGGCCTCGAGGTCTTGTGGAGCGTGGGGGGCAATTTCCTCGAAACCCTGCCCAGCCCGGCCCTGGCCGAAGCCCACCTGGCCCAGGTGCCACTGCGTATTCACCAGGACATTGTGCTGTCTTCGCAGATGCTGGTAGAGCCTGCCGAAGAGGTTATTCTGCTGCCTGCCACCACCCGCTACGAAATACCGGGCGGGTGTACCGAGACCAGCACCGAGCGTCGGGTTATCTTTAGCCCCGAAATCCCCGGCCCTCGCATTGCCGAAGCCCGCTGGGAAGGGCAGGCCTTCCAGGATGTGGTCGCCCGGATGTGCAGTCCCGAGCTGGCCGAAAAGGTGCGCTTTGCGGATACCGCCGCCGTGCGGGCCGAGATTGCCCGGGTGGTTCCACTTTACGACGGCATCCAGCACCTGCGAAACAAAGGCGACAGCTTCCAGTACGGGGGGCCGCAGCTGTGCCCTGGGGGGATCTGCCCTACCCCCAGCGGGCGGGCACGGTTCCTGCCCGTGGTGCTGCCCGAAAGCAGCCTTCCCGCAGGGGCTTACCGCCTGGTTACCCGGCGCGGCAAGCAGTTCAATAGCATGGTGCATGAGCACACCGATCCCATCAACGGCGCTCCCCGCGATGCGGTCTTGATGAACCCCAGCGACCTGCAAAAGCTGGGCCTGCAACCGGGTCAGCAGGTCTGGCTACAAAACCCCTCTGGCACCCTGGCGGGCCGGGTCTTTGCGGCCGAGCTTCGGCCCGGCAGCATCCAGGTACACTGGCCTGAGGGCAATGTGCTGGTAGACCCCACGCTGCGCTCGAGCCAGGCCAAAATTCCCCCTTACAAAGAGGTGTATGTTTATATCCACACCCAACCACCGTCCCAAAGCCCGCACCCGAACCCAGCTATTGCGGATTGAATACGGGCGGGCTTTGGTTAAGTCCGACCTGCTCGCCAGCGAAGAACCGTTGGAGATACGCTTGCTTGCAAGCTCAGGTCAGGTGAGCAAAAAGGTGTCTGAGGGAGCTAAAACCCTGGCCGTAACCATGCGTACCCCCGGCCACGACTTTGAGCTGGCCGCGGGGTTTTTGCTGGCCGAAGGGGTAATTGCAGGGCGGGAAGACATCGCGCGCATTGCCTACTGCACCGACCCCGGCGAGCCCCAGCAGTACAACATCGTGAACGTGGAGTTGAAGGCAGCCAGGCTACCCGACCTGGCCCCACTGGAGCGCCATTTTTACACCACATCGGCCTGTGGGGTCTGCGGGAAGGCCGGGCTGGAGAACCTCCAGCGGCGGTATGCCCCGCTAGAAGCAGACTGGACGGTCTCGAGCGAAGTCATCGCCAAACTGCCCTCACAGCTCCGGGCCCACCAGCCCCTCTTTGCCCAAACCGGGGGCCTGCACGCAGCCGCCCTGTTCGACCGATACGGCAACCTCCTGGCCCTGCGCGAAGACGTGGGCCGCCACAATGCCCTGGATAAGCTTCTGGGCTGGGCCTTGCTGGAATACCAGCTCCCCCTTTGTGAACACATGGTGCTGGTAAGCGGACGAGCCAGCTACGAGCTGGTGCAAAAAGCCCTTGCTGCCAGCATTCCCCTGCTGTGCGCTATTTCCGCCCCCAGCAGCCTGGCGGTGGAGCTGGCCAGGGAATTTAACCTAACCCTGATTGGTTTTCTGCGAGACAGCTTCAATGTGTATAGCGGTGCAGAGCGGCTCTATATCGGCCCCAGCTCCTAACCCTGACCCATGCCGGGGGTCGTGTCCGGGTTTGTGGCACAATCTAGGATATGAAAGCCTACCTGGGCATCTACACCGCGCGCCTGGAAATGCCCTGGGTGAAAAGCCTCAAGGAAAAGCGGGCGCTAATCAAGCCCACCATCGAGCGCCTGCGTTCACGCTTTCCCGTTTCGGCAGCGCGGCTGGCCGGGCAGAACGACCACGGCTGGGAAGTGGTGGGTTTTAGCCTAATCGGCTACGACGGGGTCTGGGTCGAAACGGTACTGCGCCAAGCCGCCGACTTTATTGCGGCCCAGGCCGAATACACGGTAACCGATGTGAGCTGGAGCATCGAGGAGGTAAACCTCGAGGATCTAGTTCCCACCTGGGCTCACTAACGCGGTCTTCAGAGAGAGGCACGAAGCCGATTAAAACAGGTGCCGTCCAAGGCCTATTTTTTGCCGCTGGGAACCTCGAAAACATGCGTATATACCAGGTTAGCCAGGTTGCTGAGCTTGTCAACGCAGTGCGCATACCTCCCAAGGAGCGGTGCCGCCCTCCGCTATGCAGATAACTTCGGTCGGGTTAGTTCGCCACCGAAGGGTGACGAGCTAACCCAGTCTGGGATAACTGGTCTAGCTGATGGCTTCCAGCGCCATTGCAGTAGAGCCGCCGGTACCGTGGCAGATCGCAGCCAGACCCCGCTCCTTGCCGTGGGTGTGCAGGGCATGAATCAGGGTGGTCAGGATGCGGGCACCGGAGGCCCCAATGGGATGACCCAGCGCAATGGCCCCTCCGTGCACATTCAGGCGATCCATGGGCACGCCCAGCAGGCGGTTGAACAACAGGTTGTTGAGGGCAAAGGCCTCGTTGTTTTCAAATAGCTGGAAGTCGTCCATGCCAAGACGGAGCTTTTCTAGAAGCTTCTTCACCGCAGGAACCGGCGCCTCGGGGAAACGCCAGGGCTCACCCGCGGCCCAGCTGTTGCCCAGAATGCGCGCAATAGGTTTCAAGCCGTACTTTTGCACTGCTTCGGGGCTGGCCAAAATCAGCGCCGAGGCCCCGTCGGATATCTGCGAGGCATTGCCTGCGGTCAGCACCCCGTCTTTCTTGAAGGCCGGGCGCAAGGCTGCCAGCGATTCGAGGGTGGTATCGGGCCTTACGCCTTCGTCTTTTTCAACCTTCTCGACCCCTTTGCGGATCCTGACCTCGAGGGGCACAATCTCCCTGCTAAAGTAGCAGGCTTCCTGGGCCCTGGCAGCCCGCTGGTGCGACTCGCAGGCCACCTCGTCGAGCTCGGCCCGGGTAACGCCGAATTCGGCGGCCAGGCGTTCGGTTTGGTCGCCCATGGCCTCCCCGGTGAAGGGGTCGGATAGCCCGTCCCGCTGCAAAATATCTTGCAGCTGCTCGGGCGCACCCGCCAGGTACTTGTAGCCCCAGCGGGCCCGGCTCGAGAGGTAAAACCCAGTCTGGGTCATGGATTCCATGCCACCAGCCAGCACCACCTCCGCATCGCCATTTTTGATGGCCAGCGCCCCGTTGGCCACAGCCTGCATGCCCGAAGCGCACACCATATCCACCGCGTAGCCGTCGACGGTGTTGGGGATGCCCGCCTTGAAAGCAGCCTGCCGCGGTGGCAGCTGGCCGTGCCCGGCCCGCAACACCTGCCCAAACACAAACAGGTCTAGGTCGGCTCCGTTCAAGCCTGCTTGCTCGAGGGCCGCTTTCATCACATGCGCCCCCAGGTCAACCGGCGAAAAATCCTTAAGCGCACCACCAAACCGCCCAATCGGGGTGCGCACGGCCGAGACAACCAACACCTCACGCATAACTGCCTCCTGACGATATATTACGTCATTTTGGCCCAGCAACGTAAAACCGTAGGATGTGTGTGGGTTTAGCGGGTAAGGGCACCCGAACACCAAAAACACAGCACCCAGACATACCTCCGGCTGGGTGCTGGGGCCAGCAAATCTGCCCGGTACTTAGTGATCCTTGTTGGGCAGGCCCTTATCCTTTACAAAAAAGACAAACATGATAACCAGCAGCAAAATAACCACAGCCGAACCAATGGTGATGATCTCGTCCATAGCCTTCTAACCTCCTTTTGTTGCGGATTCAAACAGATAATCGGCTCAGGGCTATCTTTTGAATCCTGGAGCACACCCCTGATAGCGTTCGGGAACAAGTATCTCCCGCCGATCGGGGTGGTTCGCCAGCCTTGGTGACGAACTACCCAACAAAAGTTTAGCACCATTGCCATATTCAGGGGGGTTCGCAGTACCTTTGTAATCACACATTTTCTGATTTGATTCGCTCGTTTTGCTGGGAGTTGCCCTTGCATCCGGTCGGCTTTGACCTGCCCAAACAGAAACCTTCAGGTGGGGTTCATATGACAAATCTCACCCTGCCTTTATAGACTGTTGGGGTGACGCTGCGCAGGGTTCCGGTTTTTGCTTATGACTGGGTACTGATAGGCTTGGTATTGCTTATTAGCTTTATTGGGCTGGTTACACTTTACAGTGCGGCGCCAAGCCAGAGTGTCTGGTTACAGCAGCTGGTAGCCCTTCCGATTGCCCTGGCGGTGGGCCTGTTGATACAGGTGTTTACGCGCCGACAGGTACTCTCCTGGGGCTTTCCGCTCTACCTGGCTTCACTGGCCATGCTGGTGCTGGTCTTGCTGATAGGCCGCGAGATAAACGGCGCCAAGGCCTGGTTCGACCTGGGCCCGGTTAGTTTTCAGCCGCTCGAGCTCGCCAAAATTGGCCTCATCCTGGTGCTGGCTCGAGTGCTGGCGGCAAGACCGCTGGAAGGCCCGCTGGACTATGTGTTGCCGGCTTTGCTGGCAGCCCCCGTGCTGGGGTTGGTTTTCATCCAGCCAGACCTGGGGGGCACCCTGGTGCTTATCGCGGGGTTTCTGGGCATGTTGTTTGTGCGGGGTATGCCCACCAGACACATCATTTTTGGGCTGGTTGCGGTTGCGGTACTGCTGCCAACAGTAATTTGGCCCAACCTGAACCAGTACCAGCGCGAACGGGTTGAAATTTTGTTCGATCTCTCCAAAGACCCCAAGGGCAAGGGCTTTCAACAGATTCAATCCACCATTGCCATTGGCTCTGGGGGCCTGATGGGCAAGGGTTTTGGAGCCGGCACCCAGACCCAGCTGGGGTTCGTACCAGAGCGCCAGACCGACTTCATCTACGCTGTGCTGGCCGAAGAGTGGGGCTTTGTCGGTGCAACCACGCTGATGGCACTTTATGCCTTGCTTTTTTTTCGCCTGGGCCGCATGGCCTTAGAGTGCGTACGCCTGGAGGATCGCCTGATCATCATGGGGGTGCTCTCGATGCTGGCTTTTCAGGTCGCGGTTAATATTGCGGTTACGCTGGGCCTGGCCCCGGTAACCGGCCTCACCCTGCCTTTGGTCTCTAAAGGTGGCAGCAGCCTGATTATGGTCTACTTAGGCCTGGGACTGGCTTTGCTGATCCACCGCGACCGGTACAGCGAGGTATAAGGGTGGTTTTCATACTTCTGTTACGAAGGGGGTTTATAGTTGGGCATAGGTCAGTCGGCGTATACTAGCCGCAAGGAGGAACACCATGCCTTTAGGCCCCACCGAACTACTCATCATCCTGCTAATTGTGGTTTTGTTATTTGGCGCACGCAAGCTACCGGAGCTGGCTCGAGGTCTGGGCCAGTCGGCCAAAGAGTTTCGCAAAGGTTTGAGCGAAGAAGAAAAAAAGCCTGAAGAAAGCAAGCCTGAGCAGAAGCAGTCCTAGCTTGCTGGCATCAGGTGCAAAAAGCGCGGCTCGAGGGCAACCTCGAGCTGCTGTCCTTCGGTCAGCCCCAGCTGGGTCTGTTTGTAGCGGGGCAGCAAGAAGTCCAGCGCAACCTCTCCCACCACCAGCTGGCCGCGCAGACGCAAGCCCTGCCAGCGCAGTTGACAAACCCTGCCCAGTACGCGGTTTTGTGGTGTGTCCAGGGTAAATACTTCCTCCGAACGAATACCCAGCCAGACCTTCTGGCCCGCCTGAACCCAGTCGGGGCGGGCCGCCTGAAGCACCCCCAGCGGGGTCTCTACCCAGACCCACCCCCCTTCCAGCCGCAGCACTACTCCTCCCCACAGGTTGCGAAAACCCACCAGCCGGGCCACCTCGAGGCGCTTTGGTCGGGTAAACACCTCTTCGGCAGAACCCTGCTGCACCAGCCCATGTCTGGTCAGCACCGCCACCCGGTGGGCCCGTTGGGCCAGCCACTGGTCGTGCGAGGCGGCCAGGGTAGGCAGCGCAAGGGACTTCAGGCGCTCCAGCACCCCCCCAAAAACCTCCTCCCGGGTCGCCATATCCAGCGCGCTGGTGGGTTCGTCCAGCAGTAGAATCTGGGGCTCTTTAGCCAGGGCCCGGGCCAGGGCTACCCGCTGCTGCTGCCCACCCGACATCTGCCTTGGGTAGCGTTCGGCCAGTTCGGCAATGCCCATCAGCTCGAGGTAGGCCAGGGCCTTTTGCTTACGGGCCGGGCCCGGTAGATGGGCCAGCGGAAACGCCACATTCTGCCAGGCCCGCAGATGCGGAAACAGGGCAAAGTGCTGGGGCAGGTAGCCAACAGGGCGCTTTTCCGCCCTTAGCCCGGAAAAAGGCTGGCCGCTTGCCGGAATCAAGCCCGCAATGGCCTTGAGCAGGCTGGTCTTGCCCACCCCACTCTCCCCCAGCAAAACCGTAAAACCCTGCACCTGCAGCTTTAGCTCTAGCCTTACCGGGTGCTTCAGGGCATACGCGATCTCCACACGTCCTCCAGGGTGCGTACCAGGTACACCAGCACAAAGCTTACCGCCAGCAAAAGCCCCGCGGCCTCCCCAGCCCGCCCAAACTGGAGGGCCTGTACCTGGTCGTAGATGTAGATGCTGACCAGCTGGGTTTTACCGGGAATGCTTCCCCCTACCATCAGCACCACCCCAAACTCGCCCAGGGTGTGGGCAAAAGCCAGGATGGAGCCCGACAAAATGCCCGGCCAGGTAATGGGCAGAATCACCTCGAGCCAGACCCGCCGCCAGCCCGCCCCCAGGGTGCGCGCGGTCTGTATCAGGTCTAAGTCCAGGCTGCGAAAGGCCTCCCGGTAGCCATTGAGGGCGAATGGCAGGCTAAACAGCACCGAACCCACCACCAGCCCCTCGAAGCGAAAGGCCCAGGTGAAGCCAAAGGTCTGGGCGATTGGACCATTCTGGCCCAGCAGCAGGAGCAGGTAAAACCCCAGTACCGTGGGGGGCAGGGTAAGGGGCAAAAGCACAATGGACTCCAGCACCCGCTTGCCCCAAAAGCGCTTGTGGGCCAGCACCCAGCCCAGCGGCAGCCCCAGGATAAGCAGAATTACGGTCGTCACCAGACTGACCTCGAGGGTCAGGCGCAGGGTCTGCCAGAAGGCCGGGTCGTCCATTACTCTTTCTCCCCCGGCAGCAAGAACCCATACTTGCGAAGCACACGGTGCGACTCGGGCGAAGCCACATAGTCATAAAAACGACGCACCGCCGGGCGATCCTGGCCCCGCAAGATGACGTAGGTCTGGTTCAGGCGCAGGTGGCTGCTCAGGGGGGCCAGCCAGTAAACCCCAGAACTTTGCATGGCCTCACTCCTGGCAATAGAGAGCGCAATCAGGCCAATATTGGTGCTGGTCAGGGCCAGTTGTGCAGTCTGGGAGATGTTTTCGCCATACACAAACTCAAAGCCGGCCTTGCCCCGCTGTAGTGCGGCCAGGTCGTAATAAGCCGGGATGCCGCCGGTCATCTCCTCCCATCTAACTGGACGGGTCTGGCGCAATAAACCGAAACGCTCCAGAAGCGTTACCCCAGCCCGACCATACGGCGCATGTATCGGATTAGCGATGGCCAGCCGGGTAACTCGAGGGTCAAGCAGTATTCGCGGCCCCAGCCGCCGGGGGTCAAGCCCTTGCTCAACCAACCGATTGGAAGCCCATATCACCATGCGGCCTACGGCATACAGCTTCAGGCTTCCGGGCACGATACGTCCTGCCTGCTCGAGCTGGTTGGGGAAGGTTTCATCAGCAGAAAAATAGATGTCCGCTGGCAAACCCTGCATAAGCTGGGTGTAAATCTTGCCCGAGGAGCCAAAGCTCAGTTCAACCCGCAGGCCCGGGTTCTGCCGCTCGAAATTTTGCGCAATTTCGCTCAGGGCGTATTGCAGGTCGGCAGCAGCCACCACCCGTACCGCGTTTTGGGCCAGGCCCAGTCCCATCAGCAACAACCCCATGCTCAATAAGCGAATCACGTCAGTCTCCCCTATTAGTTACAGTGTAACTATATGGGTCGGGGCCTACTTGGACAAGGCCACGTTTTGCGCCAGCAGCCGCTCAATGAACCCCAGGCTGGCCCTGGCCATCTCCATGCGCCACAAAGCCGAAACCAGTTGAATATCCTCTGCCGCCCGAATCTGCTGCTGCAAATCCTCCAGTATGGCCCTAAAAACCCCCGCCTGGGCTTTTAGCAATGGCTCGAGGTCGCGCTGCAATCGAATCAGGAAAGCGATTTTCAGCCTCAGGTCGGAGCGGCCATAGCGCAGCTGGGTTACGGGGGTGTAAAGCCAGCACAGCACCGCTGCCTGGCCGCTGGAGGTAGCGCCATACAGCGTCCGGGGCGGCCCCGCATCGCCTTCTTCCTGCCGGACAGCCTCGATAAGCCCTCGAGCCTCGAGGTGTTCTATGGCCCTATAGACCTGGGTGCGCTGGATGCGCCAGATATCCCCCAGTTCGCCACTGGGGGCAAACAAAAGCGACAGGCGGAACCCGTGCGAGGGCTGCTCGAACAAGGCTGCCAGCACAGCCCAATCGGTGGTCGAGAGCCTGTAGGACGCCAGCTCGCTCACCCCATCAGCCTATCGCACTCTTGGGCACAGCCGTAAGGTTGGCAATTTGCAAAAAACAAAAAACCACGCCAGCTCACTTCAAGCCCAGGGCCTTGCGGGCTGTGTTGACCTGGGCCGGCGTCAAGGTTTTGGCCCGCTGGGCCCTGACCTCTGCTGGTGTGAACGGCTTCTGCCCTGCAGGGAACTTGTTGCCCCACTGGGTCGAGATGTGGTTGAGCAGGGCAGCAATCTCGGCATCACCAAGCTGGCGGTAGCCAGGCATAACCCCGTTGTACTTGACCCCTTTTACGACAATTTCGCCGCTCATACCCCAGAGTAAAACCTGGATGAGCCAGGGTCGGCCCCCCTTGGCTGCCAGAATATCGGGAACATGCCCGGCCAATGGGGGAAATACGCCAGGTATACCCGCGCCATTGGGCTGATGACAGCCCTGGCACTGCTGGTACAGCACTGGCCCACTTTGGGCAAAAGCAGCCGGAAGGCTTAGAACCAGCAAGATCAACAGCTTCTTCATCGCTTCACCCCCAAAACAAGTTTAGCTTCGAACGCTACGGGACATTTATGCGGGAGCGAATGCTGCCGATTTGTTGAGGGGTTGGCCTATCGGCCACATTGCGCGCAGCGCTAACCTCTGGTGCCGTTATGGGCCGATGATCCCGCGGCAGCAGTTTGTCATTGCCCCAGGCGTTGAGGATGTAATTGAGCACAGTAGCGATCTGGTCGTCGGTAAGCTGACCAAAAGCCGGCATCACCCCGTTATAGGTAATACCCTTAACCCGAACCGGGCCCTGCATCCCGAATAGCACCGCATTAATCAGATGGGTACGGCCTTCTGGGATTTTTACCAACTCGTTGACATGGGCCGCCAGGGGCGGAAAGGCTCCCGGCCGTCCCTGGCCGTTGTCGCCGTGGCAGAACGCGCAGTTCTGCTGGTAAATCTGGGGCCCAGGCTGGCCCAGCGCCAGGCTCAAAAAGGTCAGGAGACCAAAGAGCGTTCTCACGCCCTGAGTATAGCCCTGCTGGCTGTGACAAAAGTAAGGTTCAGCCCCACAGGGGCCTTTGGTTAATCGAGGCTAAAGGCCGCCAGTCCGATTTAGCAAAATTCGCTGGCCGAGCCAGGCCAGAGCAGAACGGGTTTTGGACGATACCGCACCTGCGCCTATGAGCAATCCGTGCGGCATGCCCAAAGTTTGCTTTCGGGGTCAAAGCCCCCTAACGTGACTTGACCTCCGCCCAGACCTTATTGAACAGATCGGCCTGGTCGCCCAGGTCGGCCAGCAGCTCGAGGCGGGCCCTGATCTCGGGGGTGGGGTAGATGATGGGGTTGTCTTTTTCTTCAATCTGATCCATGGCTGCCGCTACCGGGGTGGCATAGCCAATCGAGTTGGAGATTTGCGCGGCAATCTCGGGCTCGAGCAAGAAGTTGATGAACTTATGGGCCAGCTCGTGGTTGGGACTCTTTTTCAACAGCACCAGGTTGTCGGTCCAGAGGGTAGCCCCTTCAGCAGGGATTACATATTTGAGCTGGGGATTCTCGGGCTGGGCCGCCAGGATGTCCCCCGAATAGGCGGGCCCCACCGCAATGTCACCGGCAATCAGGCGATCGCGGATACTGGTTCCCCCAGCAAAGCCCTGCGAACGACGCTTGGCCTCGAGTAGCAGGGCCTGAACCTCGGCCAGGATAGCCGGGTCGGTGGTGTTCACCGACGCCCCCTTGTATTTGAGGGCTGCCCCTATCATCTCGCGCATCTCGTCCAGCAGCAAGAACCGCCCTACCTGCTTGGCCGGGTCGAACAACACCGCCCAGCTCTCCACCGGCCCACTTACCAGGTCTTCACGGTAGGCCAGCCCGGTGGTGCCCCACTGGTACACCACGCTGTACCTGCCCTCTGGATCAAAGGCCGGGTTGGCAAACTGCGGGTCGAGGTTCTTGAGGTTGGGAATTTTGGTCTTGTCGAGCTCCAGCAGGCTACCGGCTCGAGCCAGCGACCCCACGGTATAGTCGGGGGTAATCAGCACGTCGTACTCGGTGTCGCCACCGGCCTGCAACTTGGAGAGCATGGCCTCGGGGGAGTCGTAAGTATCCTCCACCACCTTAATGCCCTCACGCTTCTCGAACTCCTGAAGCACCTCTTTGGGCATGTAGTCCGACCAGTTCAGCAGACGCAACTCTTTTTTCTGCTGACCGCACCCGGCTATCAAAAGCCCCAACAAAGCGATAAGCCAGAATCTGTTCATGCCAACCTTCCTCCACTCAAGACTTGTTGTCGTTCCTACCAACGCATCCAGGGCGCTAGGTACGCTTCCTCCAGAACAGTGTCCCCAACAACAGCACCAAAATTGTAATCCCCACCATCAATGTAGAAAGGGCATGAATTTCGGGGCTAATCCCCAGTTTGACCGACGAATAGATGTACAGCGGCAGGGTGGTTGAACCCGGGCCTGCGGTAAAAAAGGTTACCACGAAATCGTCGAGCGATAGGCTAAAGGCCAGTAAAGCCCCCGAAACCACCCCCGGCATGATCAGCGGCAGCGTTACCTCGCGGAAGGTGAGCCAGGGGGTAGCCCCCAGGTCTTTGGCGGCTTCTTCCAGGGTGGGGTCCAGGAGCATTAGCCGGGCCCGCACCACCAGGGTGACGTAGGCAATTTGAAAGCTGATGTGGGCCAGGATGATGGTAAACAGCGACAGCCGGGGCCAGCCAATGGCGTCGCGCACCACGTCGAACAAAAGCAGCAGCGAGATGCCCATCACCACGTCCGGCACCACCACCGGCACATACAGCAAGTAGCGCAGCACGTTCTGCCAGCGGAACTGATAACGCACCAAACCCACCGCCAGAAGGGTGCCCAGGATGGTCGAGACCAGGGTGGACACCACCGCCACAATCAGGGTGTTGGTGAGGTACTCGAGGATGCGCTCGTTGCTAAAAAGCCGAAGGTACCAGTCGAAAGTAAAGCCGGTAAAGCGCACCCCAAAGCGGCTTTGGTTGAAGGAGAGGGCCACGATGACCCCTATGGGCAGATATAAAAAGGCAAATACCAACCAGGCGTGAAGGGATAGCAAGCGCTTCATACCAGCTTGTCCAGTCCTTTCTCACCCTGGGTACGGGCGTAGAGCCACAGCCCCAGCAGTACCATGCCCATTAGCACCATGCTGGCCGCGCTGCCAAAGGCCCAGTTTTGCGCCGAGCCAAACTGAAGCTGGATCAGGTTGCCCACCAGCGTAACCTTGCCGCCCCCCAGCAGGTCGGCAATGACAAAAGTGCCTACCGCCGGTATGAACACCAGCAAAAAGCCAGCAAACAAGCCCGGAAGCGTCTGGGGAAAGATGGCCTCCCAGAAAGCCCGGATGGGCCGGGCCCCCAGGTCGTAGGCAGCCTCGAGCTGGCTCCAGTCGATGCGCTCGACGGCGGCATAAAGCGGCAGTACAAAAAAAGGCAGGTAGGTGTAAACGGTAGCCACATACACCGCGAAGGTAGAGGGCAGCAGCTCCGCAGGTGGGAGACCAAAGGCTGCGAATAGGCTATTCACAAGGCCTTCTTTCTGAAACACCACAATCCAGGCGTAGACCCGAATCAGAAAATTGGTGAAGAACGGAATGACCACCAGCAGCAGCAACACTTCCTTGTGTCGGCTTTGGGCAATGTAAAAGGCCAGCGGATAGCCCAGCAAAACGATGAATACCGTAGACCAGAAGCCAATCACCAGACTGCGCCCGATAATTTCAATAAAAAGCGGGTCGGAAAAAAAGCGCGCATAGTTGTGCAGGCCAAATGGCGGTACCAGCTGGCCCAGGCTACCCCGGCTCATCAGCGAGGCCACAAACATGATGAGGGTCGGGATAAGAACAAAAACCACCAGCCACAGCGCACCCGGCCCCACCGTAACAAGCACCTGGCGCAAGCGCTCCCAGGGCCTTGCGGCTTCACGCATAGGGATTGCTCCCTTCAGCCCCGCCCTGAATGACCACCAGCTTTTCGGGCGTGAAGGCCACCCAGACCTCTTCGTCGTAGGCAAACTCCTCGTGGCCGGGCTCCTGTATGTCCTGGTTGAGTGTCTTGCACATCAGGCGCTGCCCATCGGCCAAAAGCAAATACTGGTTTTCCGAACCCGTGTAGATAATGTCGTCTACCTTTGCCGAAAAAACGTTGGGCAGGCTGGGTTTCTCCCTAAAGAGGCGTATTTTCTCGGGGCGAATCGAAAGCAGCACCTCCTGACCAGGGGCGAGGGCGTCCTCGTCATCGAGCACAAACTCACCCAGGGGCGTCCTGACTTTGCGCGGCTCTATGGCCTGGGCCGGAATCAGGTTGGAGTCGCCGATGAACTTAGCCACAAAGGCCGTTTGTGGAAGCTCGTAAATCTCCTCGGTGGGGCCTAATTGCTCAATGCGCCCCTTGTTCATCACGGCGATGCGGTCAGACATGACCAGGGCTTCTTCCTGGTCATGGGTTACAAAGATGAAGGTGATGCCCAGTTGTTCCTGGAGGTTCATCAGGTCTACCCGCAGCTCCTGGCGCAGCTTTAGGTCGAGGGCCGAAAGGGGTTCGTCGAGCAGCAGCACCTCCGGCTCGTTAACCAGGGCCCGGGCCAGGGCAATGCGCTGACGCTGGCCCCCGGACATCTGGTCGGTGCGGCGTTTTTCGTAGCCCGGCAGGTTAATGAGTTCCAGGGCCCACTGCACCCGCCGGGCAATTTCGTCGCGGGGCATTTTTTTCATGCGCAGCCCAAAAGCGATGTTTTGCTCCACGGTCATATGGGGGAAAAGCGCATAGTTCTGAAAAACTGTATTGACCGGGCGCAGGTAGGGCGGCACCTCGGTCATGTCCTTTCCTCCGATGATGACCCGGCCCTGGTCGGGGGTATCAAAGCCGGCAATCATGCGCAGCAAGGTGGTTTTGCCACAGCCCGAGGGCCCCAGCAGGCTAAAAAACTCACCGTCGCGAATCTCCAAGCTAACATTATCGACAGCCGCCTGATCGCCAAAGCGTTTGGTAACGCCCTCGAGGCGCACGGCAATTTGCTCACCCAGTTTCCGCTCGCGTCGGCTGCGAAAAAGCGTAGGCTCCACAGGGCAGAGTGTAATCTTTAATAAAGGTTGACGACAACATGCCCCGGTTTCTTTCTGCTGGGTGTGTCCTGGATTTAGGCAACTAGGCTGCAGGGGGGAAAGCGGCGTGTCGGACGGTGTGGAAAGGTATGACGGGGCTGTGGGAGAAGAAGCGCGAGCGGACAAGGGCCTTGGCGCTCGCTCCGG
>Ga0272446_1004879_pt1 | contig 15360 bp, 11 predicted proteins | sample YNPCB0061_FD_194587 | JGI IMG/M metagenome (GOLD analysis project Ga0272446, IMG submission 194587) | Hot spring microbial mat communities from Yellowstone National Park, WY, United States - YNP-CB-006-1 | ecosystem: Environmental > Aquatic > Thermal springs > Hot (42-90C) > Sediment | place... | reverse complement strand
AAGGTGTGGTGCAATAGCAAGATTTTCTCCTATTATGAAAGAAGTAATTAATTTTGCAAATAAAGGGAAATTTATAATTGGAATTTGTAACGGATTTCAAATATTGACTGAAGCAAAATTGTTACCAGGTGCGTTAGTTAGAAATGAAAATTTACATTTTATTTGTAAAGATGTATATTTAAAAGTGATTAATAAAAATACTCCTTTTTCTAACAAAATCGATAAAGATGTTATTAAAATACCTATTGCTCACGGTGAAGGTAGATATATAGCAGATAATGAAACACTGAATCAATTAGTAGAAAATAATCAGATAGTTTTTAAATATTCTGATGAATTAGGTAATATTAATAATAATATTAATCCAAATGGTTCTTTGTTAAATATAGCAGGTATTATAAATAAAAATAGAAATGTATTAGGAATGATGCCACATCCCGAACGTTATTCCGAGCAATTATTAGGTGGCAATGATGGAGTAAGTATTTTTAATTCTATTCTAAATTTTTTGTGAGGTAGATATGTTTGGTTTAGGCCCAACAGAATTAATTTTGATTGTTTTAGTATTGGTATTATTGTTTGGTGCTAAAAAAATTCCCGAATTGATGAAAGGTTTAGGTAGCGGTATTAAAGAATTTAAAAAAGCCGCTTCTACCGAAGATGAAAACAAAAATAACGACATAAAAAAAGATAATAATAACGAGCAATTATAAAAATTACGGTGTTTATATGTTCGATATTGGTGGCGGAGAACTAATATTAATAGTACTTTTAATTTTACTTTTATTCGGGCCAGATAAATTACCCGAAATTGCACGTTATATGCGTAAAGGTGTTACAGAAGTAAGAAAAGCTCAGCAACAAATCAAGCAACAAATCGATGAAGTAACAAACGAAATAGATAAAGAAATTAAAAAATAATATTTCTACTTTGAATTCAAAAAACTACTATCAAAACTATAAGGTAACAATTCTTCTAAAGTAAATTCATATATAAAATTAATTTTTTCTTTATTGTTTAAATTAACACAGATAATTTTTAGATCTTTAGAAGCAAATTCATTTAATTTTTGTCTGCATAGCCCACAAGGAGTAGCAGGTTTATTCTCACCTTCTAAAGCAATTAAAATAACTTCAATATTACCATTACCATTAAGTATAAAATTATCAACTGCAAGCATTTCAGCGTGTGTTGTAAGAGTGTAATCTGCAGATTCTACATTGCATCCAAGATGTATATTCCCAAAACTATCTAAAAGTGCAGCTCCTACTCTATACTTTGAATAATCTGCTTTTGCTTTACTACGTGCTTTTATAGCACATTCTAATAATGTAGAATATTTTTTATCGAGATTGTGAATTAATTTCATTCTCTAAACTTAAAATCTCTTCGTTAGATAAAGTTCTTAATGCAAGTAAGTGCCAACTAACACCTATTCCAACTAAGGTAAGCAAAATATATGCCCATTCTTTATTTATCAATATCATTGAAACTAATAATGTTCCCCATAATAAAATCATAGATCTAATTCTTGTCTTTGGGTCAATTCCTTTATATTTTCTATAATTTAATATTATTTTCCCAAAATATCTATTTCTAATTAACCAGTTATAGTATTTTTCTGAACTTCTAAAAAAACTCCAAGCTGAAAGTAAAATAAAAATTGTTGTAGGCATAACGGGTAAAAAAATACCAATAATACCAAGCAATAAAAAGAAAAATCCCAATATAAGAAAAACAAATCTATATATTTTACTTTTTGGTTTTATATCTGAATTATTCATCAATATAATTAGCTAATAACTTATAAAATATTTCTTTTGGCATACCTTTTCGGGCTATATACGAATCTGCTTGATCTTTAGTTATTTTGCCAACTGCAAAATATTTTGCTTGCTCATTTGCAAAGTAAAGTCCGCTAACAGAAGCAGCTGGCCACATCATAAAGTTTTCTGTAATCTCGATGCCTAAATTATCTTTTTCATTCACTAATAATTCAAAAATTTTAGTTATTTCTGAATGATCAGGTATAGATGGATAGCCTATAGCAGGCCTAATTCCTTGATATTTTTCAGATATTAGTTCATCAATATTTAGATTCTCAACTTCAGAATAGCCCCATATTTCTTTCCTAATTTTCTCGTGCAATAATTCTGCAAAAGCTTCTGCAAGTCTATCTGCTAAAATTTTTAGCATAAAAGATTTATAGTCATCGTTATTTTTAATATATTCATTTGATAATTCTTCTACTCCTATTCCTGCAGTAACAACAAAAAATCCTAAATAATCTACCAAATTACTTTCCAATGGAGCTATAAAGTCTGCTAATGAATAGTTAGACACTCCAACCTTTATAGGATGCTGTTGTCTTAAAAAATTAAAAGTTATCAATTTTTCAATTCTATTCTCATCTTTATATAAAATAACATCTTCATTGTTAATAGAATTAGCTGGATAAATACCATAAAAACAATTTGCACTTATTAGATTATTGTTTATTACATAATCTAAAATTTCGTTTGCATCTTTATATAATTTTTTAGCTTCTTCACCTTTTTCGGGGTGCTCGAAAATTTGTGGATATTTACCCTTTATTTCCCAAGTTACAAAAAATTGTGTCCAGTTGATATAATTTCTTAATTGATTTAAATCCCAATTTTTAACAATTTTTTGACCAATAAAATTTGGTTTTTTAATTACTTGCTTAGTCCAATCTATTTTGAAATGGTTTTCAATGGCTTCTTGGTATTCACATAAATTTTGTTTGGATTGTGATTTTAAATGATTTTCACGTAATTTTTTATATTCATTTTTGATTTGATTTATAAAATCTATCTTTATTTGGTTATTTAGTAAATTAGATACAACAGGAACACTTTTACTTGCATCTAACACGTGAATTACAGGATGAGAATAATTAGGAGCAATCTTTACAGCTGTATGAATTTTGGATGTAGTAGCCCCGCCAATTAGTAATGGAACATCAAAATTATGCCTTTCTAATTCTTTAGCAACGTGAATCATCTCATCTAATGATGGAGTAATTAGTCCCGATAATCCAATTACATCAACATCATTTTTTCTGGCTTCTTCTATAATTTTTTCAACTGGTACCATCACACCTAAATCTAAAATTTCATAGTTATTGCAAGCTAATACTACACCTACTATATTTTTGCCAATGTCGTGTACATCGCCTTTTACAGTTGCAAGTAAAATCTTCCCTGAACTTTGTTTATTAGACTGCTTTAATTCTTTCTCAATAAATGGTATTAAATAAGCAACAGATTTTTTCATTACTCTTGCACTTTTTACTACTTGTGGCAAGAACATTTTACCAGCACCAAATAAATCACCAACAATACTCATTCCCTCCATCAATGGTTTTTCGATTACTTCTAATGGATTTTTGTATTGTTGTCTTGCCAATTCTGTATCTTCTTCTATATATTCTATAATTCCTTTAATTAAAGCATATTTTAGTCTTTCATTTACAGGTAATTTTCGCCATTCTTCTTCTGTTTTAGAATCTGTTACAGTTCCTTTATTTTTTTGAGCGTATTCAAGCATTCTCTCAGTAGCATCATTCCTTCTATTAAAGATCAAATCCTCCACTAATTCCAATAGTTCAGGTTCTATTTCTTCGTAAACTTCTAATTGACCTGCGTTTACAATTCCCATATCAAGACCTGCTTTTATAGCGTGATAAAGAAATACTGTATGAATTGCTTCTCTTACTTTATTATTGCCTCTAAATGAAAAAGATAAATTACTTATACCACCACTTGTTTTAGCATAAGGTAAATTTTCTTTTATCCACTTTACAGCATTAATAAAGTCCATTGCGTAATTATTGTGTTCTTCTATTCCCGTTGCAATAGTCAAAATATTTGGATCAAAAATTATATCTTCAGCTGGGAAATTAACTTCTTTAGTCAATATATCATATGCACGTTTACAAATTTCAATTTTTCTTTGAAAAGTATCTGCTTGACCTTTTTCATCGAATGCCATCACTATCACAGCAGAGCCATAACTTAAAATTTTTTCTGCATGCTCTTTGAATACTTTTTCTCCTTCTTTTAATGAAATCGAGTTTACAATACCTTTGCCCTGGATACATTGTAATCCTTTTTCTATAACTGTCCATTTAGAAGAATCTATCATTATCGGTACTTTGGCTATTTCTGGTTCTGATGCAATTAGATTAAGAAATCTCACCATGCTTGATTCGCTATCGAGCATTCCTTCGTCTAAATTAACATCAATTATTTGAGCACCATTATCTACTTGTTGTTTTGCAATTGATAAAGCTTCTTCGAAATTATTTTCTTCAATTAATTTTCTAAATCGAGCTGAACCCGTTACATTAGTTCTTTCACCAATATTGATGAAATTAGAATTTTCGTAGACTAATAATTCTTCTAATCCAGCCAGTTGAAGGAAATATTTTTTTTCTTTTGGTTTTCTTGGTGCTAATCCATATACTACTTCATTAATAGCTTCGATATGTTTGGGTCCTGTACCACAACAACCACCAATAATATTAATAAAACCTTCTTCGGCATATTCTTTCACAACATTCGCCATAAATTGTGGAGTTTCGTCATATCCTCCAAATTCATTAGGTAATCCAGCATTAGGATATAAGCTTATATAAACCGATGCATTATCTGATAATTCTTCAATAAAAGATCGCATTTGCTTAGATCCTAAAGCACAGTTTAGCCCAATACTTAATAAATTAGGTGTATGCGATACTGATATCAAAAATGCTTTTACAGTTTGTCCCGATAATGTACGCCCGCTCATATCTACTATAGTGCCTGATACCATTACTGGTAAATATATTTGATTTGTTTTGAAATAATTATAAATTGCGTAAATTGCTGCTTTAGCATTTAAAGTGTCAAAAATAGTTTCAATCAATAATATATCAACTCCACCTTCTACCAATCCTTTTACTTGTTCGTAATATGCATTTGATAATTGTTCAAAAGTAATTTTTCTATATTCGGGTTTATTTACATCGGGAGATAATGATAATGTTTGATTAGTTGGTCCTATTGCTCCAGCTACAAATCTTGGTTTATCGAGATTTCTTTTTGTATATTCGATGCATAAATCTTTTACTATCTTTGCAGCGGTAAAATTAATTTGATATACATAATTAGCTAATCCATAATCTTCTTGAGAAATAGCATTAGCATTGAAAGTATTAGTTTCTATAATATCAGAACCTGCATCTAAGTATTTGGTATGAATTTCTCTAATTATATCTGGTTGAGTTAAGGCTAATAAATCATTATTGCCTTTTAAATCTTTAGAATAATCTTTGAAAATATTTCCTCTATAATCTTCTTCAGTTAATTTATAACCTTGAATCATCGTCCCCATACCGCCATCAAGTAGCATAATTCTTCGATTTAGAATTTCTTCTAATTTTAGAAAAGTATGGTTCTTTTGTAAAATCATAATAATACCTTTATTTTATTGATGTAGAAGAAGATTTAAAAAAAGTATTTTTAATATTTTAATGGCTGATGTAATGAAATTTGATGTTTTTGCAACCATACCATACCATCGGCAGCAGCTTTAGCAGCTTCGATGTTAGTTATACAAGGAATATTATTAAACAATGCAGTAGAACGAATAAGTAGATCGTCCTGATATGCTTTTCTACCTAAGGGTGTATTGATAATTAAATGAATATTGCCACTATTCATCATTTCTATTACATTAGGATGACCTTTGTCTATCTTTTGGATTAAATTACATTCTATTCCTTCCACGTGCAAGTAACTGAATGTACCAATTGTAGCAAATAGATTAAATCCTAAATTTTTCAATTTTCTTGCAATTGGTACTATTCTTTTTTTATCATAGTCATTTACACTAATAAATATATTCCCTTTTGTTGGAAGTTCGTTACCTGCTGCAATCTGAGATTTGATATATGCTTCTCCGAAAAATTCACTCAAGCCCATTACTTCACCTGTTGATAACATCTCTGGTCCTAATACAGTATCTACACCAGGAAATTTCCTAAAAGAAAATACGGGAGTTTTTACTGCATAATGATTTTGAAATGGTGAAAATTCGTTTTTAAATTCTTTAAATTTATTTCCAAGCATTGCATAGATGGATAGCTTGGTTAGTGGTATTCCGCTTGCTTTAGAAATAAAGGGTACAGTTCGCGATGCTCTTGGATTTACTTCAATTAAATATACTTTATCATTATAAATCGCAAATTGAATATTTATAAAACCAATTATTTTAAGTTTTTTTGTTATTAGATAAGTTAATTCTTTTATTTCATCTAATATTGAAGCGTCGAGACTAAAAGGTGGATATACAGAGCAACTATCACCAGAATGAATTCCAGCTTCTTCGATATGCTCCATTATACCGCCAATTATAACAGTTTCACCATCAGAAACTGCATCTACATCTATTTCTGTAGCATTTTCTAAGAATTTATCTATCAAAATTCTTTGTTCTGTATCGAAATTATTTATTTTTTCTATATAATTTTTTAGATCTTCATCATTATAGACAATAGACATTCCTCTTCCACCTAATACATAAGATGGTCTTACAATAACTGGATAGCCAATTTTTCTTGAAATTTCTAATGCACTTTCTAAATTATAAGCTATATCGCCTTCGGGATAATTTATATCTAAATTTTTTAAAAATTCAATCAGTAATCCTCTATCTTCGCAAATATCTATTATTTCTTGACTTGTTCCAAGAATTTTAATTCCTTTATCATTTAACTTTTTGGCTAATTTTAATGGTGTTTGCCCTCCTAATTGAAGTATTACACCATCAGGATTTTCTAACTCTATTATGTTCATTACATCTTCTAAATAAACAGGCTCGAAATAAAGTTTATCTGATGTATCATAATCTGTAGAAACAGTTTCGGGATTACAATTAATCATTATTGTCTCAATACCTAATCTTTTTAGTTCTATTGAAGCTTTCGAAGCACAATAGTCAAATTCTATCCCTTGACCAATGCGAAAAGGTCCACCACCTAAAACTAAATACTTAGTTTTTTCGCTTGGGAACGACTCATTCTCTTTTTGGTAAGTAGAATAAAAATAAGGTGTCTGAGCTTCGAATTCTCCCGCACAAGTATCAACTTTTTTATAAGTTGGTTTAATACCAAATTCTAATCTTAAATCTTTAATATCTTCTTCTTCTTGTTCTGTTAGTTCAGCAATTCTTAAGTCAGAAAAACCAATTTTTTTTGCTTCAAGCAATATTTCAGGATTAATGTAATCTTTTTTTTCTATTAATATTTGTTCTAAATTGTATATTTCTTCGATATTTTTTAGAAACCATTTGTCAATTTTAGTCATTTCATAGATTTTATCAATAGAATAATTTCTACGAAATGCTTCCATTATATAAAATGGTCTTAAAGGATTGGGTATTATTAAATATTCATCTATATTGATAATATTTGTAAAATTATATTTATTTGTACTTAATCCGCTTACACCTAATTCTAAGGAGCGAAAAGCTTTCTGAATGGCTTCTTTAAAATTAGTTCCGATAGACATTACTTCGCCAACTGATTTCATCTGAGTATTTAGGAAGGGTTGTACTTTAAATTTTTCGAAATCAAATCTTGGAACTTTTACAACTACATAATCTATTACAGGCTCGAAACAAGCTGGAGTTGTTTTAGTTATATCATTTTGTATTTCGTCCAGAGTAAGACCTACAGAAAGCAAAGCAGCAATTTTGGCAATAGGAAAGCCTGTTGCCTTTGATACCAGAGCAGAACTTCGGGATACTCTTGGATTCATTTCTATTATTCTGATATCGCCGTCTTTAGGATTTACTGCAAATTGAATATTAGATCCACCAGTTGCAACTCCTACTTTACGAATGATTTGCAAAGAATAATCTCTTAATTTTTGATATTCTTCGTCAGTTAAGGTCTGTGCTGGAGCAACTGTTATACTATCGCCTGTATGTACGCCCATAGGATCAAAATTTTCGATTGAGCAAACTATCACGGCATTATCTTTTAAGTCTCTAATTACTTCGAATTCGTATTCTTTCCATCCAATTAGAGATTCTTCTATTAAAACTTCATTAATTGGAGATAAATTTAAGCCATTAACAACAATATTTTGAAATTCTTCTAAATTATTAGCTATCCCTCCGCCAGATCCACCTAAAGTCAAAGAAGGTCTAATAATTGCAGGGAAATTTATTTCATCCAAATAGATTAGAGCATCTTTTAAATTGTTAACTGTTTTACCTTTAGGTGATTTTATACCTATTTCGTGCATTGCTTGTCTAAAGGATTCTCTTTTTTCGGCAATCTCTATCGACTTAATGTTTACACCAAGTAGCTCAACATTATATTTTTGTAATATACCCAATTCATCTAATTTTAAAGCTACGTTTAATGCAGTTTGTCCACCAACAGTTGGTAAAATTGCTTCAATCTTTTCTTTGATTATAATTTGTTCGATTATTTGTGGAATAATTGGTTCTATATATACTTTATCTGATAATTCTGGATCGGTCATTATTGTTGCAGGATTTGAATTAAGTACTACTACATAGTAATCAAGCGATTTAAGTGCTTTAACCGCTTGTGAACCAGAATAATCAAACTCGCCAGCTTGACCTATTATTATTGGTCCTGCTCCAATAACTAAAATTCTATTAATGTCTGTTCTTTTAGGCATTGCTTTTTACAGTGTTAAAGAAACAATCAAAGATAAATTTGTTTGCATCATTAGGTCCTGGAGAAGCTTCGGGATGAAATTGAACAGAATATATCGGCAGATTTTTATGTTTTATTCCACTTACAGTATTGTCGTAAAGATGTAACCAGGTTAGTTCCCAATCAGGATTACATTGTAAAGATTTCATAGATATTGCATAGTTATGATTTTGGGAAGTTATAAATACTTTTCCTGTTGATAATGCTTTTACGGGATGATTGCCACCGTGATGACCGAAAGGCAACTTTTCAATTTCTAAATTGAATGCTTTACCAATTAATTGATGACCGAAACAGATACCTATGATAGGATAATTTTCTTTGACAAAATCAATTATAATATTATCAATATTTTTTACAATTCTCGGATCTCCCGGCCCATTAGATAAAAAAACTGCATCAAATTCTAAATTCTTAATATATTCAGAAAAATTATCATTGAAAGGAACTAAATAAATAGTATTATAATATCTTTGCAAATCTCTTATAATGTTTTTTTTAATACCAAAGTCAATTGCTAATAACTTGATATTGTTTTGTTGATTTCCTTCTATTTTCTCGATATTTTGATTTATTACATCTTTATATAATTCTATTTCTGATATATTAGGTTGAGATTTTATTTTTAAAAGGAATTCATCCGGATTTATATTTGCATTAGTTATTCCGCCCTGTATAGCACCATAAATTCTGATTTGTTTGGTTAGAGCTCTTGTATCAATTTTATGAATACCAATAACTCTATAGTATTCTAAAAATTCTTTAAAACTCATACGAGCTAGATAATTAGAATAAATTGAAGAAACTTCATTTATAATTATTGCATTTGTTTGAATTTTATTCGATTGAAGATTTAATTTGCTTACACCATAATTTCCTATTAGTGGATATGTAAAGTTAATTATTTGACCTTTGTAAGATGGATCAGTGATTATTTCTTCGTAGCCCGTCATAGCTGTGTTAAAAACAAATTCGCCGAAAACTTCACCATCACCTGAGAAATACTCCCCGTAATCATAATATCCATTTTCTAACATCAAAAGAGCTTTATTCTTCATTATTTCCGTTTTTCTTAAATTTTCCTATAAATAATAATGGTATTGAAATAATCAAAGTTAATATTGTAATCCATTGTCCTATAGCAAAACTTTCTGAAGCAAACCTTAATTCTACTATTGATTTCCCTTTTGGAACAACTACTCCACGAAGGCTATAATTCGCTCTTAATAATTTCGATGGGATTCCATCTACAAAGACTTTCCAAGCTGGATACCATATTTCGCTTAATACTAAAATTCCATCTTTCGAATTATCTAATACTTCAATTCTAATATAGTTGTTTTTATATTCTCTTATTATTGCATTGGGTGTAAATAATGTATCATTAATTTTTATACTTTTTATTTTAGGATCTTCTTCTAAAACTACTGTTTTTCTATAATCGATTTCTTTATTCATCATTAAATCTTTGATTTGGGAAGAATCTGTTACTATATAATCATATACCATCCAAGCTCTAGGAAGTCTATTTTCATTTTCATAGAAATATGGTTGCTTTTTGATATTATCAAATCTTAATTCATATTTTACATTTAATAAGTCAAATATTTCTTCATTTGTTTTTAATGGTGGATTAATTCTTGCTAATACAAGCGGATTATATCCTTCAGTATTTTGAAATTTATCTATCATTCCTTGGTTTCTTTTAGTAGCCATAAATGGTGGATTGTAAATTCTGGTATTTACTCTGTATAAATCATTTATATCATTAGGAATAAATGCTTGTTTTAGACTAGTTTCTATATTATATAAATCTGATATATCTTGATTACTCGAATTAAAATCTTTATGTGCTATATATAAATCAAAAAAAGTTATGAAAGTAATAATCACTCCCACAGTAAGATATGATAGTTTATTCTGAATTTTAAAATAACTTAAAATCCCAAAAATTAATATAATAAATAAAATAAATAATGAAATTGATGAAACTTTTGATAAATGTTGGGATTGCAAATCTAATATAGAATTTAATACTCCAGTAAAACCTAAAATACTAATTAATAAAGGTATAATTAAAGAATATATAACAATTTTAAAATTAATTTCTCTTTTAACTAATTTATCAAATCCTAATGCAGCAAGAATAGAGAATGCAAAAATTGCAAATATTAAAATTCTTGAAGGCATTCTAAATATATTAAAAAATGGAAGATTATAAATTAATTTATGTAGAAAAAAATTATCTCCTAATGCATATAGAAAACTTAAAATTATAATAAATAACAAAAATAATGTAGTTTTTTCTTTAAAATCTGAAATAATTGCTATAAGACCTAAAATTAATATTAACACACCAAAATAAAAAGATGTTTCCCAATAATAATAATATGGTAAAGGATTTTTATTAGAATCAGTTAGATAAAAGGCAAAATCGTTTTCTTCAGATGGTAAAATTTTACCGAACAAATTAGGAATTACAAAAGAAAAGACTTGCTTAGTCTGTAATGAACCTTCAGCAGATTTTTCATAATTAGATTCTGCTCTTAAAGAGTTTTTAGCTAATTCTTGCGATGGTAAAAATTGTACACAAAATATTCCAATAGCAACAATGAAAGTCAATATTGGTGGAATTTTGTTTATTGCTAATTCTTTAATTGATAATTTATTTTCTTTCCACTTAAAAAATAATATCCAAATAAAATATAAAAATAAAAATGTAAAAATATATAATCCAGTTTGTGGATGACCCGATAGAAGAGAAATTCCTAAAATTAAACCAGATATAATACCATATCTAAAATTAGATTCTTTGATGCCTTTATCAAAAAATAAAAATACCATTGGAAACCAAGCTAAATGGTAAATCATCATTGGATGGATAACGTGCAGCACCATTATTGCAGAAAAAGAATAAGCAATACTTGAAATTATTGCTGCAAATTGTGTTCTTTTAAAATGTAATATTAAGAAATAAAATGTAATTTGAGAAATTAAAAAATGAATTATTGTTACAAATTGTAAGCCCCAAATTGATAAATGCCCTTCTTTGTCTATAAATAGATTTAGAAATCTGTTCAAAGGATAGAAAAATCCTGTTTGAATATCAGAAATAAATGGCATCCCACTGAAAATATATGGATTCCAGAAAGGTATAGAGCCTGAATTTGATTCTCTTGCTGCAAAAGTCTGAACAGGATATACATATTCTACAAAATCTTCCCAAAAAAAAACATTTCCAGAGAGATTACCCCAAAAAAAAATTGTAGTCGTTAAAATAAAAATTAAAAATGGAATATAGTGTGGAAATTGTATTATATTATTATGTGAAATTTCTTTTTTACTTTTTTTCATTTCTGTAATTTTTTTGCTACTAATATAATAGATAAACCGAAAGGTAAAAAGATTTTAGGTAAAAATTTTTTTTCGATACTAAATAATGATTTTAGAATTGAATTCATTATTGGACTTACTTCATCTATTGGCTCATTATTTTTTTTATCACTACCCGTTAATTTATCTATATATCTTTTTAAGACAGCAATTGGAAATAATATAGTATTGAAATAACTTGCATAAACTATATGAAAACCATTTTCACAGAATAATTTTTTAAATTGTTTTAGATTATATCTTCGATAGTGCATATGAATTTCGTCGTGTTTGCTCCATAACCATTGATAAGCAGGCACAGTTGCTACAACATACGAGCCAATATTTAAAGATTGATAAGCATTGTTTACTACTTGATTGTCATCCACTATATGCTCTATTACATCTAAAAAAGTAATTATTTTAGGATTATATTCTGCAATTGGAAAATCTTTCAATAAACAATTAAACGTATTTGTAATACCCCTTTTGCGAGTATATTCTAAAGCTAAATCATTAGTATCTAAACAAATTAACTGAGCATATTCTAATAATTCTTTAGCAAAGCCACCTGTTCCACAACCTACATCTAATACGTAATCGTCTTTTGATAAATCTATTAATTCGATAATTACTTTTTTTATAATTTGATTACGAACAACAAACCACCAATAAGTATTTTCTAATTCATAATTTTTATGATAGACAATTTCTTGCATAATTATAAACACGTCTATAAAAATTTTCTTATAAACGAGTTTGATTAACTAAATATTATTTTAAAGCTTTTTAAAATCGAATTTTGGATAACCACGTTCACCTTTTTCATTATAGAAAAAAGTAAAATGAAATTTCCAATAAAAACCTTGATAATCATTTAAAAAGTAATTAATTTCGGGTCTTACTGCGTATGATTCGCCAGTTAATGTAAATTTTTTCCATTCGTGGCCGATATAATCAGGTCTATTGCTGAATGTAAATCTTTTGATACTATCTAATGTAATATCTTTAAAATTCATAGTAGTATCCGAAGCTACTGATACGTATCTATTATTTATTAATACTCCTGTTACAGAGTATGGCAACAAATTTCCTTCAAAGGGTAAAAATGCTATGTATTTAGTAAAAAGCAAATCCCATTTAGTCGATTCTGGTTCTAACTCTAAAATTTTACCGCCATCATTAAACGAGAAGTAAATAAAGTTATATTTTTCATCTCTTGGTATTAATGCTATTGATTCGTTACTTCCGTCTAAATTTGAAAATTTAATTTTATATTGATTGTTTTCAATCCCAAGAAACATCATTTTTATATAACCTAATTTCTTACCTTGAATATTATTACCACGATTGATTATATAAACGTGATCATTAGATAGTATTTTACCATCTTGTTTCTTCCACCATTTACCAATGGAGTAATTATCGTAGTCAGCATTTGTAGAATCATATCTGAATTTTGCATCTTTTGAACTTGTTATAGATTCAAATGAAACATTTCCAAAGTCTGCTGCTTCCATAAATTTAGCACCATTTAGCAATACATAATAAGAATCATTACCATATGACATAAATGCCAAATCCCAAATATCATATTGGTTTTGTTTTACTACTTCACCAGTCTCGAAATGGAAATATATTTGATTAGAATACTTTGAAGTCATTTCTATTGTTGCTGTTTTTTCATCTCCACGGGAATATGGTTTGACGGGGATATCTTCTTCCATACAAGATGTGATAATAAAAATAAAAATTAAAATGTATATATATTTTAAAAATTTCATAAATAAAAAAATTAATTAATTTTACAAATTATTTATAAAAACACATTTTAATTAAAAATATTATAGTTTAAATATAAACAATATTAACTATTATTATATAAAAACTTAAAAAATAGTCATTAATTTTGTATTTAAATATGTCAAGGGAATATGGATATTAATATTCTGTTAAATGAAATATATTTAATTAATAAACAAGTTGGTTATTATTTAGAACATTTAATAATCCAAAACAAATATAAACTTTTAAAAAAAGAAAAATTGGTTGCGGCTTTTGATTTTGATAATACATTAATCAATGGAGATATAGAAGAGGCTTTTTTTGCTATGATGATTAACAAAGGCTTTAAAACAGAATTGAAATGGGAAAAATATTTAGAATATTCAAAAAATGGTCAAGAACACCAAGCTTATACAGAAATTAAAAAAGATTTAATCAAATTAAATGATGTAGATATTGAAACAATTTTTAGTGAAATATATAAAAATTTAAATAAATTTATAGAATTTAAAGATAATAATAAAATTTATCAAATTATTAATCCCAAACCTAATTTATTAATGAAAATTTTAATCGAAATTCTTAAACAATTAGAGTTTAAAATTTATGTAGTATCTGCTTCTTTGAAATCTTTAATTCTAAATGCAAATAAAAATTGGTTTAACTTAGATGAAGATAAAATATTAGCATCTGAATTCTATTCTAATGATTTTAAAATTATATATGGAAGTGAAAAAGAAGCAATATTGAAAGAAAATGGTGTAGAAAATTTATTGATCTCTGGTGGAGATAATATTGGGGATATACATTTTTTAAATCTTACCATTAGCAATGGCTTATGCTTAATAAGAAACACTAGTAATGCAAATGAAATAATACCTAAATTAAACAAAGATAAAAATATTATTTTATTCTAATTTTTTGTATTTATCTTTGTTCAAAAATCTTATAATGAAATGAAAAATATAATTATTTATTCCTCTTTTTTCTATCCAAATATTGGTGGATTAGAGAATTATGTATTTGATTTAGCTACAGAGTTAGTTAAATTAAATTTTAATGTAACAATAGTAACAGAAAACACCGAAAATTATAAAGATTTCGAAGAAATTAATGGTTTTAAAATTTATAGGATACCTACATTTATAATTTTATTTGGAAAAAAAGGTAAACTACAATTTCCAATACTAAATTTAAAATTATGGAAAATAAAAAAAACTATCAATAAGATAAAGTATGATCTAATGATTACTAATACAAGATTTTTTTCAATTAATATTTTAGGCCTTTATTTATTATCTCCAAATGTTAAAAATATTATTCATATCGAACACGGCAGCGATTATATAGAATTTAAGAATAAAATATTAAATATTTTAAGTATAACTTATGATAAATTATGTTTCTGGCTGTTACAAAAAAAAATAAAAGACTTTTATGGAGT
>Ga0272446_1004878_pt1 | contig 15360 bp, 20 predicted proteins | sample YNPCB0061_FD_194587 | JGI IMG/M metagenome (GOLD analysis project Ga0272446, IMG submission 194587) | Hot spring microbial mat communities from Yellowstone National Park, WY, United States - YNP-CB-006-1 | ecosystem: Environmental > Aquatic > Thermal springs > Hot (42-90C) > Sediment | place... | reverse complement strand
TAGGCGCCGCATCTGCGCCAGCGTCAGCAGAAAGGGCGGTGTCGGATTGGCCAGGGCAGCACCTCCAACACATCCAGAATCACATCCGCCCGCGTCGCCCCAAACGATTAAGATTAATAGGTCCTGAGCCTAGGCCCGCAGGCCGCCCCCGTCGCCGCGTGCGTGACGGTCGCGCCGTCAGAACGGCAGGATGATGTCGAGCAGCTGCTGGCCGTAGCGCGGCTGCTGCACGTCCGACAGCGTGCCCCGGCCGACATAGGCGATTCGCGCCTCGGCGAGACGGTCATGCAGGACCGTGTTGTCGCTCTGGATGTCCTGCGGCCGAAGCACGCCGGTGATCGCGAGTTCGCGCAATTCGTTGTTCACCCGTACTTCCTGCCTCCCGGCAACCACATAATTGCCGTTCGGCAGCACCTGGGTGACGATCGCGGCGACTCTCAGAGTGACTGTCTCGGTACGCTCGATCTGCCCCTCGCCCGTCGAGGTCGAACCGGAGTTCGCCCCGACGAGGTTGGCGGGATTGACGCTGTTGGGAAGGATTCGCGTGATCGAGGACTGCAGCCCGAGCATCGCCGGAAGGCCCAGGTTCTCGGTGTTCGCGCGGCTGCGCGTGGATCGGTTCTGCAGCTGCGCCTCGTCGCGGATCTGCACCAGAACCGTAAGGATATCGCCCACCTGGGCAGCGCGCTGGTCGCGGAAGAAGGCGCGCGCGCCGGGTCGCCAGAGGCTGTTGGTGTCGCCCGAAGGCGGGTTCGGCGCCGGCATCGGCATGCTGACGGGGCGCCAGCGCGGGTCCTCGGTCGGGCTGCGGAGCTCGCTCAACTGGGGCCCCCTCCCGATCTCAGAGAGCCGTGTCGCTGCGTTGCATCCCGCCAGAAGGCTTGCCGCAAGCAGGAGAGCGAGAGGGCGTCTCATCGTGTCACCTCGGCGCGGCGCTGCACGGGCGGAAGCCGCTCGCCCGGCCGCAGCGCCCTCTGTGGCTGGCTGATCGGCGCGGCATCGGCCGAGACTCGTACCCGCCCCGGGCCGATGACGACGCCCTCGAGAATCGCACGGCTTGCGCTGTTCATCACCTGCACCCGAGCGCCGGCCGTGCCGTCCTCGAGCGCGCGACCCTGAGCGGTGATCGACAGCCCGGGCAGCTCGACGAGCAGCGACACGGCCTGCCCGCGCTGCACCACGGGGGCTGCGCCGAACTCCCCGGCGGAGATCGGCGCTCCCGCAGCGATGGGTGCGCGCAGCGTCCGCCCGACGATCCGGGCCGGGTCGAGCTCGGCTGCCTCCGGCACGCGCGCGGCCGGCATGCGCACGAGGCGGATGTCGGCGCCGCGCACAGCCTCGCCCTCGGCGAGGCGGCGGACAGCGACCGGCACGGCGACGGTGTCGTCGACCCGGCCCGCGATCCGCGCCCGCACCGGCGCCTCCGCCCCGACGATCGCTGCGATCGCCGCGTTGAACCTCCCTTGAGCCGCGTCCCAGCCGAGGTCTTCGACGACGACGCGGACCGACCCGACACCGAGCGGAATGATCGGAGGGGTGTAGTTCTGCAGCACAAGCACAGCGTCCGACGTTTCGATCGCGCCAGCGGCGAGCAGAGCCTCGCGCAGCGCCTGCTCGACCGCCTCGCGCGGCAGCGGTCGGCCCGGCCGCTCGACCACCGCGGCCGGGGCCTGGGCAAGCGCGATGCCGTTGGCGCGCGCGATCGCCGCGAGCTGCGCCGGTTCGACCGTGAAGAGCCGGCCCGGGGCGGGGGCGGGGCCGAGCACGCGGTCGCCCCGCGGCAGCGTTCCCTCGAACAGGTCCGAGAGCCTGACCTCGGGGCCTTGGACGACGACATGGCTGCGCGGCGTTGCCGCGAGCAGCGCCGCGGGGACGAGAAGGGCGACGGAGGCAAGCAGAACGATTCGCATAACGAACGGCCTCCTCAGCGCATCCGCGAGAGCGTGGACAGCATCTCGTCGGAGGCGGTGATGACCTTGCTGTTCATCTCATAGGCGCGCTGCGCCGTGATCAGGCTCGTGATCTCGGAGACGACGTTGACGTTCGAGGTCTCGACGAAGCCCTGCATGATGTTGCCGTAGCCGGGCGAGCCGGGCACGCCGGCCTGCACCTGGCCCGAGGCTGGGGTCTCGAGGAAGAGGTTGTCGCCGATCGCCTCGAGACCCGCCTCGTTGGCGAAGATCGCGGTCTGGATCTGGCCGACATTCTGCAGCGCGAGCTGGCCATCGATCTTCACGAGCACCTCGCCATTGGCGTTGATCGTCACGTCGCGCGCAGCGGCCGGGATCTGGATCCCGGGCAGGACGCGGAACCCGTCTGCGGTGACGATCTCGCCCTGCGGCGAGAGGCCGAAGGTGCCGTCGCGCGTATACGCCGTCTCGCCCGAGGGAAGCTCGATCTGGAAATAGCCGGCGCCGCGGATCGCGAGGTCGAAACGATTGTCGGTCTGGGAGAGGTTGCCCTGCTCGGCGATTCGGTACACTGCGGCGGTCTTGACGCCGAGGCCGATCTGCACGCCTGAGGGGATGATCGTTCCGGTGTCGGAGCTCGTCGAGCCGACGCGGCGCATGTTCTGATAGATCAGGTCCTGGAACTCGGCGCGGCGGCGCTTGAACCCCGTCGTCGAGAGGTTGGCGATGTTGTTCGAGATGACCTCGACATTGGTCTGCTGCGCAAGCATTCCGGTCGCGGCGATATGGAGCGAGCGCATGGTCAGTTCCTCCGTTCCGTCCTGATCAGCTGCGGCGGCGGAGGAGCCGCTCGATCGCCTGGCTCCGCCGGTCGCCCTCGCGCTCGACGAACTGCGCGGCGAACTCGAACTCGCGCTGCTGGCTGATCAGCATTGTGAGCTCGATGATCGGGTTGACGTTGCTCTCCTCGATCCGTCCCTGCATCACCTGGGGCGCGGCGACCGCCTCTGGCTCTTGGCCCGCGTCGGCGCGGAACAGCGTCGCCCCCTCGGCGATGAGCTTCTGCGGTTCGGCGAAGCGCACGATTCGCAGCCGCCCGACCTCGCCGTTCGGCGTGCTCACCGTGCCGTCGGCCGCGATCGTGACCTGGGCCTCGTTCGGGGCGACGACGATCGGCTGGCCGGTGGTCGAAAGCACTGGGTTGCCATCCGAGGAGGTGATCCTTCCCGCCGGGTCGAGCGTCAGCCGGCCGTTGCGGCCGTAGCGCTCGCCCCGCGGCGTCGCGAAGGCGAGGAACCCGTCGGAGGCGAGCGCGATGTCGAGTGCGTTGCCCGTCTCCGCCGTGGGCGAGGCGGCATGGTCGCGGTGCGTGGCGCGGTCCTGCACGAAGTGCACCGTGCGCGCCGAAGCGGGCTGGGCGACACGGTGCTGGTTCAGCAGGTAGTCGCTGAACACCGCCCGCGAGGCCTTGAAGCCCGGGGTGTTGGCGTTGGCCATGTTGTGCGCCGTCATCTCGACTTGCCGCGTGAGCGCGACGAGGCGTGAGAGGGCGACGTAGGAGGTCTGTTCCATCGCGAGCCTTCCAGGCGCTGGCCTTGGCCATCGCCGGGGGGCGGTGGCCGTCGTGGAAGGTGGGAGCAAGCCCTGTGCCAGCGGCCCGAGCACGGGTGGACGCTGCAATCCCGCCCTCCGGCAGTGCCAGGGCGGCAGGGACTGCCGGGGCAGGCCGTGCTCTGGCACCCCCGCTTCGCCGCCCGGGCAGCAATTCTTGCCGGCTTCAGCCTTCGTTAACCGCTGCCGAGGCACAGATGCATGTGCGGGCAGCCACGGTGGCGCCCGCAGGTGCGGCAGGAGGGTCGCCGATGTCTGGCGGGGCTGCCGCTCCGGCGGAGGCTGGCGCTGAAGGCGGAGCCGGTGTCGAGGGCGGCAAGAAGGGCAAGGGCAGGCTGATCGTTCTGATCGCGGTGCCGGTCGTCCTCGCGGGCGCGGGCGCTGGGCTCTGGGTCAGCGGCATTCTTCCCGGGCTCCTGGGCATGGGCCGGAAGGAAAGTGCTGCGCCGTCGGACCCGGCGCCGATCGTCCCTGCCCTGTTCGACATGCCGGAGATCATCGTCAACCTCAATGTCGGCAATCGCCGCGCGAGCTACCTGAAGCTTCGCGCCAAGCTCGAGATCGCCGACAGCCGCGATCTCGCGCACGTGCAGGCCGCCGTGCCGCGGCTGCAGGATCTTTTCACGACCTATCTGCGGGAGCTCCGCCCCGAGGAACTGCGCGGCTCGGCGGGCACGCACCGGCTGCGCGAGGAGCTGATCGCGCGCGCCAACATCGCCGTCCGCCCCGCCCGCGTCACCGACGTCCTTTTCGTCGAGATGCTCGTGCAATGACGCCGGAGAACGACGCCCCTGCCGAGGACGATGCGCTGGCCGCCGCCTGGGGTGCGGCGCTCGAGGGCGGCGAGGCGGAGGACACGGTTCCCCCCGGCGTCGATGCCGCGCGCGTGCTCAACCAGGCCGAGATCGACAGCCTGCTCGGCTTCGAGGGTGGCCGCGACGGCGATGCCGAGCTCTCCGGCATCCAGCGGATCATCTCATCAGGCCTCGTCACCTACGAGCGCCTCCCGATGCTCGAGATCGTCTATGACCGTCTCGTGCGAATCATGTCGACCAGCTTGCGCAACTTCACCTCCGACAATGTCGAGGTGTCGATCGACAACATCGTCTCGCTGCGCTTCGGCGACTACCTGAACTCGATCCCGCTGCCCGCCATGCTCGCCGTGTTCAAGGCCGAGGAGTGGGACAATTACGGGCTCATGGTGGTCGACAGCGCGATGATCTACTCGATCGTCGACGTTCTGCTCGGCGGCCGCCGCGGCACCGCGCCGATGCGGATCGAGGGCCGCCCCTATACGACGATCGAGCGCACCCTGGTCGAGCGGATGATCCACATCGTTCTGGCCGATCTTGCGCAAAGCTTCGACCCGCTCTGCCCTGTCAACTTCCGCTTCGAGCGGCTCGAGACCAACCCGCGCTTCGCCGTGGTCTCGCGCCTCTCCAACGCGGCCGTGCTCGCCAAGCTCCGCGTCGAGATGGACGACCGCGGCGGCAAGCTCGAACTGCTTCTGCCCTACGCCACGCTCGAGCCCGTGCGCGAGATGCTCTTGCAGCAGTTCATGGGCGAGAAGTTCGGCCGCGACAGCATCTGGGAGAACCACCTCGCCGACGAGCTGCTCGAGACGGATGTCGAGATCGAGGCGGTGCTCGACGAGCAGTGGATGAAGCTGTCCGACATCATGCGGATGCGCCCGGGCAGCCAGCTCGTGCTGAACAGCACGGCCGACAGCCTTGTCCGGCTGCGCTGTGGCGGCGTGCCGCTGTTCGAGGGCCACATGGGGCGCCGCAACGGGCGTGTGGCAGTGCGGATCGCGCGCGATGCGCCGCGCCGCGAGGGGGTGAGGGCATGACGATGGCAGCGCTTCAATGGGGGCTTGAGGCGACGCTCGTGCTGCTGCTCGCCGCGACCCTCTGGTACGCCGTGCGGCTCGAGCGTCGGCTCGGCGTCCTGCGGCGCGACAACGCTGCCCTCGAGGCGCTGGTCGCCGGGTTCAACGATGCGACGACACGGGCCGAGGCCTCGACCGTGCGGCTGCGCGCCGCCGCCGAGGGAGCCGGCCGGCAGATCGGCGAGCAGGTCGATGCCGCTGGGCGGCTGCGCGACGACCTCCTGTTCCTGCTTGAGCGCGGCGAGCAGCTCGCCGACCGGCTCGATACGGTGGTGCGCGACGCGCGTGGCCTCGCGGCCGAACGCGGCATCGCCACCCGGTCTGCGCAGCCGCCATTGCCCAGCGCGCCCGCGGCCGAGCCTGAGCCGCCGCGCGTGCGCAGCCAGGCGGAGCGAGACCTTCTCGAGGCGCTGAGGGCGGTGCGATGAGCGTGGTCCTGCCGCCCTCGGGTCGTTTCGGCCCGCGGCTGTTGCCCGCCGTGATCCTCGTCATGACCGGCCTGCTCGGTGTGAAGGTGGCCGACCTTGCCTTGCGCGTGCATGACCCGCACCGGTCGGCCGACCCTTCGCTCCTGCCGATCGCCGCTCCGGCCCAGGCAGCGCGGGTCACCGCTGAGCCGTTCCGCGCCGCCTCGACCGACCCGGCGCCCACTGCTCCCGCCCCCGCCGCCCCGCCCCCTGGCCCGGCTCTCCCGGAACCGCGCGCTGGCGAGATGACCGCGGCCGAGCGTTCCGTGCTCGAGGAGCTGCGTGCCCGCCGGGCCGCTCTCGATGCGCGGGAGCAGGCGCTTGTGGTGCGCGAGAGCGTGCTTGCCGCGACCGAGCAGCGGCTGGCGCGTCGCGTCGAGGAACTCAGCGCACTCCAGGCCCGCCTGGAGGCGCTCGACCGCGCCGCCCGCGAGCGCGAGGACCAGGGCTGGCGCGGTCTTGTCCGGATCTACGAGTCGATGCGCCCGCGCGATGCCGCGCGAATCTTCAACGAACTCGAAATGGTCACCCTGGTAGAGGTGGTCGACCGCATGAAGGAGCGGACGGCGGCGCCGATCCTCGCCGGCATGGAGCCGGAGAAGGCGAAGGCGCTGACGGCCGAGCTCGCGCGCCGACGCGCCACAGGCCCACGCGCCCAGGCGGGCGGCTGACGGGCCCGGATACGACATCACGCAGGAGCAGCGACCGCCATGGACAAAAACATGAACATCCTCATCGTCGACGACTACAAGACGATGCTCAGGATCATCCGCAATCTCTTGCGGCAGCTTGACTTCCAGAATGTCGACGAGGCGACCGACGGCGCTCAGGCACTGTCGATGCTGCGCACCGGCAGCTACGGGCTTGTCATCAGCGACTGGAACATGCAGCCGATGACGGGGCTGCAGCTCCTGCAGGAGGTGCGCGCCGATGCCAAGCTCAAGAACCTTCCCTTCATCATGGTCACGGCCGAGAGCAAGACCGAGAACGTGGTCGCGGCGAAGCAGGCCGGCGTCTCCAACTACATCGTCAAGCCCTTCAACGCCGAGACGCTGAAGGAAAAGATCGAGAAGGTGCTGGTGCATGCCTGAGGGGGGAGGGGGCGGCGCCGCCCGGGCGGCGCTTGCGGCGCGGCTTGCCGCGCTCGGCGCCGCGCATCGCGACGCGACCACGCCGGAGGCGGTGGCCGCTGTCGTCGAGACGGTACTGGCGACAATGCACGGCGACCTGACGCAGACCGAGGCGACGCTGCTCTCCGAGGTCGAGCAGATCGGCCGCACGATCGCGGCTGCGAAGCAGGAGATCGCCTCGCTCCAGGTCGAGGATATCAACGGCACCTTCATCCCGTCCGCGACCGACGAGCTTGACGCCATCGTCGAGGCGACGGCGCGGGCGACGAACGAGATCCTCGATGCCTGCGAGACCTTCGAGGCCGTCTCGGCCGAGACGGGCGGGGAGGTCGCGGCGCAGCTGCAACACGCGACGACGCGGATCTACGAGGCCTGCAGCTTCCAGGACATCACCGGTCAGCGGATCACCAAGATCGTCGCGACTTTGAAGACGATCGAGGGACGGATCGATGCCATCGTCGAAGCCTTCGGTGACCGTGTGCCGGGCGAGCCCCGACCACCCGCGCGTCCGGCGCCGCAGCCCTCGGGCGAGGCGGCTCTCCTCAACGGCCCGCAGCTTCCGGGCAACGGCGTCGACCAGGCCGAGATCGACCGTCTTCTTGCGAGCTTCGACTGATCGAGCCCACGGATCGAGCACGGGGCCACCATGCGCGCAACCGCCCTCTCCTTCGCCCTGCTTCTCGCGCCGCTCGCTGCCTCGGCCGAGGAGGCGGTGGCGGTGCGCTTCGGTGCCCACCCGACCTTCAGCCGAGTCGTGTTCGACTGGCCGAGCCCGGCCGAGTACAGCCTCGTGCGCGAGGGCGAGAGGCTGCGGGTGGTGTTCGCGCGCCGCCCGGCGATCGATGCCGTGCCGCAACGGCGCCTGCCGCCGCTCGTCACCGGCTTCGCCGCGGAGGGCGAGCAGGTCGTGCTGACCCTCGCCCCGGGCAGCCGGGTGCGCGACTTCCGCCTTGGTGGGCGCGTCGTGCTCGACGTGCTGCCGCCGGAAGAGGCCGCGACTGCGCCGCTTGGGCCGCGCGTGCCGGCGGCGGCACGTGCCGCTGTGCCGCCCGCCACGGTCGCGTCGCCCTCCGCCCCCCCGCCCGCAGCGCCGCAGCGCGCCGCGGCGCTCCCGCTGCCGCCGCCGCCGCCTCCCGACCCGCCGCCCGAACCGCGCGCCTCCGCCGCCCGCGCGGCGCCGCCGCCGCGCCCGGCCAATCCGGCCGAGGCGACGCGCGTCGAGGCGCCCGCTGCCGTCGCTGAGCGCGAGGCGGCGCCACGACCGGCGCTCCCCCAGCCCGTGCCGCAGCGGCCGATGCCGCTGAGCCTCGCCGCCGCTCCGCATCGCGGCACCGAAGGCCCAGCGGTACGGTTGCCCTTCGAGCGTGACACCGGCAGCGCCGTGCTCCGCCGCGGCGCCGAACTCTGGGTGGTGTTCGACGATCCTCGCCCCGTCGATCTCTCCGCGCTGCGCAACGAGCCGGTGCTGGGCCGCGCGACGCTCAGCGTCGGCAGCGCCGCGACGCTGCTGCGCATCCCTGTCCCCGCCCCCGTCAGCGCGCGCGTGCTGCCGGCCGAGCGCGGCCTTGTGGTCGAGCTTCTCCCGAACGGCGCGGCGGGCGGCGAGTTCATCCCAACCGATGTGGTCGAGACCGCGGGCGGGCGGCGCCTCCTCCTGCGCGCTGCCGCGCCCGGCCGTGCGGTCAACCTCTCCGACCCGGAGACCGGCGAGACGCTCATCGTCGGCACGCTGCGCGCGGGCGAACAGCGCCAGCCGCTGCCGCGTGCTTTCGCCGAGTTCTCGCTCCTGCCGACGCTGCGCGGCGTTGCCGTCGCCGCCCAGTCCGACCACGTGACGATGCGCACGGATCCTGAGGGCTTCGTTCTGGCGGCGGGCCCGGCGCTTGCGCGAGGCCTCGCCGTCTCGCCGGGCAACGCGGTCACGGCTGAGCTGCTCGCGGGCCATTCGCTCACCCGCGCCTTCGATCTGGCCGGCCTGCCGAATGAGTCGCTCGCCGAACGGGTGCGGCTGCTCCGAGCCGAGGCGGCGGCAGCGCCACCGCGGGCGCGCACGCGGCCGCGTCTTGCGCTCGCCGAGGCGATGCTCGCTCTTGGCCTCGGCATAGAGGCGCGGGCGGTGCTCGACATCGCCGCCGCGGAGGACCCCGTCGCAGGGGCGACGGCCCGCTGGGCAGCGCTTGCTGGCGCCGCCTCGCTGATCGCCGGCCGGCTTGAGGAGGCGCGCCCGGCGCTGCTCGACGCCCGCCTTGACGGCACTGACGAGATCACCCTCTGGCGCGCCTGGCTTGCCGATCTCGAGGGCGAGGCGCCGACCGCCGTGGCACCGCTCTACGCCGCCTCGTCGGGGCTCATCCCGACCTACCCAGATGCGCTGCGCGCTCGGCTTGGCCCCGCCGCTGCGGAGGCGATGGCCGCGGGCGGCCAAGCGGCCGCCGCCGCGGCGCTGCTCGCCCGCCTGGGCGACCTGCCTTCGCTCGCGCTCGCACGAGCCTTGCTGGCCGAGGCGCAGGGGCGGATCGAGGACGCGCTCGCCGCTTACGAGGCGCTCGGCGCCGACCGTGACCGGCGGATGCGCGCGCGCGGCCTCGTGCGTGGCATTGAGCTTGCGCTGCGCCTCGGGCGGATCGGCGCTCCGGAGGCGGCGGCGCGGATGGAGCCGCTGCTCTTCGCCTGGCGCGGCGATGCTTCGGAGCGGCTGCTTCGGCTGCGCGCCGCCGAGCTTCGCGGCGAGGCGGGCGACTGGGCCGGCGCGCTCAGCCTCCTGCGCGAGACCGAGGGCGCCTTCCCCGAGCACCTCGCCGAGATACGCCCGCGCACGGCGCAGGCCTTCCTCGCGCTGTTCCGCGACGGCGCGGCCGAGCAACTGCCAGCCGCGCAGGCGGTGGCGCTGTTCGAGGAGAGCGCCGACCTCCTGCCGACCGGCGCTGCGGGCGATGCGATCGTCGCGCGCGTCGCCGAACGCCTGGTCGCGCTCGACCTGACGCAGCGGGCAGCGGCGATGCTCGCCCGCCTCGCCGCGCAGCAGCCCGAGGGCGGGCTTGACCGCGCGCGCACCGGGCTCCGCCTCGCCCAGCTCCGTCTCGCCGACAAGGACGGGCGCGGTGCCCTCGCCGCGCTTGCGGCCAGCGAGGCTGAGCGGATGCCAGCCGCGCTCGCCGCCGAACGCCTGCTCGTTCGCGCCCGCGCCACCGCCGTGACCGGCGCGCACGCAGAAGCGCTCGCCATGCTGCGCGGCCTGCCCGGCGGCGCCGAGGCCCGGGTCGAGATCGCCGCTGCCATGGGCGACTGGGCGGAGGCGGCTGCAGCGCTTGCCGAGCTCGCCGAGGCGGCGCTGCCGCCGCCCGACCGCCCGCTCGACGAGGGGCAGCGGCGCCTGCTCGTCCGCCTTGCCGCGGCCGCGGCGCTTGCGGGCGACACCGCGACGCTCGGCTCGCTCGCCGCGACGCGTGGTGCCCAAATGGCCGATGGTCCCTTCGCCGAACCGTTCCGGCTGCTGACCGCAGCCCCGGTCGCCGGCGCTGCCGACCTGCCGCGCCTCGCCGCCGAGGTTGCGCTCGCCCGCGCACTGCCGCGCAGCCTAGCGGCCATGGGGGCGCCGCTGCGCAACTGAGCCCGGCCGCGCCTCGACACCGCCGCGGGCGCCAAGGCCGCGGGCGCCAACGCCGCGCGTGACAACTCCGTGTCCGGGCGCGCGCCGGGAGTGTTTCCCCTTGCATCGCCCGGGGGTTTGTCGCAGATACCGCCGCCCGCCGCAGGCGGGAAGTGACCGCAGCCGCTGGTCATCTACTGGTTGGAAAGGGGGTCGCGATGAACGCTCTCGCCCGACTGGGGATGGTCTCGGATCTTCCGAGCGACGCCCAGACGATACGCACCGCCGAGGACGCCGAGGCGCGCAAGGACTACTTCGTCGAGCGTGACGGCGTCCGCTTCGCCGGCATGCACCTGCTCGTCGACCTGTGGGAGGCCACCAGGCTCGACGACCCGGCCGAGATCGATGCCGCGCTGCGCGCCGGGGCGGAGGCCGCCGGCGCGACGATCCTGCACGGACATTTCCACCACTTCACGCCGAACGGCGGTGTCTCCGGCGTGCTCGTGCTCGCCGAGAGCCACATCTCGATCCACACTTGGCCCGAGCGCGGCTACGCGGCGATCGACATCTTCATGTGCGGCGCCTGCGACCCCTACCGCGCTCTACCCAGTCTGATCGAGGCCTTCCGCGCCGGCCGCGTCGAGGTCAGCGAACAGCGCCGCGGCGTGATCGCCTGACCGGGCGATGTCCGGCGAAGCCTGGATCGCGGAGACGCTGTATCCCAACTGGGGGCAGCGTTTCCGCATCCTGCGCGAGCTCGCGCATGTGCGCTCACCCTGGCAGGAGATCCGCATCGTCGAGACGGCAGGCCACGGCCGGGCGATGCTGCTCGACGGCGTGGTACAGATCACAGAGGCAGACGAGTTCGCCTACCAGGAGATGATCGTGCATGTCCCGCTGCTCGCCCACGGCACTGCGCGGCGGGTGCTGATCATCGGCGCGGGCGATGGCGGCGTGCTCCGCCGCGTGCTCGCGCACCCGACGGTCGAGGTGGCGACGATGGTCGAGATCGACGCCGAGGTGATCCGGCTTGCGCAGGAGCACCTCCCCGGGATCGGCGCCGGGGCGTGGGACGACCCGCGCGCGCGCGTCGTGATTGAGGACGGCATACGCCACGTGCGCGAGGCGGCCGACGGCAGCGCCGATGTGATCATCGTCGACAGCACCGACCCTGCCGGCGTCGGCGAGGTGCTGTTCACCGAGGCGTTCTACGCCGACTGCGCGCGCGTCGCGGGGCCGGGGGGGATCGTCGTCACCCAGTGCGGCGTGCCCTTCATGCAGGGAGAGGAGCTGCGCGACACCACCCGCCGCCGCCGGCGCCACTTCGCCGACGCATCGGCCTATCTCGCCGCTGTGCCGACCTATGTGGGCGGGTTCATGGCACTCGGCTGGTCGGCGCAGGACCCGACGCTGCGGCGCCACGACGTTGCAACGATCGCGCGGCGGGCCGCGGCGGCGGGCATTCTCGGCACGACGCGCTACTGGAGCCCCGCCGTCCACGTCGCCGCCTTCGCTCTGCCGCCCTATGTCGAGGCCCTCCTTGGAGAGGGCTGAGGGCCGGCGCCTCAGCCCGTGACGAAGCCCTGCGCGAGCGAGCCCGAGACCATCCGCCAGCCATCGACCAGAACGAAGAAGATCAGCTTGAAAGGCAGCGACACGACCGTCGGCGGCAGCATCATCATGCCCATGCTCATCAGCACCGAGGCGACGACGAGGTCGATCACCAGGAACGGGATGAACAGCAAAAAGCCGATCTCGAAGGCACGGCGGAGCTCGCCCACCAGGAAGGCGGGAACGAGCGCGCGCCAGGGCGTTGCCTCGGGCGAGGCGGGCGGAGGAAGCTGCGCGAGGTCGAGGAACAGAACAAGGTCGCTCTCGCGCAGGTTGGCGAGCATGAAGCGCCGGAACGGCTCGGCCGCGAGCCGCATGCCCTCGATCTCGCCGACGCGCCCTTCCGTCATCGGCAAGATTCCCGCGGCCCAGGAGGCCTCGAAGGCCGGCTGCATGACGAAGAAGGTGAGGAACAGGGCAAGCCCGATCAGCACGATGTTGGGCGGCGTCCCCTGGGTGCCGAGAGCGGAGCGCAAGAGGCTCAGCACGATCACGATGCGCGCGAACGACGTCACCATCACGAGCAGCGAGGGCGCGAGCGACAGCAGCGCGATCAGCGCCGTCAGCTGCACGAGCCGCGTCGCGGCGGTGCCGTCGCCCGCGTCGCCGAGGTCGAGCGTCACGCTCTGCGCCGCCGCCGCCGCCGGCAGGAGCGCGAGGAGGAGAGCGAGCAAGAGACGCGCGGTCATGCTCATCCTCCCGGCGTCGCGCCTGGCGGGGTGACCCAGCCGACCACCTGGTCCGACTCGCCACCCACCAGCAGGAGCGCCTCCGCCCCGTCGCAGCGGGCGAGCACGAGCCGCCGTCGCGGGTCGAGCGCGATCGTCTCGACCACGGCGAGGCGCCGCCCCGTCCTCGCGGCGGCGGCGAGGCCGCTGCGGCGCGCGATCGCCGCGGCGAGCAGGATCGCGCCGATCGTCGCGGCGAGCGCGGCGAGCGCGAGCGGTATGGTCGAGAGCATGTCCATCGATGGTATGGCCTTCTGCCATCTCTGCGGGTTCGGGCGGTCAGCGCGTTGGAGGCCTCCGCTCCATCGCGCGTTCGAGCTGCTCGAGCTCGGCAAGCAGGTCGGAGAGCGGGCTTGCCATGTCGCGCGCTTCCGCGCGTGGCAGGGCGATCGCTCCGGCGCAGAGATCCCCGACCTCCTGGTCGAGGCCGGCGAGATCGACCGCGGCGCCCGACTGAACGAGCACGCGCGCGAGCGCGATGGTGTCGCTGAGCCGTTCCAGAGCGGCAGCGATCGATGCCACGCCGCCGTCGCCTTCGCCGTCTCCGGGGTCCTGCACGCCCATGCCGCCCTGCCGATCGGGTGCGGCGCACGATGCGCCGCGAGCGCCCCATCTCACCATCGCGTGGTTAGCGCCCCCTTAAGCACCACCGCGTGCCGCGGTTAACCGGCCGTTCATCTGACACGAGCAGAACCACCGAGCGGCGTGGCGCCGGGCTGCCGGCCGAGAGGTACGCGACGGACGAGGCACGCGGTGGATCTTGGCAGACTCACTCTGTTCAGGATGGCGGAACAGCGTCTGGCTTGGCTCGACCGACGCCAGGAAGTGCTTGCGCGGAACGTCGCCAACGCGGACACGCCCGGCTTCGCGGCGCGCGACCTTGCGCCTTTCGCAAAGGTGATGGCACGCGCAGCAGCGCCGGTGCTGGCGCGCACCTCCGACCGACACATCCTCCCCGCCGGCCAGGGCCAGCCCCCGGCGCGGACCGAGCGCCTCGCCCGCGAGCGCACGCATGACGGCAACGCGGTGAACCTCGAGGACCAGATGGCGCGAATCGCCGAGACCGAGACGCAGCACGAACTCACCGTCGGTCTGTACCGCAAATACATGGGGCTCTTCCGGATCGCGCTTGGCCGCGGCGGCTGATGGCGGGGGCGCGGCAGAGCAACGCGGCGGAAAGGATTTGCCGCGATCATGCGGCTTGGCGGTGCGCAGTGCCGCCGCGATGGAGGACGTGATGGACCTCTTCAGGACGTTCCGGATTTCGGCCTCGGGGATGGATTCCCAGGCGCTCAGGCTGCGCGTGGTCGCCGAGAACCTTGCCAACCGCGACACCACCGCGACGACGCCCGGCGGCGACCCCTATCGGCGCAAGACGGTGACGTTCGAGAACCGGCTCGACCGCGCTCTCGGCGTCGAGACGGTGCGGGTGCGGCAGGTCGGCCGCGACCAGTCGGCGTTCGGCACGCGGTTCGACCCGGGCCATCCGGCGGCGGACGAGAACGGCTACGTGAAGGTGCCGAACGTGAACAGCTTCATCGAGATGATGGACATGCGCGAGGCGCAGCGCAGCTTCAACGCCAACCTCTCCGTGCTCGAGGTCACGCGTGGGATGCTCACGCGCGCGATCGAGCTCCTGCGCTGAGTCCGCCGCGATGGGCTCGATCCCCGCCGCCGCCGCCGCCTCCCGCTATGCGGCGACGGCGCTCGGCCAGTCGGGCGAGGCGGCCGCTCCGACGCCCGGGGCCGGGGAGGGCGGCTTCGGTGCGCTGCTGGAGCGTGCGGTAGCCGGAACGATCGATGCTGCCCGCGCCTCCGACCGTGCCGCGATGGAGGCGATCTCGGGCAGCGGCGACGTCACCGCTGTCGTCACAGCCATCGCTCGCGCCGAACTCGCGCTGCAGACCACGGTCGCGATCCGCGACCGCGTGATCCAGGCCTATCAGGACGTGATGCGCATGCCGATCTGACGGCAGGCCCACGCCCGCGCCCAGGAGGGGACGGGAGATGACCGACCAGGACGTACTCGCGCTCGTGCGCGAGGTATTGTGGGTGACGATCATCGCCGCCGGGCCGCTCATGGGCGCGGCGCTTGTCGTCGGCCTTGCCGTGTCGCTCCTGCAGGCGCTGACGCAGGTCAACGAGGCCTCCCTCGTGTTCGTTCCGAAGGTGATCGCCGTCGCTGCCGTCGCTGCGCTCTCGGCGCCCTTCATCGGCGGCACGGTCGGTGCGTTTACGGAACGGTTGTTCGACAGGATCGTCGCGATCGGAGCGGGAGGACCTTGAGCCCGTGCCCGACCCGGCCGCTCTGCCCGAGCTCCTGCCGGCCTGGACCTTCGGCTTCCTGCTCGTGCTCTGCCGCGTCGGCGCTGCCGTGCTCGTGCTTCCGGGCTTCGGCGAGGCGGAGGTTCCGGTCACGGTGAAGG
>Ga0272446_1004877_pt1 | contig 15365 bp, 10 predicted proteins | sample YNPCB0061_FD_194587 | JGI IMG/M metagenome (GOLD analysis project Ga0272446, IMG submission 194587) | Hot spring microbial mat communities from Yellowstone National Park, WY, United States - YNP-CB-006-1 | ecosystem: Environmental > Aquatic > Thermal springs > Hot (42-90C) > Sediment | place... | reverse complement strand
ATGGGCGTGTGAGCCAGTGTAAGACCCCAATCGGGGCGGTTGGCGATGATCCGTCTACCCATCAGGAGGTTGTTAAACGCAGCCAGACTGGGAATCCCCGTCGCTTCAGCGCGGGGAGGATGTCAATGGCTTGTGAAGGAACGAGGAAGCAGAGTCTAGGTTGGACAGCTATCTGGAATACCCATTGGTGACATACTCCCGCCACTCAACCTCGTTGAGTAAGCACAATACGACTTGCGCCACCTACGGAACGCCGAGACAGTGCAGGGCTTATCTACCCCCGAACCCCCATCAGCTAAGATTCTCCCAGAGGGGGAGAGAGGAGCTAAAGATCGACCCAAAACTCCGTCAGACCAACACAAAGCTCTGGACACACTTTTCCAGAGCTTCTACTCCCCTCAAGATTGTTTCTTGGCTAGCAGCATAGGACAAGCGGATCCAGCCCTCACAGCCAAAAGCAACACCAGGAATCACAGCCACATAAAAGTCCTTCAGTAATCGTTCACAGAAGCAGAGGGAATCAAGTCCTGTTTGTTCAATATTCACCCAGAGATAAAAAGCCCCACCCGGTCGAAAATATGTAATCCGGTCAACGCTATCGAGAGCTTGCATCAGCAGGGCACGACGTTGCTGGAAAGCGGCATGCATTTCGGCGATACTCTCTAGGGAAAGGGGATCAGTGAGAGCTTGCAAAGCTCCATACTGAGCAAAAGTACAAATGTTAGAAGTACTATGACTTTGCAAGCTAATTGCAGCTTCGATGATGGCTTCCGGCGCTGCTAAATAGCCAATCCGCCACCCAGTCATTGAATAGGCTTTGGCAAAACCATTACTAATAATCAGCCGTGATTGTAAATCAGGATTGACATGAGCCAAATTGATATAAGCCAGGTCGTCATAGAGTAGCTTTTCATAGATCTCATCACACACAATCCAGCAAGAATGATCCGCAAGCACCGCGGCTAACCCCACTAACTCCTCCCGGGTATAGACAGCCCCCGTCGGATTATTGGGAGAGTTAATGACAACCAGTTTGGTACGAGGGCTCAGAGCTGCCTGTAGCTGGGCAGGAGTGATCTTGAATCCCGTTGCCTGGGTAGTTGGAACAACAATGGGGATGCCATCAGCGAGACGCACCATATCGGGATAGCTGACCCAATAGGGAGCCGGAATAATCACCTCATCCCCAGGATCCAGCACCACCATCATCAGGTTGTAGAGTGTTTGCTTGCCACCATTACTGACCATGACCTCAGCAGCCGTGTAGGCAAGGCGGTTGTCTTGCTGCAGTTTAGCGGCAATCGCCTGGCGGAGTTGGGGGATCCCCCCGGTGGGACCATAGCGAGTCTTGCCTTGATCCAGGGCTTGGATGGCAGCCCGACGAATATGGGCAGGAGTGGGAAAATCTGGCTCACCGGCGCCCAAATGACAGATCGGGATCCCGGCGGCAGACATGGCCTTGGCTTGGGCAGTAATGCTCAGAGTTGCCGAAGGAGTCAACTGGGCAACCCGACGGGCAAGGTGCATGGAAAAACAGGACATGACATAAATGGTAACCTAAAAGTCTATCATATTTTGCCCTGCTCTCCCCCTCAGCTGGGCTTGCCAAGCAGATACCTCCCTGAGAATGCCTTTGGAAAGTCGCGCTATTCAGCATTATTCCAAGTAGCAGTAAAACGATTAGCACAGCCACTCATGAATGACCCAAAGAGATCAGCAAGAATAAAAGTGTTTTAGAGCCAATTAAAATGACCACACTGGGCAGCAGTAGCTCATATTCCCATTGATCGGCTAGACTTTACTTTGAGTGCTGACAGTTTGTATTATACTGCTAATCTCAATCGCCAAACTGCTGGAGAGTTGCCATGGTCTTGAGTGACAGCGCCGAAAAAGCGCTCTCCATGTTTTTTGTTCTGCTGGTTGGCTTCTTTTTTCGGAATAAATTTCAAGATACCATGGCCCGAGCAGGGCTACGCACCTTGATCTTGACCATTGCACTGCCAGCCTCAATTTTCACATCAATCCTTAACATTCATCGAGGCTTTGATTTCATTACCCCACCTTTTTTTGCCATTATTATTAATCTTTCCTATTTAAGTATTATTTGGCTACTCACCCAATTTTGGCTGACCGAAGGAGAACTCCCTCAGAAACGTTCACTGATCATGATTTTTCCGTCTTTAGCGCCTGGGTTGACAGCTTTTCCTTTTATTGAAGATTTCATTGGTCGAGATGGCTTAGCCTGGGCAGCAATGTCTGATGTTGGCAATAAGATTTTTGTTCTCTTTGGTCTCTATGCCTTGGCAGTCAACTGGGGTCAGCGGGAAATGAGTACTTGGGCTGGGGATGTCAAAGACCTGAAAAGTATTAAGCGAGTCCAGACTCTGATCATTACTCTTTTCAGTGAGCCGATCAATATCTCCATTTTGTTAGGGCTTATCCTAATGAGCTTAGGTTTTAATCAAAGCAACTTTCCTTCATTTATATCCGATGGTTTATCCATTATCAGCGGACTGACGACTGGTCTTATTTTACTTTTTGTTGGTATCTCTTTTCGCTTCAAGACTGATGAGATTATTGCTGTCCTCTCTGTTCTTTTGGCACGCTCAGGCTTAGGCTTCCTCCTCAGTGCAGCGACCATTCATTTCTCACCCGCGGCCCAGCAAGAACCTTTACTCTTTGTGGTTATGCCCCAGTGTGGTTGCAGTCTCTGGCCCTTCCTCCATATGATCAAGGTTGAGGATGATCTCAGTGCGAACCTAAATGCAGAGGAAAAACACGAAAAATTGATGCACCTCAGCCTGAAAGTAAAGGCTGAATTGAGCAACATTCATTATCCAAAAATCAAAAGAGTTATCGAAGATTTTGATAAATGCCTTAAAAAAGCTGGAAAAGATCCGCAGAAGCTAAGAGAAGGCTTGCATAAACTGAGCGAAGAGCTGACGAAAGCAGGTAAGGACTTTCCGAAATTATTGGATATCACCGCTGAGATTAACGGAACTATTAAGGAAAAAGGGGAAAATGACCGAACAAAGTTCCCCCTCGTCTTTAATACAAACTATGCCATGTCCCTCTTGGCTGTATCGTTTCCATTCTCCATCGGCGTGGTCTTATTTGTCTTTGCAGATCCTAATCCCTTCCAAAATTCCCTGGACTTGACCTTTATTGGCATGGTGTTTTTGATGCTGCACTTTATCTTCAAGCAAGCCACCAAACAACAGTTGGAGTCGCGTTCCGCACCCCCGCCCCCTCCACCTCAGACCCAGCCCCGACCTCTCAACAAGTTACCCCAGGAAATGCAAGGATTATCGGTGAATGAACTCAGTCGAAAATTGATGTCCGGTCATCGTTCTCGCTCTCGATAGTTAAATTTCCAGATCCTTTACATCCCCAAGCAAGGAGTTTCTTATGGTATCCTCTCACAAGCGCAGTTCTAGTCGTGTTCTTTCCTACATTGGCTTTGGTGTCGCCATTTTGGGTGTTGCGGCGTCGGCAGTCTATAGCTACAGCGTGGTGCGTGACTCCATTGTGGAAGGTTTGAAGGGGCAGGCGCAACTACGGGTCATTGAGGCTAACAAACAAATCGATGAATGGCTGTCAGGACTCAAAGCCGAAGTGCAAGCAATTGCTAATACACCCCAAGTTCGGTCTATGGATTGGACAATTGCTGAGCCTTATCTTCAATTGGAAATGGATCGTCTCCCTGACTATTACATGTTCATTTTAGTCTATCCAGATGGTACATACTACACCACACGCGGTGGCATGGAAAAGATCCGCAATAGCCAAGGTCAGTTGATCACGCTCACAGATCGAGAGCACTTCAAGCAAGCTTTTGCCGGGAATGTCTATGTCAGTAATCCGATTATTTCTCGCTCCACAGGTCTGATTCAAACCAATGTTGCTGTACCAGTCTATTCTCTACCTCCCTTTAATCGGGGTGAATTGACACCAGAACATGAGGCAATCAGAAATCGCAGTTTAGACACTGTTTTAGGACAGGACTTAGATCCGCGGACTCAACCAAAAATCATTGGAGAACTTTCGGGTTTAGTTCCTTCCACTCGTGCTGCTGAGGTTGTGGGGAGAACCTTTCAAGGAGCAGGCAGTTTTGCTTTTATTGTGGACTCCAAAGGAATTTTAATTGCCAACCCAAATCCTGATCTGATTCAAGGGATCCCTGCTTTACAGCAGGTGGATGCTGAAACACAATTGACCCAAGCAGAAGATAAAACCTTAGCTAGTCTAGTACAGAATATGCTGACTAAAAGACGTAATACAGAACTGTTGAATTTGGCTGGGCGTTGGTATTACGTTGCTTATGCTCAATTGGAAAATGCTGACTGGACAATGGCCCTAGCTATTCCTCGAGAAAACCTTGATCAACAGTTGAATGCTCTTAATGCTCAAGCCAGTATTCTAGGTTTATTATTGATTCTTGGGGTGTATGCTCTTGTTAAACAACTGAAAGCCCTAGAACGCATTCGGGATCAAGCCGCTAAAGAGAAGTTAATCAATGAGCTTTCAGATAGTATTCGCAAATCTTTGGATCCCGAAGCTATTCTTAAATCAGCGGTGGATAATGTTGCCGAAATTTTGGAAGTAGATCGGGTTAGTTTTGCTTGGGTTTTGCCAGAGAAAAAAGTCATTGAACGAGTGGTGCAAAAGTGCCGAGACGGTAAGCCGAGTGGTCTAGGACAAGTAGATCTTTCTGGTTTTGGGGATCAAGCAGAAAGAATGCATCAAAATCAGATTATTTGCTTTGATGATGTCACTAGGGCAAAATTACCACCTGCTGTTGTTGAAGCTTATACAAAAGCAGGGCTCCGCAGTTATATCGGGATCCCGGTGGTAGTCGAAGGCTATAAAACTGGATATTTAACCTGTATTCACTCCACACCACGAGTCTGGACTGAGGATGAGATTGAATTGCTAAAATCAGTGGTAAGCCAGCTTTCTATTGGTCTGTTCCAAGCTCAACTTTTGGAAAATAGTCAGGAGCAATTGAATGTTGTCAATGCCCAAGCTGAGAAGCTATCTCAGACGATGGAGCAACTACAAAAAGCCAAAGAACTAGCTGATGCTGCGAATCAAGCTAAGAGTGCCTTTTTAGCGAATATGAGTCACGAGCTCAGAACACCGATGAATGCCATTATTGGCTATAGTGAAATGCTTATGGAAGAAGCTAAGGACTTAGAGCAGGAAGATTTTATTCCTGATTTGGAGAAGATTCATTCAGCCGGAAAGCACCTCCTGGGCTTGATCAACGACATTTTGGATCTTTCTAAGATCGAAGCAGGCAAGATGGATCTCTATTTAGAGCGGTTTGATATTGAGAAAATGCTGCAAGAAGTTGTGGCGACTATTCAACCTTTGCTTCTCAAGAATAATAATAAACTCCACATGGATGTCCACCCAGAGGTCGGATCAATGCTGGCTGATTTAACTAAGGTTCGTCAAACTCTCTTTAATCTGCTCAGCAATGCTTGTAAGTTTACAAATAATGGCACCGTTTATTTGCGGGCAGCAAAAATTAGTAAAGGTAAGGATTGGGTTATTTTTGAGGTGAAAGATACGGGAATTGGCATGACCCCAGAGCAAATGGGACGTTTGTTTCAGGCTTTTTCCCAAGCTGATGCCTCCACAACTCGAAAATATGGCGGTACCGGACTAGGGCTAGCCATTACCCGTAAATTTTGTCAAATGATGGGCGGGGATGTGCGAGCCCAAAGTGAGTATGGTAAAGGCACTTCTTTTCAAATTATAATGCCCACAGAAGTGATTGATCCCAAAACTATTAAGCCGGATCCCGGTGTTGTGATGGCAGGAGCAGCGTCTGCCAGTAGCAAGCAATCGGGAGCTTTGGTGATGGTGGTAGACGATGATCCGAGTGTGCGGGATTTGTTGCAGCGGCTCTTAACTAAGGAAGGGTATCGCGTTGCTTTGGTGGCTAATGGCCAGGATGTGATTGAGACTGCCCATCGCATCAAGCCAGACGTGATTACTTTGGATGTGATGATGCCGAGGGTGGATGGCTGGGAAGTCCTGAAAAGATTGAAAGGGGATCCCGAATTATCGAAGATTCCGGTGATTATGCTCACGATTGCTGATGACAAAAATCTTGGTTATTCTTTGGGGGCAACGGAGTATTTGATGAAGCCGTTTAATCGGGAGCATTTACTGAGTATTTTAGGGCGGTATCAGTCTCAGGGGGATAAAACGGTTTTGGTGGTGGAAGATGATCTGCCTACCCGCGATTTGGTTGTGCGGATTTTGGAAAAAGAGGGCTGGAAAGTGCTGGAGGCAACCAATGGCAAGGTGGCCTTAGCGGAGGTGGGCAAACAAGTGCCTAGTTTGGTGCTTTTGGATTTGATGATGCCAGAAATGGATGGATTTGAGTTTCTGGCGGCGTTCCGTCAGATCCCGGCCTGTGTGGGTGTGCCCGTGGTCGTGATCACCGCCAAGATCCTTACGCCTGGGGAAAAAACCCAACTCAATGGTCAGGTGAGCCAAATCCTTGAGAAATCCAGCTTGAATCGAGATCAGCTGCAGGATCACCTTTTGAAGGTGATGGCGCACTATGTGACCAAACCCCTGGTTTTGAGGCCCTAACTCCGGCTGTCATGAAAATCCTCAAGCCCTTCTGAGATGGGACTTCTGAGTTTGAAACTGCCCTGAATAACATGATTCGGGATCCCGCCATGTGAGATTGGGTGTGACATACTCCCATCGCTGACCCTACAGGTACAGCGTGGGCTTCTCGCTTCATTGGGGAGCTACTGCAAGAACCCTCTGCGAGCAGACACGGGATGACCCACCGCGTAGCTGCACCAGATTCCGGCAACGCCGTTTTGTACAGCCATGTTGATTATAGCATAGAATATATCCGCCTTTCATCCCGACCCTCCTGCTGTTGCAGAGAGAGCGGGGCTTCCCGGCGGGCTAGCTAAAAGATCTAAAATTTTCTGAAAAAACTAAAATGTTATAAAGGTGCCAACATCACTACAACTATGCAAGAACCCAAAAGCCTCAGGGCGCTTCTTCGATCTCTTATCTCACTCTCTCTTTGCTTTGCTGCCACTGTTTACTGTCAGTGCTTTTTGCTCTTGCTGTTTTCCATTCCACAGCCAGCTTAGCAAAAGATCAGCCATTCGGCAAATCCCAACAGCTCCCGATCTTGAAAAACAACGATCCCTACTCTTTTAATTTAAATACTTAGTAGTAGTAGGGCCTGTGGAAATGTGGAAAACTCGAGAAGAATCTCCATTTTGCAAGCCTTTCAGCCCTCCTCTGCCTGTGGAAAAAATGTGGAAAACTTAGCAAGTTTTCCACAGGGTATAAATACCTGTTAATAACTAAGGGGGGTTTTCCACACGTTTTCCACAGAAAATTGCCACTTTTCCACACGTTTTCCACAAGTAAAATGTTTTGATTTCCTGACATCTTCACTAAAATTAACATTTCTCTGGCTTTTTATCCAAATTTATCCAAGTTTACTGGTCTCTGTTACCCAAGGGCTGTCAGTGGGGTAGCTAGGCGGAAATAGAAAAGTGTGTTACAATGCCCTAGCCAAAGAAAAATACCCAGTGCGCCCGTGGCTCAGCGGATCAGAGCATCTGACTACGGATCAGAGGGTCGGGAGTTCGAATCTCTCCGGGCGCGTCACGACCCATTTTTGGGTCACCCTTTATGTCACTTTTTGTCTGTGATCTTGTGCTAAGATACCAGAACAAGCCCGGTGCAGGGAGTCTGGTATGTTTGAGCGGTTTACAGAAAAAGCCATCAAAGTGATCATGCTTGCCCAAGAAGAAGCGCGGCGGTTGGGTCATAACTTTGTTGGCACTGAGCAAATTTTGTTGGGGTTGATTGGGGAAGGCACGGGCGTTGCAGCCAAGGTTCTCAAATCCATGGGGGTCAACCTCAAGGATGCTCGCATTGAAGTAGAAAAAATTATTGGTCGGGGATCTGGTTTTGTCGCTGTGGAGATTCCTTTTACCCCTCGGGCGAAACGGGTTTTGGAGCTTTCTTTGGAAGAAGCCCGGCAGTTGGGTCATAACTACATTGGTACTGAGCATCTCTTGCTGGGGTTGATTCGGGAAGGGGAAGGGGTTGCGGCGCGCGTCTTAGAAAACCTGGGTGTGGATCTGTCCAAGGTGCGGACTCAGGTGATTCGGATGCTGGGTGAAACTGCCGAAGTGGCTGCCGGTGGGGGATCCCAAGGGCGCACCAAGACCCCCACTTTGGATGAATTTGGCTCGAATCTAACGCAGATGGCTCAAGATGGCAAGCTGGATCCCGTGGTGGGTCGCCAGCGGGAAATTGAGCGGGTGATTCAGATTTTAGGTCGGCGCACCAAGAACAATCCAGTGTTGATTGGTGAGCCTGGGGTGGGGAAAACAGCGATTGCTGAAGGGCTAGCCCAACGGATTGTGCAGGGAGATGTGCCGGATATTTTGGCTGACAAGCGGGTAGTGAGTTTGGACATTGGCTTGTTGGTGGCGGGCACCAAATATCGCGGTGAATTTGAAGAGCGTCTGAAGAAGATCATGGATGAGATCCGCAGCGCTGGCAATGTGATTTTGGTGATTGATGAAGTCCACACCTTGATTGGGGCGGGGGCTGCGGAAGGAGCGATTGATGCGGCTAATATTCTCAAGCCAGCCTTGGCGCGGGGGGAATTGCAGTGCATTGGTGCGACAACTCTTGATGAATATCGCAAGCACATCGAGCGGGATGCTGCCCTGGAGCGGCGTTTTCAGCCGATTATGGTGGGTGAGCCTACGGTCTCTGAGACGATTGAGATTCTTTTTGGTCTGCGGGATCGCTACGAGCAGCACCACAAGCTTAAGATTTCTGATCAGGCTTTGGAAGCGGCGGCAAAGCTGGCAGATCAGTATATTTCCGATCGTTTTCTGCCTGACAAAGCTATTGACTTGATTGATGAAGCGGGATCCCGGGTGCGTTTGATCAATTCCCAACTGCCTCCGGCTGCCAAGGACTTGGATCAGGAATTACGGCGGATTCTCAAGGAAAAAGATGCAGCCGTGCGGGCCCAAGATTTTGATAAAGCGGCGGAACTGCGGGATCGGGAAATGGAGATCAAGCAGGAAATTCGCGCGATTGCTGCGGCTAAGAAAAATGAAGTCAATAGTCGCGAAGAAACGCCGGTGGTCACAGAGGAAGATATTGCCTATGTGGTGAGTTCGTGGACAGGGGTGCCGGTGTCGAAGTTGACGGAGACGGAATCGGTCAAGCTGATGGCCATGGAAGAAACGTTGCATGGTCGGATTATTGGTCAAGATGAGGCGGTGCGGGCGATTTCCCGGGCAATTCGGCGGGCGCGGGTGGGTTTGAAGTCTCCTAATCGTCCGATTGCCAGCTTTATTTTCTCTGGGCCAACGGGAGTGGGTAAAACTGAGTTGACCAAGGCTTTGGCAGCTTACTTCTTTGGGTCTGAGTCTGCCATGATTCGCTTGGATATGTCTGAGTACATGGAGCGTCATACGGTTTCTAAGTTGATTGGCTCCCCGCCTGGGTATGTGGGGTACAACGAGGGGGGGCAATTGACGGAAGCGGTGCGGCGGCGTCCGTATACGGTGGTGCTGTTTGATGAAATTGAGAAAGCTCACCCGGATGTGTTTAATATTCTGTTGCAGATTTTGGAAGACGGGCGTTTGACGGATGCTAAGGGGCGCACGGTGGACTTTAAGAACACCTTGTTGGTGATGACCTCCAACATTGGCTCTAAGGTGATTGAGAAGGGAGGGGGGAGTCTTGGCTTTGAGTTTGTTGATAACCAAGATGACGCTAATTACAATCGCATTCGCAATTTGGTGAATGAGGAGCTGAAGCAGTATTTCCGCCCTGAGTTTCTCAATCGTCTGGATGAGGTGATTGTCTTCCGGCAACTGACGAAGGATGAAGTGAAGCAGATCGCTGATCTTCTTCTCAAGGAGGTCTTTGCCCGGATGGCGGAGAAGAAGATTACGTTGCAGGTAACGGACAAGTTTAAGGATTTGATTGTGGAGGAGGGCTATAACCCCAGTTATGGGGCGCGGCCGTTGCGGCGGGCGATCCAGCGTCTCCTGGAGGATATTTTGGCTGAGGAGATTCTCACTGGCCGGATCAAGGAGGGGGATGTGGCGGTGATTGATGTGGAAGAAGACCGCAAGCCGAAGGTGTTGGTGGCGCCGCCGGAGCGGGTTTTGTTACCGGCGGAGTGAGCAGGCGAGGGGGGATGAAACAAGCTGTTTTGTGAGAGTTGATCATGACGTGGCAAGCTGTGCAGAGTGTTTACTATGGGGGTGGGGGACCGATTCGCACTCCGCCACCGGATTTGGCTTCGCTGTTGTTGCAGGAGCGGATTGTCTATTTGGGTCTGCCTTTGGCTGAGGAAGCGGATGCCAATGTGACTAAGTTGATCATTGCGCAGCTGCTGTACTTGCAGTACGAAGACCGGCAAAAACCGATCAAGATGTACATCAATTCTACGGGGACGTACAGCTACGATACGGCGGCGTTTGCAATTTTGGATACGATGCGCTATGTCAAGCCGCCTGTGCATACCATTTGTATTGGGCAGGCCTATGGTATGGCGGCGATGTTGCTGGCGGCAGGAGCCAAGGGATTTCGGGCAAGCTTGCCGAATGCGACGATCTTGTTGCATCAGCCTTATGGTGGGACGCGGGGACAGGCTTCGGATATTCAGATTCGTACGCAAGAGGTCTTGACGATTAAGCGGATGATGATGGAGGAGTTATCTCGGAGTACGGGGCAGCCGCTGGAAAAAATTAGTCGGGATACGGAGCGCTTTTTCTATATGACTCCGGAGGAAGCGCGGGAGTATGGCTTGATTGACCAGGTTTTGGGTGGGGTGCATCAATTGCCGGTGCCGGTGACGGCTTAGGGACTGTCTAAGGACTATGGATGCTGAGTGGCAGGCTTGGGTGAAACAGGCGGAGGATCTGGCCAGGGCTGGTAACTTTACGGTGCAGGCTTTGGCGTGTAATCAGGAGATTCTGAAGCGGGATCCCAAAAATATCCCTGCGCTCCAACGTTTGGTGACGATTTATGCCAACAGTAAGCAGTGGCGACAGGTGCATGACACCTGCCAGGATATTCTCCGTCTGGATCCCCAGAATCGTTTTGTGAAGAAACGCTTGGCAGATTTGCTGAAGGGAAGAGCTAAGACTATTTTTACGGGGCAGGCCTTAAGCTCCTTACCCCTGGCCCAACAGCTCGAGCACACTGAAGATCCTGAGCAGCTGCACCGGTTAGCTTGTGGGGGGTGGGGGTAGCTAAGCCCCGCGCTGTACCGGAACGGTCAGTGTCGGGATACAGATACCCCCACAGGTGTATGATAGAGGTGGTTGTACAAAACGGCATTGCCGGAATCTGGTGCAACTACGCGGTGGGACATCCCGTGTCTGCTCGCAGAGGGTTCTTGCGTAGGCTCCCCGATGAAGCGAGAAGCCCACGCTGTACCCGTAGGGTCAGCGATGGGAGTATGTCACGCAAAAAGTGGCAAGAAGCCGGTAGTGCCCCGGAGGCGGTGCGGGCTTTTCAAAAAGCTCTGGAACGGGATCCCAGTCGTGTTTATACCCGCCTGGCCTTGGCAGGAACATGGCGAGACTTACAGTGTTTTGCTGCTTCTGAGGAAGTTTATGAGAGTCTTTTGGCTCATTCTCGGGATCCCGCGGTGCGCATAGCCGCCTCTGTTGGACTGGCTGCGGTTCTGGCTGATCGGGCCAGGGTACACCAGCAGCCGGATTTAAGAAATCAAGCTCAATCCTTGTGTCTGGCTGTGTTGCGTTTTTCCCCTGTTGACATCCTCCCCGCGCTGAAGCGACGGGGATTCCCAGCCTGGCTGCGTTTAACAACCTTCTGGTGGGTAGACGGATCATCGCCAACCGCCCCAATCGGGGTCTTACGCTGGCTCACACGCCCATTAAAGACGACATGTCCTGCCGCTAGTGCGATTTTATCATTTTTATGCCCTGAAGGGCAGGGCTTGAAACCCGTCACATTTTGGTCACCAAGAGGCGCTCAACACGCTGCGGCGAATCAGGAAGGAGATGGAAGAAGATTAGGTTGCGCTTTTCTCAGGGCCGGTAGGGGGTCTCTTCGGAGACACGAGAATCGAGATATTTCGTCATATCTGTCTAAGGTGTGCAAAAGCCTGTGATAGGATGCCGGATGGTTCTTGGCAGAGGAGAAAGACCTTGGCATTGCGAGTTGCGGTTGTGGGGGGTGGGCCGGCTGGAGCATCGGCGGCGGATGTGCTGGCTCTGGCGGGGATTGAAACCTATTTGTTCGAGCGCAAGCTGGATAACGCTAAGCCCTGTGGGGGGGCGATTCCTCTGTGTATGGTGCAGGAGTTTGATTTGCCGCCGGAGATTATTGACCGCAAGGTGCGGAAAATGAAGATGATTTCTCCCTCGAATTATGAGGTGGATATTGGCCACACCCTGAAGCCAAATGAGTATATCGGGATGTGTCGGCGGGAGGTGTTGGATGCGTTTTTGCGCAACCGGGCGGCGGAGCATGGCGCAACCCTGATGAACGGTAAGGTGATGCACCTGGATCTGCCCAAAACGGATCGGGATCCCTATGTGCTGCACTACCACGATTTTGCGGGGGGATCGAAGACGGGGATGCCCAAAACCTTGGAGGCGGATGTGGTGATTGGGGCGGATGGGTTTCACTCCAAGGTGGCTGAAGCCATCGGTGCAGGGGACTATAACTACGCGATTGCTTTTCAGGAGCGGATTAAGCTGCCCCCAGACAAGATGGCCTATTACGAGGAGCGGGCGGAAATGTATGTGGGGGATGATGTCTCTACGGATTTTTATGCTTGGGTGTTTCCTAAGTGTGACCATGTGGCGGTGGGAACGGGAACAATGCGGGCGCACCAAGGGGATATTCAAAAGTTGCAGGCGGGGATCCGCAATCGGGCCGTAGCGCGGATTCGGGGGGGACAGGTGCTGAAGGTGGAGGCACACCCGATTCCTGAGCATCCTCGCCCACGGCGGGTGGTGGGCCGGGCGGCTCTGGTGGGGGATGCGGCGGGCTATGTGACAAAATCTTCCGGCGAGGGGATTTATTTCGCGGCTAAGTCTGGGCGGATGTGTGCGGAGGTGATTGTGGAGACGGTGAAAGCGGGAAAAGCCATTCCCGATGAGAAGGATCTCAAGGTTTATTTGCAGCGCTGGGATCGCCGCTATGGGGCAACTTATAGGGTGTTGGATATTTTGCAGCGGATTTTTTATCGCTCGGATGCGACGCGGGAAGCTTTTGTGGAGCTGTGTGCGGATGAGGATGTGCAGCGGCTCACGTTTGATAGCTATCTCTATAAGACGGTGGTGCCTATGAATCCTTGGGTGCAACTGAAGTTGACGTTCAAGACGTTGGGGAGTTTGATGAGGGGAAATGCTCTTGCGCCTTAGGTCAGTCTCTTTCTCCGGGGCTCTTCTCCTAAAATGGGTCGAAGAAATGATTGGGCATATGAGGATGAGGACATGAAGAGCTACATCCTACCCCGGCTCGATGAAGATGAGAAAGCCCGACAGAGTATACTACCCTATTGCCGCTTGGCACCCGGCGAGATTTGGACAGATCCGGTACGTGGTCATCGTATCGGATGTCTTGATGCAACCGATGCCCAGCAGATCGGAGAGCTGATGGATGGACAACAGTCATCTTTGGCTGTTCATGATCCTCCCTACAATCTCGTCGCGTTCGAGAGACGTTCTATCAACGAGTTTATTGATTGGTGTGCCAAGTGGATTAAGACCACCAGCGCTTCCCTCTGCTCTGATGCCAGTCTCTACATCTGGCTTGGTGCCGACCAGCATGAAGGGTTTCAGCCACTTCCCGATTTCATGTTGATGATGCGTGGTTTCAAAGAGTTCTCATCACGCTCTTTGATTACGATGCGCAATCAGCGAGGATACGGGACACAAAAGAACTGGATGGCGGTTCGACAAGAGTGTCTCTATTACACGAAAGGGAGTCCTCCGTTTATCGTGCAATACACAGATATTCCCAAGATTCTTCGTGGCTACTACAAGGAGGTGAACGGAAAGATAACGGAAAATATGGTTCGGAGCAAATCTGAGAATATCCGACCTGGAAATGTTTGGGTAGATATCCAGCAAGTATTCTATCGCATGGAAGAGAATGTGAATGGTTGCTATGCACAGAAGCCAATCAAGGCGATTGAGCGACTTGTTGCAGCTAGTTCGTTAGAGGGCGATACTGTGATCGATTTCTTCGGGCACTCTGGCACGACCCTCATTGTGGCGGAACAGATGAAGCGCAGGTGTTTCATCTGCGACATCGACCCCATCTATTGTGAAATCATGATTCGACGCTTAGAACGTCTGCGTAGTTATGGAAAGACAGGATGGCAGAACGGCAACCCATTTCAGAAAGAGTTGCATGGCGTTGTCGAAAGCGAGCAACCCGTCTTGAGGTTTTGGTAATGGAAAAACTGAAAAAACAACTTGAAACGCTAATCTCGGAGCTGGAAGATTCGGCGAACATTTATGAACGGATCAATAATCTGATCTCAGTTTACCCGTTTAATGAGTACGAGTACATGATCTCCACGCTAATGGGGAGAGGGAAGCTTTCCCTTGATGATTACTATACTCTTCGAGATGAATATATTGAGCGGAACATGTACCTGTACATCTTTGAGATTAGTGCACCAAGAGGTTTTGGTGAAACATGGGCACAAGAACACCTTAAAGAACTGGTTCCTGAACTACAGAAGCCATCCAAGAAGAAAGATCCGAACTATTCCGGTCAGTACGACTTCTATCTGGATGACAAGATCACTATCGAAGTTAAAGCTTCGCGCGCTGTAGACTTTGAACTACAAGCTCCTCTCTATGTCAAGGCTCTTGGGTCTGATTCCACCCGCCCGTTTGACATGAACTTCCAGCAGGTGAAACCTGGCTGTTGTGATGTTTTGGTGTGGGTTGGTGTTTGGCGTGACAAGATTCGGTACTGGGTTCTTGCCTCCCGAGAAGTGGAGTCCAACCGTTATTACTCAAAAGGTCAACACCGTGGCAATGTTGGAGAAGGGCAGTTGCACCTTTGTCATGACAACATTGCGGAGTTTGCGGAGTATGAGGTAACTGGAAGAGACCTTTTGCAAGCGCTCAGAAATGCATATGACAGGCAATATGCCTAATCACTAAACGGTCTGCAACTCGACCCTTAGAAAACGATCTGTCCTTGGGGATGGTGCTGCTGTTGGAGGAGCGTGATGATTGCTTTGAGGCAGTGGGGCTGGTGCCCATAGGTGATCAGACGGTGATAGGAGGAATCGGCGAGGTCGTAGGGGGATCCCGTGTTGA
>Ga0272446_1004876_pt1 | contig 15366 bp, 16 predicted proteins | sample YNPCB0061_FD_194587 | JGI IMG/M metagenome (GOLD analysis project Ga0272446, IMG submission 194587) | Hot spring microbial mat communities from Yellowstone National Park, WY, United States - YNP-CB-006-1 | ecosystem: Environmental > Aquatic > Thermal springs > Hot (42-90C) > Sediment | place... | reverse complement strand
TCCAGACCTTCCAGACCGGGCCTCCCTTCACGGTGGGATTCGCGGGCAGCCCTTACCGGTATCTGCCCGGGGTTGGAAACCGGCCGATCCAGATCCTGCCCAACGACCAGGTCAAGCTGGCCCACGTGGACATCGGCCCGAACCGCTTCCCGTTCTCCGCGCAGAAACGGTACCTGAACATCAACGGCTTCCAGTACCCGGATCCGTACACCATCGGCACCTTGGGGCGGAACACTCTGGAAGCCCCGGGTGTGGTATGGCCGCAGACTTCCGTCTCGAAGAGCTGGAACATTCTTGAGAAGTTGCGGTTCAACCTGCGCTGCGACATCAACAACATTTTCAAGTACCATAACTTCAACGCGCCGAATTCAACGTACAACAAGACCGACCCGTCCTCGTTCGGAACCTTCACCGGGACGCGGGGCAGTTTTTCGGACATCGGCACCGGCCGGTGGCACGCCATTTTGGTGTTCCGGCTGGAATGGTAGCACCCGGCCGGAGCGGCCCCGGGATGGTCTACCATACTCTCGATGGGCCTAATCTGCCTTCGGTTGTCGTGCCTGTTGTTTGTATTGGTGTTCCTGCGTCCGGCCGGAGCTCAGCCGAACCTCTCCGGCACGGCGCAAATCAAGCTTGCGCTGGCCAGACTGAACACCTTGGGCAGCGTCCTGATGATCGCCGCGCACCCGGATGACGAGAACACCGCGGTGCTGGCCTATTTCGCGCGCGGCCGGCACCTGCGCACCGGCTATCTGTCGATCACCCGGGGCGAAGGCGGCCAGAACCTGATTGGTCCGGAGCAGGGTGAGTTGCTGGGGTTGCTGCGCACCCAGGAGTTGCTGGCCGCGCGCCGCATCGACGGCGCGGAGCAGTTCTTCACCCGCGCCATCGATTTCGGTTTTTCCAAGTCCGCCGACGAAACCCTGGCCAAATGGGGCCGGGAGCGGATTCTCTCCGACATCGTCTGGGTGATCCGGCGCTTCCGCCCTGACGTGGTGATCCTTCGCTTTTCGGGCACCGCGCGTGACGGCCACGGCCATCACCAGGCCTCGGCCATTCTGGGCAGGGAAGCGTTCCTGGCCGCCGGCGACGACCGCCGTTTCCCGGAGCAGTTGCGGTTCGTGGAGGCGTGGCAGCCCGCGCGTCTGCTGTTCAACGTGTTTTCCTTCACCTCCGATCAACAACGCGCCGCGGCGTTGCTCCCCGGGCGGTTGGTGGTGGACGCCGGCGAGTACAACCCCGTGCTGGGGAAGTCCTATAACGAGATCGCCGGCCTGAGCCGCAGTATGCACCGCAGTCAGGGCTTCGGGGCGCCCGAGCGGCGGGGGACCTCGAAGAATTTCTTCACCCTGCTGGCCGGCAGGGCGCCCGCCGGAAGCGATCCCTTCGACGGAATCGACACCACCTGGAACCGGGTGGCCGGCGGGGCCGAAGCCGGCCGGCTCCTGGCGCGCGCGGCCCGGGACTTTGTTCCCGAGCACCCCGAACGCACCATCCCGCTCCTGGTGGCCGCCCGCACGGCGATCGCCCGCATCCGCGATCCGTGGGCCGCGCTGAAACTGGCCGAGTTGGATGAGACTGTGGCGCTTTGCGCCGGACTGTGGGTCGATGCGCCCGCGGATCGCTTCACGGCGATCCCCGGCAGCCGGGTCACGATCAACGCCGCGGCGATCAACCGGTCGCCTTACCCGCTCACTTTGCGGCGCGTCGCGCTCTCCGCGGGCCCCTCCGCCGCTCCCGGAACCGCACTGAGCAATAACGAGTTGGTGTTGAACCGGCTGGAATGGGAGGCGCCCCCGGACCGTTCCTGGTCGCAGCCGTTCTGGCTTGTGAAGCCGAAAAACGGCGATGCCTACACCATTGATGATCCTATGCTGATCGGAGTGCCGGACCGGGCGCCGGTTCTCCGCGCCACCTTCGAACTGGGTGTGGAGACCGAAACCCTGGCCCTGACCCGGCCTGTCGAATACCGCTACGTGGATCCGGCCCGGGGCGAACTGACCCGCCCGCTGGACGTGGCGCCGCCCGTGGCCGTGAATCTGCCCGAAACCGTGATCCTGTTTCCGGACGCGCGGCCGCGCAAAGTGCAGGTCCGGCTCCATGCCAACGCGGCAAAGGTCTCCGGCGACCTGCGCTTCAGCGTGGAGGCGGGATGGCAGGTGACGCCGCCATCCCATGCATTTCGCCTCGAAGAAGCCGGCGACGAAGCCACCGTCTTGTTCGACGTATCCCCGCCCGCGTCGGCTTCCGACGCGCGGGGCCGCGCCGTCGCCGTCGTGGGCGGCAGGGAGATCGATGCCGGCATGACCGTCGTGGCCTACCCTCACATCCCGCCCCAGACCGTTTTTCCGCCCGCTGTGGCGCGGCTGGTGCGCACCGATGCGAAAGTGCTGGCCCGCCGGGTGGGCTATGTGATGGGCGCGGGCGATGAGATGCCCAACGCCATCCGGGAACTCGGCTGTGAAGTCGTGCTGCTGACCCCCGGTGACCTGGCCGCCGGGAACCTGTCCCAGTTCGACGCCATCGTCACCGGTATCCGCGCCTACAACGTGCGTGCCGACCTGCGCGCCAACCAGCCCCGCCTGATCGACTACGTGCGCAATGGCGGCACGCTTGTCGTGCAATATAACGTGGCCGCGGGGGGGCCGTTCGGACGCGACACCGGCGCGCTGGACCGGATCGGGCCGTTCCCGCTCACCGTGGGCCGCGCCCGGGTCAGCGTCGAAGATGCGCCCGTCACCTTCCTGGACCGCTCCAGCCCCCTGCTTAATGTGCCCAACCGGATCACTTCCAGCGATTTCGAAGGCTGGGTGCAGGAGCGGGGCCTGTACTTCGCTTCCGAGTGGGACCGCCGCTACAAGCCGGTCGTCGAGTGTCATGATCCCGGCGAGTCTCCCCAGCCGGGCGGAATGCTTTTCGCGCGGGAGGGCAAGGGCGCCTACGTCTTCACCGCCTATTCCTGGTTCCGCCAGTTGCCCGCGGGGACACCCGGCGCGTTCCGCATCTTCGCCAATATCCTCAGTGCGGGGAGGTCCGCGCGGTGACGCCCGCCGGTCCCGATCGCAACCACATGCCGGATGACCCGCCGCCCTTTCTGGGCTCCTGGCGCCGCGTTTACGCCGCCGTGCTGGCATACCTGGCCGGACTGATCCTCTTGTTCTGGGCCTTCACGAGGGCGTTTTCATGAGGCCGCTGGACTGGATCGTGCTGGCGGTGACCCTGGCCTCCATCGTCCTGTATGGACTCTACAAAGGCCGTGGGAGCAAGACCGTCAGCCAGTATCTGCTGGCCGGCAAGACGATGCCCTGGTATGCCATGGGCCTGTCGATCATGGCTACTCAGGCCAGCGCCATTACCTTCATCTCGACCACCGGGCAGTCCTACGTGGACGGCATGCGTTTCGTGCAGTTCTATTTCGGATTGCCGGTCGCCATGGTGATTCTCTCGGCTACTGCCGTCCCCATTTTCCACCGGGCCAACGTTTATACCGCTTACGAGTACCTGGAGAAGCGGTTCGATCCCAAGACTCGCGCTCTGGCGAGCGCCGTGTTTCTGATCCAGCGGGGGCTGGCGGCCGGCCTGGCGCTGGCGGCGCCGGCCATCGTGCTCTCCGTTATTCTCGGGTGGCCGGACCGGCTGACCATCGCCATGATGGGCGCCCTGGTGATCGGCTACACCGTCATGGGGGGCATCAAGGCCATCACCTGGACCGATGTCCAGCAGATGCTCATCATCTTTTGCGGCCTGGCCGCTTCGCTGGTGATGGCCATCCGGCTTCTTCCCCGCGGGGTATCGTTTGTGGACGCGGTCTACCTGGCGGGCGCCGTCGGGAAGCTCAACGCCGTGGATCTGCACCTGGACTGGAATAATCGCTACAACCTGTGGAGCGGGCTGGTCGGCGGCGCGTTTCTGGCCCTCTCGTATTTCGGGTGCGATCAGTCCCAGGTGCAACGCTATCTCACCGGCAAGTCCATCGCCCAGAGCAAACTCAGCCTGCTGTTCAACGCCATGGCCAAGATCCCCATGCAGTTTTTCATTCTGTTTGTGGGCGCCATGGTCTTCGTGTTTTACCTGTTTGAGCGGCCGCCGGTGCTGTTCGACCAGACCGCGCTGGCCAAACCCGAGGTGGCCGCGCGCATCGCTCCTGTCGAGCGGGATTTCACTGTAGCGTTCGAGGAACGCAGGGAGGCGGGCTGGCGTTTGATCGAAGCGCGCCGCAACCACGACGCGGCCGCGCGGGCCGGGACACTGGCACGCTACCGGCGCGCGCAGCGCGCTCTGGATGCGGCCCGGCAGCGCGGCGCACGGCTGGTCGAGCAGACCACGGGCCAGACGGTAAACGACACCAACTACATCTTCCTGTCGTTCGTGACCCGCTACCTTCCCGCCGGGCTGGTCGGTTTGGTGATCGCGGTGATTTTCGCGGCCGCGATGGCGTCGATCTCGGGCGAGATCAACTCGCTGGCCACCGTCACCATCGTGGACATATACCGCCGCCACGTCCACAAGTCGGCGTCCGACCGCCACTACCTGCTCGCATCGCGGCTGGCCACGGCCTTCTGGGCCATCTACGCGGTCGCCTTCGCGAATTACGGCAAGACCATCGGTTCTCTGATCGAGGCCGTGAACATGCTCGGTTCGCTGTTCTACGGCACGCTGCTGGGGGTTTTCGCACTGGCGTTCCTCGTGCCGCGCGTACGCGGCAACGGCGCCTTCTACGGCATGCTTGCCGGTGAGGCGGCCATCCTGGCGGCTTTCAAGTTCACCGGCATCTCGTTCCTCTGGTACAACGTGATCGGCTGCCTGGTGGTGGTGGCCACCGGACTGCTGATCTCGGTTTTCGAGAACCGCCGGGAGGTGGTCAGATGATTACCGAAGTGATTTCGACCGGTGTGCGGCGCCCCGCCACCACGACGATTCCGCTTTCGGTGACGTGGTGGAAGCGGCGGTCCTGCTCGAGATCGTAGCCGATAGTGGCGTCGGGCGGCACCTCGACGTTCTTATCGAGAATCGCCCGCCGGATCCTGGCCCGGCGGCCGATGTCGCAGTTATCCAGAATGATGGAATCCTCGACCAGCGCTCCGGCATGCACGCGAACAGCCCGGCCCAGCACAGAGTTTCTCACGGTTCCCCCGGAAAGGATGCAACCCGAAGAGATCACTGAGTCGATAGCCTGTCCCCGCCGGTCCTCCTCGTCGAAGGTGAACTTGGCCGGGGGATCGGGGTAGCCGGCCGTGCGCAGGGGCCACTCCCGGTTGTACAGGTTCAGCGCCGGACGCACGGAGCGCAGGTCCATGCTGGCCTCGTAGTAAGCGTCGATGGTTCCCACGTCGCGCCAGTAGGCAGGCTGGTCGGGAGGCTCACCGGGAATGATGTTGGTCTGGAAATCGTAGGCGAACACCTCGGCGCGGCCGATCATCGAGGGCAGGATGTCGCGCCCGAAATCGTGAGAACTGTTGCCATTGGCTGCGTCCTCGCGGATTTCGCGCAGCAGCGTGCGGGTGGAGAACACGTAGTTGCCCATGGAGGCGAATACGCGGTCCGGGTCTCCCGGAATGGCCGGCGCATCGGCCCGCTTCTCATGGAAACCGATGATCCGCCCGCCGGCGGCCGCCTCGATGACGCCGAAGTGGGAGGCCTCCTGCCTGGGCACGGGGATGGCCGCCACGGTGACCTGGGCGCGCTTCTCCATGTGATACTCCACCATGCTGGTGATGTTCATCCGGTAGATGTGATCTGCGCCGAAAATGCACACCAGATGCGGGTCGGATTGCTCCACCAGGTTGATGTTCTGGTAGATGGCGTCGGCGGTGCCTTTGTACCAGGTCTCGCCCGGAGTGCGCATCTGCGCCGGGACGGGGATGATGAAATTGTGTTTGAGAATCCCCCCGAAGGCCCATCCGTCGCTCAGGTGCTGGAGCAGCGACTGGCTCTTGAACTGGGTCAGCACGTAGATGGAGTAAATGCCGGAGTTGACGAAGTTGCTCAGGACGAAGTCGACAATCCGGTACTTGCCCCCGAAAGGAACGGCTGGTTTGGCCCTCTCCTTGGTAAGCGGATAAAGGCGGGTCCCCTTGCCCCCCGCCAGTACGATGCCGAGCACGCGAAGCCGCATAGGTAGACGTCCTTAATGCCACAACAGCCGGCTACGAAGCCATATTGTGGCAACTCAGCGCGGCGGAAAGCAACCGCCGCGCGCAGGTTCTTCTTAGCGCGATCCCGGCTCCCCATCGGCCGCCGTTCCTGTGCTATTGTTATGAGCCGATGCAGCCTGCCGCCAACCACGCAGCCACCTCCGCGGACGCGTCCGGGCCCGCGCGCCGGTGGCTCATCATCGCTCTGCTTAGTGTGGGCGCGATCATTGCCTACATGCACCGCAGTAATATCCCCGTGGCCCTGACCGTTTCCGATTTCAAACGGGCTTTCCAGTTGACCGACCTGGACCGCGGTCTGCTGAACTCGGCCTTTTTCTGGTCGTACGCTTTCCTGCAAATCCCGGCGGGCTGGCTGGTCGACCGCTTCGGGGTGAAGTATCCCTATGCGGTGGGCTTTTTTTTCTGGAGCCTGATCTCGGCCTCAATGTCGCTTTCCACTTCGATGCCCCAGTTGTTTGTGCTGCTGTTTTTGCTGGGGGTGGGCGAGAGTGTGGCCATGCCGGCGAGCATGCGTTGGATTCGCTTCCACTTCGCCGAAAAGGAACGCGGATCGGCGGTCGGCCTGTTCATGACGGGCACCAAGATCGGTCCGGCGGTAGGCGCCCTGGTGGCTGCCTGGCTCATCCAGCACTACGGGTGGCGTGCGATGTTCGTCATTTTGGGTTTCGGCAGCCTGGTCTGGCTGGTTCCGTGGCTGACGCTGATCAGAAACGACGACCGCCAACTGGAGACCGCCGCCCGGCTTGCCAGCAAGACCGCGGCCGTTCCCTTCGGGCGGATCATGGCCAGTCCGGTCATCTGGGGAACCATCATCGGCACCTTCTGTTACATGTATTTCGTGTACTTCTGCCTTACCTGGATGCCGGCCTATTTCATCGAGCACCGGCACCTGTCGCTGAACTCGATGGGTTTTTACCAGCTTTTCAGCTTTGGGGGGATGGCCATCATGGCGCCCTTAGCGGGTTGGGCGGCGGACCGGCTCATCGCCCGCGGCGGCAACCCGGTAAAGGTCCGCAAGGCCTTCACGCTGGCGGGTTTCCTGATGGCGTCCACGGAGGTGATCGGCGGGCTCTCGAATTCGGTTCCGGTGGCCCTGTTTTTTGCCATCTTCTCGCTGACCGGTCTGGGGCTGGCCACGGCGAATTACTGGGCGCTCACCCAAACCCTGATTCCGGGCGGGGCCATCGGACGCGTGGTGGGCGTGCAGAACTGCGCCGCGAATCTGCCGGGCATTGTGGCGCCCATCGTGACCGGATGGCTCAAACAGGCCACGGGCAGTTATGACGCGCCCATGCAGGCCATCTGGTTTTTCATGATCCTGGGCGTCGCCTCCTACTTGTTCCTGGTGCGCGAAAAGTACGCACCCAAGGCACGCACATGACAGTCTTTCAACAGTCCTTCCAGGTCTCGACGCGCGGGGAATGCGATCTGATCGACATCACCCCTCAGGTGGCTGAACTGGTGCGCGAGAGCGGAGTCCGGACGGGCATTGTGAACGTGGCGGGACGCGGCTCGACAGTGGCCATCACCACTATCGAGTACGAGACCGGGTGCCTGGCCGACCTGAAGCGCGCGCTCGAGAAGATCGCGCCTTCGGGCGCCGACTACGCTCACAACGCCCGCTGGGGCGACGGCAACGGCTACGCGCACCTGCGCAGTGCGCTGCTGGGCGCGGCCCGGAGCTTCCCCGTCGCGGGCGGACAGGCCGGACTCGGCACGTGGCAGCAGATCATCCTGTGCGACTTCGATAACCGCCCGCGCCGCCGCGAGATATGGGTGACCGTAGTCGGCGAGTGAGGGGTGGTTGGACAGCCGCTCGCGCCCTGACCTACAATAAAGAGAACGCCTCTTGAGCGGTAGTGCGCCCTCAAGTTTCGTCGTCTGATCATGTTCGAAAACCTGTCGGAAAAATTGCAGCGGGTCTTTAAGAACCTGCGCGGCGAGGGCCGTCTTTCAGCGGCCAACATGGAGTCTGCGCTGCGCGAGATCCGGGTCGCCCTGCTCGAAGCCGACGTAAACTTTCGCGTGGTCAAGCAGTTGATCGAGAACATCAAGCAGAAAGCCATGGGCGAGGAAGTGCTCACCGCCCTGTCGCCTTCCCAGCAAGTGATCAAGATCGTCAACGAGGAACTGGTCAAGATCCTTGGCAGCCATCAATCCAAGCTGCGTTTCGCTAACGACCCGCCCAGCAGCCTGCTGATTGTGGGCCTGCAAGGCTCCGGCAAGACCACCAGCACCGGCAAGCTGGCCCGCTGGCTGTCGAAGAACGGGCACAGCCCGTTGATGGTCTCGGTGGACGTCTACCGTCCGGCCGCGCGCGAGCAACTGCGCGTCGTGGCCCGCGACGTGGGCCTGCCGGTCTATGCCGGAGCGCCGGAGGAGTCCACCCCGGCGGAGCTGGCCCGGGCGGCGAGGCGCGAGGCGGCCCAGACCGGACGGGATGTTCTGCTGGTGGATACGGCGGGCCGGTTGCACATCGACGACCAGCTCATGACCGAGCTCCAGGAATTGAAACAGTTGCTGGCGCCCTCGGAGATCCTGTTTGTCGCCGACGCAATGACCGGCCAGGACGCCGTCAAGTCCGCCGATGAGTTCCACAAGCGCCTGGGCATCACCGGCGTCATCCTGACGAAAATGGACGGCGATGCCCGGGGCGGCGCCGCGCTCTCCATCCGGCAGGTCACCGGACAGCCGGTGAAGTTCGTGGGCGTGGGCGAGAAGGCCGATGCCCTGGAGCCCTTCCACCCCGACCGCATGGCGTCCCGCATCCTCGGCATGGGCGATATTCTGTCGTTCATCGAAAAGGCCGAGGAGGCCATCGATAAGAAGCAGGCCGTTGAGATGCAGCGGAAGCTGATCGAAAACGAGTTCACGCTCGAGGATTTCCGCGATCAGATGCGGCAGTTGAAGAAACTGGGCCCGCTCGACTCCCTGCTTTCGATGATGCCTAAGGTGGGTCTGCTGAAGGATTTGAAGGATGTCAAGGTCGACGAGAAAGAGATCAGCCGGGTGGTCGCCATCATCGACTCGATGACTCCGCGGGAGCGCGCCAACCATATGATCATTAACGGGAGCCGCCGGCGGCGCATCGCCCGGGGCAGCGGCACTTCGGTGCAGGAAGTCAACCAACTGCTCAAGCAGTACGCCCAGGCCCGCAAGATAATGAAAAGTCTCTCGGGCGGATTCATGGGCAAGAAGCTCGGCAAGCTCAAGTTGCCCGTTTTTTAAAGTTTCGGAGAGAAGAAAACGAATGCTGATGATTCGCCTGGCGCGGTTTGGCGCCAAGAAGAAACCGTTTTACCGGGTGGTGGTGATTGAAAAAGAACGCGCCCGCAATGGCCGGAACATCGAGGTTGTGGGGCACTACAATCCGATTGTCAACCCCGCGCAAGTCGTGCTGAACCACGAGCGTATCCAGTACTGGAAGAGCGTCGGGGCGCAGGTGTCGGATACGGTGGCGCGGCTGATTGAGAAGAATCCTCCGGCTGCCGCCGAACCGGCGGCGTAGGCGGTTTTGGAGCCCTTCCGGCGCGCCCGTGCGCCGGGGTGGGAAGGTCTTTTTTTACACCAGTGAACGCCCGTGCGCGCCGGCCTGAAATTGCGGTCTGTTACGATAAATGGTAGGAGGCGCAGGGATGAAGCAGTTGGTCGAGGACATTGCGAAAGCTCTGGTGGATATTCCCGAAGAGGTGGTGGTTCGAGAGGTGGAAGGCGAACAAGTGACGGTCCTGGAACTGCGCGTTGCCCCCAGCGACTTGGGAAAGGTGATCGGCAAGCAAGGCCGGACCGCCCGTTCGATCCGCACCATACTGGGCGCGGCCGGCATGAAACTGAATCGGCGTTTCACGCTGGAGATCCTGGAATAGACTAGCCGGCGCCCGCCGCGCGGCGTTCCCGCGTTCCACGGCAGCCGGGAAGGCGCGGACTGGATCGCGCAGGAGCCGGATTTTGGAGCCAGAGCAGGAGTGGGTGGCGATCGCCGTGATTGCCCGCCCTCGCGGCAACCGCGGTGAGGTGGTCGTCGAACCATTGACCTCCCAGGGTGACCGATACCTGGGGCTGCGGCGGGTATTTCTGTTCGGCGACGGCTCGCAGTTCGAGGTGGAATCGGTCTGGAATCACGAGGGCCGCTGGGTTTTTAAGTTTCGGGGTGTGGACGACATTTCGGCCGCCGAGCGGCTGCGCGGCGCCGAGATCCGGCTTCCGGTGGCGGAACGCAGGCCGCTGGAGGCGGGTGAGTTCTACCAGGCTGACTTGATCGGTTGCGAAGTGATTGACAGCGCTTCGGAAACCCCCCTGGGCCGGGTAGCCGGGTTCCAGGAGAACGCCGGCGGCGCCGGCCTGCTGGAACTCGAGGACGGATTGCTGATTCCGTTTGCCCGTTCCATCTGTGTGGAAATCGACCCCGCCCGCCGGCGCATCCGGGTGAATCTGCCGGAAGGCTTAAGGGATCTGAACCGGCCGTGATTTTCCACATACTGACGATTTTCCCCGAGTTTTTCCGGGGGCCGTTCGAGCATGGCGTGGTGGCTCGCGCCCAGGCTGCGGGGCTGCTCCAAATTCGGGTTCACAATCTGCGAGAATGGACTTTTGACCGCCACAAGACGGTGGACGACCGGCCCTTCGGCGGAGGCGAGGGAATGGTGCTCAAAGCCGAGCCGGTGTTCCGGGCCGTCGAGTCGATCTGGCCTGAACGGACGCCGGACCGCCGGGTAGTGCTGCTCTCGGCTCAAGGCCGGCTGTTCAACCAGGAAATGGCGCGGCGCTTCTCGGCGGCCTCCGGGCTGCTGTTGATCTGCGGGCGCTATGAAGGCGTCGACGAACGGGTGGCGGAACATCTGGCCGACGAGGAAGTTTCCATCGGTGATTATGTTTTGAGCGGCGGCGAGCTGGCCGCTGCGCTGGTAGTTGACGCGGTAGCGAGGTTGATTCCGGGTGTGCTCGGCAACGACGATTCGCGCCTCTTCGAATCGTTCGGCGCTTCCGGGGGACTTGACTGCCCGCACTATACGCGCCCGGCTGAGTTCCGCGGCTGGAAGGTGCCGGAAGTGCTGCTCAACGGCAACCACGCCGAAATCCGGCGCTGGCGCCGCCAGGCGGCGCTCGAAAAAACGGCTCGCCTCCGGCCGGACCTGCTCGGCGAGGCGCCACAAGATCTGTTGGACAAGGAAGTGAAGCGATGACGAATGCGTTGTTGACCAAGTTCATCAACAAGAACAAGCGCACGGATACGCCGGAGTTCCGCCCCGGCGACACAATTCGCGTGCACGTGAAGATTAAGGAAGGCGACAAGGAACGTCTCCAGGCTTTCGAGGGCACCGTGATTGCCCGCAAGAACACCGGGATGGGCGAAACCATCACGGTCCGCAAGGTGAGCTTTGGTCAGGGCGTAGAGCGCATCTTCCCCGTTCATGCCAAGGTGATCGACCACATCGACGTGGTGCGCACCGGAAAGGTCCGCCGGGCAAAACTGTACTATCTGCGCGGGCTGAGGGGCAAGGCGGCGCGGCTGAGAGAGCGGACGTAGGCTTGAGCTGACATGCGGCCTCAGGCTCCGGCCGGAAAGTTCCGGTGCGAAGGAAAACTCGAACGCGAACTGCGCGCCCGGGGCTTCCGCGCCGTTGCCGGGACGGATGAGGCGGGGCGGGGCTCGTTGTTCGGTCCGGTCTTCGCGGCCGCCGTGATCCTGTCTCCGGACCGTCCCATTCGCGGCCTGAATGACAGCAAGTTGCTCGATCCGGAGCGCCGGGAAGTGCTCGCCGAACGCATCCAGGAGCGTGCGGCTGCCTGGGCGGTGGCTTCGGTGGACGCCTCGACGGTGGACCGCATCAACATTTATCAGGCTTCCCGGCTGGCGATGAGGCTGGCGGTCGAAAAGCTCCGTCCCGAGGCGGATTTCGTGCTGGTGGACGCGGCTTCGCTGGACGTCGCTCTACCCCAGCAGGCGGTGATCCACGGCGACGCGCGCTGCCACGCCATCGCGGCGGCTTCCATTCTGGCCAAGGTGCACCGCGACCGGTCGATGCGGGACTTTGACCGTGTGTTCCCCGGCTACGGGCTCGCGCGCCACAAGGGCTATTCCACGCCCGAACACCTCGAAGCGCTCTCGCGGCTGGGGCCGACCCCGCTCCACCGGGCCACTTTCCTCCCGGTCCGCAACCTGCTGCCCAGCGCGCAGTTGAACCTGTTCGAGCAAGCGGGGGCCGGGTGATGGCTGCGGGAGTAGAGAGCGCGCCGGTGCGCTATCGCTGGTACCACAAGCTGTTATCCTTCGTGGTGATCGTGGCCTGTCTGGAGTTGGGGCTGTTCCTGACTCTTTTCCCCTGGACGCGCTACTGGGACGACAACTTCTTCTCGTCGTTCAGCGAGGCCTGGAGGCACATCTGGTCGAACGCCTACCTGCGCGGGGCCGTCAGCGGACTGGGTCTGCTGAATCTCTACATCTGCTTCGCGGAGATCCTCCGGCTGGGCCGGTTCTGGTCGCACCCGCGCTGAATCAACCCGGAAAGGCTTGCGGCCCGGCCTGTTCCGGTGCTTAGCTGGGAAGGTGCGTGCGGGTATTCTGGTGGCTGTGCTGCTGGCCCCTCTCTGTCAGGCTCAATGGGAACTGGGCGGCGCCATCGGCTATGGCCTCTACCGCAACGCCAGCGTCTATGCGCCTGCCGGAAAGGTGGCGGCCGGCGTCAGGAACCGGTTCGCCGCGGGCCTGGTGGTCACCGACGATCTCTACGAGTACATCTCCGGCGAGGTTCGCTACACGTATCAGGACGGCGACCCGTTTGTCTCCGCCGGCGGAGTGAAATCGAACGTCCAGGGCCAGTCCCATGCCATTCACTACGACCTGCTTTTCCACCTGCGCCGCCAGAACCAGCGGCTCCGGCCCTACGTGGCTTTCGGAGTGGGAGCGAAGCATTTCGTGGTGAGCGGTCCGGCGCCGGTTTCCCAGCCCCTCGGCGGGAGCGCTCTGCTCACCACCAATGACGAAACCAGGCTGCTGGTCACCGCCGGCCTGGGTGTTCGCTACCGGGCCTGGCGAAACGTGAGCCTGCGCTTCGATTTTCGCGACTACATTACTCCCTTCCCGAAAAGCCTGATCGCCCCCGCGCCCGCCGGCACGGCCCGCGGCTTCCTGCAACAGTTCACACCGATGTTTGGGATCAGCTACGGGTTTTGAGGATCAGGAAGGATGAGGAAGCCAGCCTTGCTTCTTCTGCGGGTTTCCCGCTATGATGCACAACCGGCATAGTAGCCAGCGTCCGTTTCGAGGAAACCGATGACATCCGATCAGAACCGCCGCCAGTTTCTGGGCAACGCCGCGGCTGCCGCTGCGTTCACCATTGTTCCCCGGCACGTCCTGGGAGGGCCCGGCGTGGTCGCTCCCAGTGACAAGATCACCCTGGCCTACATCGGCGTGGGAACCGAAGGCCTGCGGGAGATGCTGGGCTTGCTGCCGGTCCCGGATCTTCAGATCGTCTCGGTCTGCGACCCAAACAAAGACGCCGCAGGCTATCGCGACTGGTCGCGAGACGGCCTTCTGAACGGAATTCGCCGGACGATCGGGAAATCCGACTGGAGAGCGGGAAGCGAGGGCGTGATCCCCGGAGGCCGGGATGCCGCCAAAGACATCGTCGAGACCTACTATGCAAACCAGCGTTCCACCGGCCAGTTCAAGGGCTGCTCCGCGTATGCCGATTACCGGGAGTTGCTGGACAAGGAAAAGGACCTGAACGCGGTAAAGATCATGACCCCGGACCATCTGCACGGAGTCATCAGCATTGCGGCCATGAAAAAGGGCAAGCACGTGATCCTGCACAAGCCCATCGCCAACCGTCTGAAGGAAGCCAGGCTGGTGATCGACGTAGCCCGGAGCACGGGTGTGGCCACGCACTTCCTGCCCTGGGACGCTAACGGGTCCATGGAGCCAGTGCTGGCCTGGATCAAAGAGGGCGCTATCGGCACTCTCCGGGAAATTCACAACTGGACGAATCGTCCGGTGTGGCCCCAGTACGCGACTCTTCCCACTGAGGCGCCGCCGGTCCCGCCGGGCTTTGACTGGAACCTGTGGCTGGGCCCCGAGGCTGAGCGCCCCTATTCTCCGGACTACACCCACATGGTGTTTCGCGGATGGTATGACTTCGGCGGCGGCACCATGGCGGACATGGGGCACTACAGTCTTTGGACGGTCTTCAACGCCCTGGAGCTGGGATCTCCGGTAAGCGTCGAGCCGATGCTCAGCCACCAGTGCGTGTTCAAGGATAACGTCGCCACCACGGTGAAGAACGATTTTTCATTCCCGACCGCCAGTTCGGTTCGTTTCAAGTTTCCGGCTCGCGGGCAGAGGCCGGCGGTGGAACTGACCTGGTACGACGGGGGGATGAAGCCGCCTGCCCCGGAGGAACTGGAAGAGGATCACCAGGAGTTTGCGGCCGAGGCAATGATGTTTGTGGGCGACAAGGGCAAGATCCTCGCCGGTTTTCACGTGGACAATCCGCGGCTGATCCCGGCGAGAAGGATGAGCGGGCGCCAGGCGCCGGAAGCGCCGGCCCGGCGGCGGCGCGAACCGGGCGAGATTTCGCCGGGCCTCCGCCAGTGGATCGCGGCCTGCCGGGGCGGCGCGCAGTCGCCCGGTAATTTTCTGAATGCCTGGCCGATTTCCGAGGCGGTCAATCTGTGGGCCGTGGCATTGCGTACCGGCAAGAGGCTGCTGTACGACGCGGAGAACATGAGAATTACCAACCTCCCGGAAGCGAACCAGTATCTCGCTCGCGAGTACCGGAAGGGTTGGGAGCCGGAAGCGGCTTAAGGAGAACCTCAGGATGCATACGTTTTCGAGAAGGGAATTTATCGCCGCGAGCGCGGCGGGCATCGCCGCGGCCGGCGCGCGGGAACTCAGGGCGGATCCGCTCGGGCTGCCGGTCGGATTTCAGGTCTACCCGATCCGGGAGTTGATCGCGAAAGACTTCGCGGGCACCCTGCGGCAGATGGCTTCGATCGGGTACCGGAGCGTGGAAATGTGTTCGCCGCCGGGCTACCAGACTTCCGGGTTCGGCCCTCTGATGTCGCTGACGGCCTCCCAGATGCGCCAGACTATCCAGGCCGCGGGATTGATCTGCGAAAGCTGCCACTACCAGTTCCGGGAGATGAAGGAGAACCTGGACGACCGGCTCGCCTATGCCAGGGAACTCGGCTTGAAACAGATGATTGTGGCCAG
>Ga0272446_1004875_pt1 | contig 15369 bp, 11 predicted proteins | sample YNPCB0061_FD_194587 | JGI IMG/M metagenome (GOLD analysis project Ga0272446, IMG submission 194587) | Hot spring microbial mat communities from Yellowstone National Park, WY, United States - YNP-CB-006-1 | ecosystem: Environmental > Aquatic > Thermal springs > Hot (42-90C) > Sediment | place... | reverse complement strand
GGTAACGGAACGATACCGGCATGCCTGCCACGAGCGTCAACTCAACATGCTCCAGATCTTCGTCAAGCTGGTTATCAAACATGCCCCAGCCCTGAATAAGCACCGTCACCTGCGCTCCCAGACCACTACCGCCGCCATTGGACGATCCCGGCGCACCGGTTGTTGGCTCCGCCAGCAAGCGATAGCTGACACGCCAGGCAGGCGCCGGCGCAATATAGCCCACAAGTAGATCGTGATCGCCTTCTGAGAGGCGGAGCGTAGCAATGCGCCGGTCCTCTTCGCTCTGCGATGCGCGCAGGAAATATCCCAGATCCCCGGCGGCACGATCGTCAAGGATATCCAGGCGCATGATCTTGCCGATCGGTGCGGCGCGCACTTCGCGTTGCTCCGCCACATACAGCGATACCATCGGCGCGCGCAGTGGTTGTGCTTCATCAAGATCAACACCGATGACCAGTCCTTCCATCACCTCGCCACTCGTCTCAGCCGGCGCGCGACGATCCGGCTGCAACGCCAGACGTACCCGCCGGCCACGCAGGTCTCGCAGCAGGTCCAGCAGACTGCGATTGTCGGACAGATGGATCGAACCACGCGCAATCTGCGCTGCGCGGTCTTCCGGCGTTTCAAAATCGACCCCCAGCACCTGGCCCGTGCCAAGATCGAGCACGACCAGGCTCTTGAGCACATCATCCATCGCCTCTCGCGGAAAGGTCAATCGCAGTTCGCCACCATTGACCGCGCCACGCCGCTCGAAGTACCCGACACCATGCTTGTACACCATCATTCGACGGATAGGGAGTTCGGGCATAGGAATCCTCGTTATGATGCGATAAGCGGATTATAGTAGGTATAAACCAGCCGCGAGAACGCGGCAATCGTTGACATCATGATCCGGTCGGGCACAGGCGCGTCGCCGCTTGCCAGCGGTCGGTAGACATAGATCGCGAGCACATAGTCGCCGCCCGGTGAGCGGACAATACCGGCATCCGCCTGCATGTCGGAGATCCAGCCGCTTTTGTGTTCAACGCGCACACCCTCTGGCACGCCGGCCACCATCCGTTTCCGATCACCATTCGTCTCGAGCCGATCGAGCATCTCGATACATCGTTCAGACGTCAATGTGTCGCCGAATGTTTCCAGCAACACTCCCTGGCCGCGGGCACAGCGATCGATTTCGATATAGAGTTGCGCCATCTCGCCCGGTGTGGTGCGGAGGTAGCGGCCGGCGTCGGTATACGGCGGAACGCCACCACGCGCGGGCCCGGCTTTGATCTTCAGTTTCATCAGCTTGATATAATCTTGCGCCTCAAATGGGACGTACTGGAACGTTTCCTTCAAGCCAAGCTCGGCAAGCATGGCGCTCATCTGTTCGGCGCCGATGATCGCATCCTCGGTGCCGGTACCACCGACCGATGCGGCAAGAAGTGCATTTGCGGCCAGATTATCGCTTTCAATAATCATCTTGCGCAGCGCCAGTTCCTGCTTCTCGCTAAACTCCGGCACATTGATGTAGGCATTGAGCATGATTGCCAGTTTGATGGTACTGGCGGCAGCGAATGCCGTCCCTGAATGGACGCCGGCGACAACCTCATCGCTTTCCAGATCGTAGACATACACCCCGATGACGCCACGCCACGAGTCGACCATTTCTTCGAGCTGCTCCTGGAGTTGCGCGGGTTCCGGCCGGCCAGCAGGACCGCGCAGCGGCGTCAACGCCAGCGTGACGCTCCGTGGTGCGCCAACGGACCGCAAACGGTTGTCAATCTGGCGCATCGCGTCGTCAAGGTCAAGGCCAAGGCCGCCCTCGATGGCAAAGCTGCGCGAGAGCGTTTCCGTGCTGGTAATGATGGAGAATCGCGGCGCCTGGGCAACCCTGGCATCAAATGTGGCAAGCACGGCGCGGAGTTTCTCCTGATCATACGTAACCTGGAGCGGTAATCGTTCGCCTATCCCCGCGGTGCGCGCGGCATCGAGCATACTGTCCAGCTCAATGCGGAACCCGATTTCCTCCGGGCGGAGCAACAGTTCCTGCTTGCCGGCGCGTACATCGAGCGGTTGCAGGAGGGGCGAGAATTGCTGTTCCAGGATGCTTCGCGCCTCTGTCGCCGTCAGGCCACCTACCTCGACCCCCGCCACATACACCCCTTCAGCAAGCCGGGGTTCAGGCGTGGCCGTTGGTAACGGCGTCACGGTGGGCGCTGGCGTTGGAACGGGCGTTGCGGTATTGACGGCCGGCACGCGGGTGGGAGCGACCATCTGCACGCCGCCTGTGGAAGCCGGTGCACATGCCGCGAGCGACAACACAAAGAATAGAGAGACGCGCGCGATCCGAGCGTGTGATATTCGAAAACGATTCATCATCCTTCGACCTTGATGGAACACGGCATAGTATATGAACACGTGTCGCGTATTGCGGGCGATGCCACCCGTCGCGGGCCTCAGTATACGCCAGGTGAAGGGGTTCAACAAATCCAGGGGTGGGATTCATATTTGTGCGGCGCATGCCATCATCCGTGCAAGGTGGTTCCCACCGGCAGCGGTGGTATACTATCGCCGCCATGATCACAATGCTTCCCGAGCGTATCGCCGCGCTTTCAGCTGCCACCCATGCGCTATGCGACCGACTCTTCTTCGTCCAGCGCGTTGAAGGCGACACCGTGATCCCTGAGCCAATGGCGCCATGGGTCGCCCGGAACTTTGGCGGGGTTGAGCGTGTTCGCCGGCAGACCATTGTACGAGTGGTCAACCGTTTCACGCTTGAAGGCGCGTTGTTCAACCCGTTACGAGCGTTACGCCCGGCTGGCGTGGCGGTGACGGACGCTGACCTGGATTCCTGGATCGCCAGTGAGCTTGAGGCGGTCGATCTTTTTGCCAGGCCGCTCCATGATACGACTGCTGATCTGTTCGGTCGCATACAGGGTCGCTTCTGCGTCAGCGCATCAAACGTTGCCAAGTACGATCGCTGGCACGGGCTGGTTATTTTTGATGAGCCGCACCCGCTCCGCTTCGATCGCGAGCGACTCGCCGATTATCTCGACGTTGCGCTGCGCTGGATCGCTGCCGCGCAGAGCCAGGACGCGCACGCGATCTACCCGATGATTACATGGAACTGCCTGCCGAGGAGCGGCGCGACCATTGCCCACGGCCATCTGCAAATGTCGCTGGCGCGCGACATGCACTATTCGCGGATCGAAGCCTGGCGCCGTGCCGCATTGCACTATGGTGGCGCAGAGCGCTACTTCAGCGATCTTGCGACGGTTCATGATGAACTCGACCTTTCGTTGCCCGGCGCACATGATGCTCAGATCTTCGTACACCTGACGCCGCTTCGTAATCGTGAAACTGTTGTACTCTCGCCGGTCGTACCGGGTGATGCCCGGCTTGCTGAACGGCTGGCAGCACTGCTCTACCCGATCCTGCGCGCGCTGATAGACGATCAGGGTGTGCGTTCATTCAATATGGGGATTGCCCTGCCGCCGATCGCGGCGCCGGTGGAGCACTGGCGGGGCATGCCGGTGATGACGCGAATCGCCGACCGCGGGCCGGCGCTGAGTGTGCGTAATGACTGGGGCGCGATGGAGCTGTATGCAACCGGATGCATTACGACCGACCCTTTTCAGATCGCGGCATTGTTGCGCCAGCAGATGGCTGGATATCAATGATACGAGCGCCCCTGTCAGTGGTGGCTCCAGGAAGGTGATTGGGCGGCGTGGTAAGAGGAAGAGCAACAGCGATTCATTCACATCCGCGATCGACGGAGCGATGCAGGCGCTGCATCGCTCCGTGCCGAACGACACATATCGTTCAGAACCGGCATCAGTCCGGTCGCGTTCCGAGGGTGATGTTGAGCGAGAGAGGTTTCCCATCGCGCAACACATCGAGCGTGATCGTATCGCCTGGCTGGTACTCCAGCAACAGGCTGCGCAGTGACTGGCTCTGCCCAAGCTTCGTGCCGCCAACCCCCGTGATAATGTCGCCGGCGCGCAGGCCCGCCTGTGCCGCGGGGCCGCCGGATTCCACGGCCGCAATCAGAGCGCCGGCAGAAACGGGTAGATTATTGTCAAGCGCCAGCATGGCATCGATCGTGCCGAACCGTACGCCGAGGTATGGATAGACGACCTTACCGTTCGCAATCAACTGGTCGCTCACGCGTTTCGCCGTCGTGCTAGGCACGGCGAAGCCGAGCCCCTCGGCAGGCGCACTGCCGAGACCACTGCCGCGCACAACGAGTGTGTTGATGCCAACCACTTCGCCACGCAGATTGATCAACGGCCCACCGCTGTTGCCACTGTTAATCGCGGCGTCAGTTTGAATCAGGCCCTCAGGCGCGTCGCCGCCGATCGAGCGGTTCAGCGCGCTCACCACGCCAACCGTTACGGTGTTGCGGAAATCGCCAAGCGGGCTACCAATCGCAATCACCGTCTCACCTGGCTGGAGCGCATCGGAGTCGCCAAGCGTCGCAACACCCGGTACCTCGCCGCCAACTTTGAGAACGGCCAGATCCATCAGCGGATCGGCGCCAACAAGCGTTGCATCGCGCCGGGAACCGTCGAAGAGTATCACCGAAAGCGACTGCTGACCCTCGATGACGTGGTTATTGGTAAGAATATATCCATCGGGAGAAATGATCACGCCAGAACCGCTGCTCCGCCGTGGCTGACCATTCTGCTGTCCTGGAACCTGAAATGGCAACCCGGACGACTGCGATCCGCTCGCAAGTGTATTCACAACCGTCACGACTGTGGGCGAAACGTGCTGTACCGCTGCGACAACCGGCATGTCGCTTGTCTGCCGGGTGGTTCCGGCGATCGGCTCTGGCGTGGGCGTCGGTGCCGGGAGTGGCGCCGGTGCCGATACTGGTACGGCTGCGGGCGCCGATGGCTGCGCCGCCACGCGTTCGAGTTGCTGCTGTGCGATGTACCACGCGACCCCGCCGCCGGCAAGTGCTCCGCCGACCACACCAACCAGCAGCGTCACGATCATACCGAATATCAAGGCGTATTTTGTGCCGCGCTCCATGGGCGACCTCCAGTCTATGATGAACGGTCATCACGACCATCCGCACATCCGTCCATTGAACGATATGGTCGCTGACCCCCTTCTTGCCACTTCTTATTGTGACTCCCGCAACTAAAGCCGGCGTGAGATCGTAATGAGAGATCGCTTAATCTTTTACGAGATGCGCGGTGGTACGAACTCTGCTTCGTTATCGTGTCCTCATTTGGCGTGTTTGCACCCGTGAGGTATAATGGCACAGACACGATGTTCGTCCGGCTATCTCCGCCGCGCTCGATGGTTGGCTAATGGAAGAAATCCTGATCATCGACGACAGCAAGCAGATCTGCGCCATGCTTGCTGAATATGTATTGCCGGAGCTTGGTTACGCCTCTGCAATTGCCAATACGGGTCGTCAGGGTCTTGCACGTCTGCGACAGCGTCTCCCCGACCTGATACTGCTTGATCTTCAACTCCCCGACATTAGCGGCCTCGATCTGCTGCGCCTGATCGCCCAGGAAGGGTATGATGTCCCGGTCATTCTCATGACGGCGCATGGCTCAGAGGCGATTGCTGTGGAAGCCTTTCGCCTTGGTGCACGCAATTACCTTATCAAGCCATTCAGTGAGACCGAGGCGCAGGCGGTCATTGATCAGGCGCTTCGTGAGCGGCGTCTCAGCCGAGAGAAGGAGCAACTGACCCGCAATCTGCGGCAACGCGTGCAGGAATTGACCGTGCTGTATTCGATCGGCAAATCGGTCAGTTCATTGCTGGATCTTGAAGAATTGCTGGTGCGGATCGTCGAGGCGGGCGTCTACATTACGCGCGCCGAAGAAGGCTTCTTGTTGTTACGTGACCAGAACGCCAACGAACTCTACCTCCGTGCTGCGAAGAATGTCGGCGAACAACGCGCTCAGAAGATGCGCATGCCAATTGATGACAGCCTGGCGGGGCAGGTCATCCGCACCGGCAAACCGGTCCGGCTCGACAAGATGGGCGCAGGCGCACAGCTCAAAGTGATCACAGGTTTCCTGGTGCGCGCCATCCTTCAGGTGCCACTGATGGTCGGCAACCAGGTGATCGGGGTTCTGGCGGTTGACAATCAGCAATCCGAACGAACGTTCAGCGAAAATGATCAGTACCTGCTCTCGGCACTGGCCGACTATGCCGCAATCGCAATTGAAAACGCGCGTCTCTATCAGCAGGTGAAACAGAGCGAAGAACGGTATCGCGATCTGTTTGCTAACGCCAACGACCTGATCTTTACGCTCGATCGCCAGCTCAAGATTCAGAGTATTAACAAAGTCGGCCCGGTAGTCACCGGCTATGCCGAGGCCGACTTGCTCGGGCGTCCGTTGCGCGATCTGAGCTTCGATGATGCATGGCCGCAGGTTGAGCGGGTTTTTGGCGATCTGTTGAACGGGCGAACACTCCAGCCGTTCGAGCTGCAACTCAAACGCCGGGACGAAGAAGTTGCAGTGGTTGAGGTGAGTGCGCGTCTGGTGCGGGACAGCGCGCGGACCGACGCGATCCACTGTATCGCCCGCGATCTGACGGAACGCCGGCGCCTTGAAGAACAACTGATCAAAGCCGAAAAACTCTCGGCGATCGGCCAGCTCGTTGCCGGAGTTGCCCACGAAGTGAACAACCCGCTGACCAGTATCAGCGGCTATACCCAGCTGATACTGCGCGACACCAGCCTGCCGGCGGATGTACGTAGCGATCTGCAGAATATCAATACGCAGGCCGAACGCGCCGCTCGCATCGTGCAAAACCTGCTCGTGTTCGCTCGTGAGCACAAGCCGCAACGCTTGCTGGTGGATGTCAATGAAGTGTTGCGTAGCACGCTGACATTGCGCGCGTACCAGCTGCGGGTTGACAATATTACCGTCGTTACCGATTTCGACCCGGCGCTGCCATATACGATCGCCGACCCGCACCAGCTTCAACAGGTGTTCCTGAACCTCATCAACAATGCCCATCAGGCAATGACGGAACGCGGCGGGAACGGCACGCTGACCCTGCGTACCTCGGCTGTGCGACGGGCGACAGATGGTGGCGACGATGAGCGGCGTGTTCTCGTCGCCGTCAGTGATACCGGTGTCGGTATTCCAGCACGCAATCTGAACCGGATCTTCGACCCGTTCTATACAACCAAGCCTGTCGGCCAGGGAACCGGCCTGGGCCTGTCAATCTGCTTCGGCATCATCCAGGAGCACGGCGGGCGCATCTGGGCCGAGAGCGAACCGGACGTTGGCACAACATTGTACGTCGAGCTTGCACCGGGCAGTGAGCATACCGCTGAAATGGAGCCGGCTGATGCCGTCGCTATGGCTGTCGAGCCTGAATCAGCCGGCGGTGCCGCCATCCTGGTGGTCGATGATGAAGAGGCGGTTGGCACGCTCCTGGCGCGCCTGTTGAGTGATCTCGGGCATCGCCCAACCATTGTGCAGAGCGGCGATGATGCGCTGGCAGCTATTGCTGATCAGCCGTTTGACCTGATCCTGACCGATGTGAAGATGCCCGGCATGACCGGCTTTGAACTCTATCAGCAGATCAAACGGCGCGATGCCGATCTGGCCGGCAGGATCGTGTTCGTTACCGGCGACACGATCAGTGCCTCAACGCAGGCTCGCATCGCCCAGACCGGTAATCCGTATCTTGCCAAGCCATTTGCCATTGATCGCCTGGAAGCACTGGTCAATACCTGCCTGGCACGTCACACAGATGCACGTCCGGCTCCCTGAGGGACGCCTCGTCATCGCGGCTGCCGGCGACGCACCGTGTGATGAAGGATCAGGCACGGTCCCGAACCGTAATATCGAAAGGGGCTGGCCTCGTGGAGATGCAGCTGCCACACATTGCTGCCGAGATCGCCATAGATAATCGCCAGGGTGCCGCGCAAATCGCCGAACGCGCCGCCGATCTGATCGTGCGCCGCGCCATCGACAGCGAAGCGCTGTCCCCCCGCGAGTTCCGCCAGGATCTGCTGGCGTTCGGCTGGTCACTTATCTGCGCCCAGCCGGCCATGGCGCCGCTGGTTAACCTGGTGAACAGCGTGCTCTGGTCGCTCGAAGAACGCACCACGCCCGGCGATCTGATCCGCGCCGTCGCCGAGACGACGGACGTATTCAAGCGCCAGATCCACCAGCATGCGTTGCATGTGGCCGAGGGTGCGCTCGCACTCATCGCCGATGGAACGACCATCGTGACCCTGTCGCACAGTACAACAGTACAACATGCCCTGCGCCATGCACAACGCGCCGGGCGTCGCTTTACCGTGGTGTGCGGCGAGTCGCGCCCGATCTGCGAAGGCCGCCAGACAGCCGAGATCCTCGCTGGTTGCGGCATTCCAACGCGGCTGGTAGTTGACGCCGAACTGCCGTCGCACGTCGCCAGGGCTCAACTGGTTCTGGTTGGCGCCGATATGCTCAGCACACAGGGGCTGGTCAACAAAGTCGGCACCTATGGTATGGCGCTGGTTGCACGCGCGTTCGGGGTTCCATTCTATACCCTCTGCGGTAGTGAGAAGTTTCTCCTGCCCGGTTTTCGCCCTCTCGAACAACCCGAACGCTCACGTGATGAGATCTGGGCCGGCGCGCCACCCGGTGTTCGTATTCAGAACCGCTATTTCGATGTGACACCGCTGGAACTGTTGTCGGGAATCGTGACCGAGCAGGGAACCCTGCCGGTGGCGGCGATTGAGGCCTGGCTCGCATCGACCCGGTTACATCCCGCCCTTGCCGGTATGGCCAGTTGTAACACGTACCATGCGCCGTAACAGCCTATCCGAAAACGATACGCCGCCTGTTATGGCGCGAAGCGTCAGCGACAGCGTGCAGCGAGCGACGCCTGGCTGATGAAGATTGACAATTAAACCCGGTAGACCGAACGCACACGCCGTGGGGCTGAAGCCCGCGGCTCTGTGCAGGCAAAGCCGGCCTGCGCCGGCTCCCGAAGGCCGTACAGACGGCCTTCGCGCCTGTAAGCCGAGCCCTTCAGGGCCACGGCGGAGCGTCTACCGGTTTTACTACCGAATGTTCATAAGCCATCGCGGCGTTTGCTACAGAAATGGCTTCGCTGCGCTCGCAATGCCATCCAACCATCCGTTTTTCGGATAGGCACTCACGTAACTGGCTACGGTTGGAGGTCCCTGAGAGGCCTCCGTAAAGACGCTCCACAGGGGTGTCTGGCTATCAGCGGCGGGAACGCTTCCACAAGGGTGAGGTCATGTCACCCTGCCGATGGAAAAAGATTACTTCCCGTGCGAACCGGTACATTGTTCCAGACCTTGACATTAGCATAAATGTTCTAGTATAATGTCCTCACCACAAACACAACCAGAGAATGATGGCAGCCAGGGCGCGAAACCGATCGAGACGGCTGGCGGCGTCGCGACCGCCCGGCTGGCATCACCGCTTGAGCTGCTGAGGAGGCTGGCAACCATGGCTGTGACAGGCAGAGCGATTCACACTGCGCGCCGGGCATGGGCCGATCATCCCGATATGCGGCGGAGCCTGCACGCGTTAACGTATGGCATCACGCTGGTGCTTGGCGCACTGGCGGCGTATACGCTGATCGGCCTGCTTGTCGGGCGGATCGCGATCCTGGCTGACGATATCCGGTATGGTTACCCACGAACGTCGCAGGTGGAGGCCTTTGTTGGTCATAATGAGCAGGCCGGCCAGGCGACCCATCTGATAGCGATCAATCTTAACCGGCAGGTTATTGTGCTCGAACTCCCGGGCGGCGACCCGGCGCAGGTGCGTTCGATCAGTGGGCCGTACCTGTTTGGCGCCGACGAACATTTGACGCCGGTCACGCTCAGTACAGGCGATGTCGATGGCGACGGTGCGCCGGATCTGTTGCTCGACATTCGGCGCGAACGAATCGTCTATCTCAATCGTGATGGCAGCTTCCGGTTACCGACGCCCGAAGAACAGGCGCAGCTTACCCGGACGATCGATCAATGAGCGACTCGCCGCCAGAAGAGCCTCGGGAGAATCGCCCTGCACGCCGTGACAGGCACTTTGTGCAGGATGCCGATCTGCACCTGCCCGAGCGTCGTCCGTGCCCGCTCGATCGCGTGAGCGACCCGTTCGCCGTGCGGCCCGCAGTGACCGCACAGCGCCGTGTCGTGGTTGGCGATCGCACACCGCCCGCGCCCCGCATCCTTGTGGTGCCGGCTGAAGAGCCGCTTGATGATGCACCGAAAGGCGTTGCTGCCATTGATCGCGATCTGCTGCTCGATGAGCTTGTGGGGGCAACGCCGCTGTATCGTCCTGCACCTACGCGTCGGCCCACCCGCACCGACGGCTTTCCCTGGCTGTTGCTCTCGATCTGCGTCGCCAGCCTGACGATCCTGCTGCTGTTCTGGCGCGAGTCGGACTCGCCTCGCTTCTGCTTTGCACCGGGATGTATGGCGCGAGCCGGCGTAGCGCCGGCCGAGGTGGTGACCGCACCCGGCCCCCTGCCGACTGCACCCGGCCAGCATTCGGTGCTTGGCCCGCCAACAATGTCGGCGCAGCAGATCGATCGTGTGCTGGCGCAGTGGGGTTCGCCCGCAACCGGTACGGGTGCAAGCTGGGTCGCGCTTGGTGCGCGGTATGGCATCGATCCGGTCTACGCCCTGGCATTCTTTGTTCACGAATCAGGCGCCGGGACGGCGCCGGGCTGGGCGGGTCTCAAATCTGGCGGCGGTACCACGCATAATGTCGGTAACATCATCTGCGCCGGCTATCCCACATGCTATGGGCGCTTTCGCGACTACGGTAGCTGGGAAGAAGGGATCGAGGACTGGTACAGGTTGATCGCTGTTGAATATGTCGGCGGTCGCGGTGTACACACGGTTGAAGAGATCATACCAATCTACGCGCCTTCCGTTGAGAATAACGTTCCTGCATACGTCGAGACCGTCAACCGTCTGGTTGCTGAATGGCGCGCCTCCGGAGCACGGTAGCGCCGTGAGGCAATCGCCGATGTCATCCCTCTCCGATCGCGGGCTATCGCAAGATGATCTATAATCCCCGCAACCTGGCTGGCAAGAATGGTGGTATACCGTTCCCTTCTGAACATCCTGCATGCCTGCCGTCTGGCAGGCTCACAGCTCCTGATAACAGATGATTGGCGATGGTGGCTGGCCATTTCTCAACCGCGAACGCGCCTGGCTGTTGATCCTTGCACTGCTGGGTCTCGGCTACCTGCTGATGCAAACGCAGCAGCCGCCGGTTCGCCCGAGCCTGTGGCGCGGCACCACTGGCGTTTCGCAACAGGCGATTTCTGGTGCGGCGGTGCTGCAATCAGCGAGCCTGGCTGCCGAGCGCCCGTCCGGTAATCCGTTGCGCAGCGGGCGGACGGTTGTGACGCAAGGCTATGGCGTAGGTAGCCATGCGCCGGCAGCCGTCTGGGGCGGTATTGACCTGGCCCTTGATGGCGACGGCGACGGCACGGCCGATCCTCAGGGAACCATGCGCGCGCCAATCTATGCCACCCACGATGGCATCGCGCGTGTTCGCCCCGACACCTGGCCAGGCGGCAACTATCTGGCAATTGAGAATGAACGCTACAAGACGGCATACGCCCATCTCGATGCATATGCCGTCGTTGACGGCCAACCCGTCGTGCGCGGCCAGTTGATCGGCTACGTCGGTTCCACTGGCCAGTCAAGCGGCCCTCACCTGCACTATGAAGTCTGGGAGAATGGGGTAAATCGTAATCCACTCGATTATGATGCATTGCACGTGAGCGATCGCTAGGATGCCGAAGCGCCGGTGTTGCATTGTCGCGCGCCGCGTTCAGCGGGGTCAGGCCGGTCTGAACGCGCTGGCGAACGTCCGCCGCTGTGTGCCCGGTACAGCTTGCAGAAGGTTCGCACGGATCTGGCTGCCCCGTTATGGTATTGCTGGAATGCTATCGCTGGCCCGGTCATATCACGATAGGAAGCTTGATCCATTCAGGAAGCCGTACTCGTAGCCTGAGAAATAGTATAATTCGCGTAAATTGAGTCCCACGGCCAATCGGGACACACGTACTATAGACCGTTTCGGGGAGCGGGGCGTATGATCACGCTGAGGTTGCCGGATAGGAGCCCACGGTATGACAACACTTCTGGCCCCTGGTGATGCGATCGCCGAGTCTGAGAAGCTCATTGCCGTTCTTGAACGCCACCGCAAGAATGATCCACAGCTCGAGGCGATACTCAGCGCGCATCGTACCACACATCATGAGATGAAAGTGAGCCACAGCAGCAGCGAGCACGCGATCGCAGCCTGGCGATCGGCGCTGGCGCAACGCTGGGCTTGCGAAGTTGCCGGGCGGCGCCTGTACAAGCAGACCATGCGCCAGTTGATCCAGCATTATGGCGATGCCGAAGCGCCGCCCATCCGTCTGATCTCGCGTGGTGGCGCAGAGGTTGATAGCTCACCGGTGGAGTTGCTGGAGGATATGCGCCGGCTCCATACGGTGATTGCGTTTGAGGCGGCAACCCTGCCGTTCGCTGAACAGCGCCTGGCCGAGATCGTCAGGGCATGCGATGCACTGGAAGCTGCAATCGCCGAGGTGATCGAGTGTGAACGGCGCCGGCGTGCCGCTGTGCTCGATCTGCGCATCGCGCGCGAAGTGTACCGCCGCATGCGAGGCGAAACCTACCGAACGCTCGTCAGTCAGTATGGCGAGGATTTCGGCCTTGACTTCCTTGATTCGCTTACCGTTGACACGACCGAATAGCACACATACCACAACACTGGAAGTCGCTGCAGCCCCCATACACTGGATGGGGGCTGTTGCATGCCTCTCTTGAACCCGGCATTGCCTTCGACGATGAACTGGCCACAGCGCTGGCTGCTGCGCTGCACTCCTGTGCCGCATGGCATGCCGCGCCAGAGGTCATCGTCCGCTTCAGCGATCTCCCGGTGTTCGCTCCATTGCTGGTACGCGCGCTGAACAGATAATCTCGCGGAAGCTGCGCGTCACGCGGCGGAGGATCGCCTGACCCCGCAATCTAACAAAACTCCTACACAGGGCGGTTTGATCGTACCATCCAGATCGACTACAATATGCGTACTCGGAAATACAACCAGTGTCATTTACCAGGAGGTCCCGCGGTTATGCCTACCTATGTGTATGCCTGTGACGCTTGCGGTGCGCAATTCGAACAGTTCCAGTCGTTCAGGGATGAGCCGCTGCGCCTTTGTCGTTGCGGTAAGGAAGGTTTCGTGCGCCGTGTGTTCCAGCCGGTGGGCATCGTCTTTAAGGGCTCCGGCTGGTACATTACTGATAGCCGCAAGAGTGAGAGCGCAAGCGTCGGCGGCGACAGCTCGTCGAAAGCTGAAACAAAGAACGAGACGAGCGCCAGTGAATCCAGATCTGAACCATCTGCGCCTGCTGCTGAATAGCCCTGGGCGCAACCATCTTCTCCAGCGAACCTCCCGGCATCGCAGGTCGGTCAGGCCTGTTGCGCACATCTGTACCTGTCGTTAGGGGCGTCATTGTATCTGGATGACGCCCCATCCGTGTTGCGCCGTCATGACCGGATTCTTGCCTTTCGGGAGGTTCTGTATGCCCCACACGAATCTGTTTTGTATTGTGCGCGACGATGTGCGCGCCATTTTTCGCAACGACCCGGCAGCCCGCAATCTGGCCGAGGTGCTGCTCTATCCAGGATTACACGCCACTTTGCTGCACCGCCTGGCGCATGCGCTCTGGAAACGCCAGATCCCCTTCGTTCCACGCCTGATTTCCCAGATCAGCCGTTTTCTTACCGGGATCGAAATCCATCCCGGCGCCGTCATCGGCCGCGGTTTCTTCATCGATCACGGCATGGGTGTGGTCATTGGTGAAACGACCGAAATTGGCGACTGGGTGACACTCTATCAGGGGGTGACCCTTGGCGGAACCGGCAAACAGCGTGGTAAACGCCATCCGACGGTGCGTGACGGCGCGATTATTGGCGTAGGCGCCATTGTTCTCGGTGCGATTACCATTGGCGAAGGAGCACGGGTTGGCGGTGGGGCCGTTGTTGTGAAGGATGTCCCCCCCCACGCAACGGCGGTCGGGGTTCCGGCGCGCATTGTTGCGCAGCGCGACCCGCATACTGGAGAAACCCGCCGTGTTGAGTATCTGCCCGACCCGGAGGGTGAGATGTTGCGTGGCCTGCGCGACAAGGTGCTGGAGCTGGAAGAGCGCCTGACCGAGGTTGAGATCGCGACTGACCACCATCACCTCGAACATCATCTGGCGTATGATGCGTTACCCGCCCAGCTCTGGGCGGCGCTCGGCGATGTGAACGGCAACTATGGCGAGGATGGCTATACCGCTGGCGATGGGATATAAACGCACATGAGTATCACAATCTACAATACGCTCACCCGGGCGCTTGAGCCGCTTGAGACGCTCGAGCCCGGTGTGGTGAAAATGTACGTCTGTGGCGTCACAGTTTATGATCGCGCGCATATCGGCCATGCCATGTCGGCAATCGTCTTCGACGTGGTGCGGCGTTACCTGGAGTATCGTGGTTATAGCGTGCACCACGTGGTGAATTTCACCGACGTGGACGACAAAATCATCAATCGCGCCAATGAGCTTGGACGCGATCCGAAGGAACTGGCTGAGACGTATGTCGCTGAGTTCCTGGAAGACCTCGATGCACTCAATGTGAAACGTGCCGTCAGTTATCCGCGCGCGACCGAAACGATGCGTGAGATTCAGCAATTCATCTCCGATCTGATCGAACGCGATCATGCCTATGTGGTTGATGGCGATGTCTACTTCCGTGTCGCCACGGCCGCCGATTATGGCAAGCTTTCGCGGCGCAGCCTCGATGATATGATTGCCGGCAATCGTATCGGCGTGGATGAGCGCAAGGAACACCCGGCCGACTTTGCGTTGTGGAAGGCTGCCAAACCTGGTGAGCCTTCCTGGGAGAGCCCATGGGGGCCGGGGCGCCCCGGCTGGCACATTGAGTGCTCGGCGATGAACCTGGCGTACCTCGGTGAGCAGATCGATATTCACGGTGGCGGCACGGATCTTATCTTTCCCCATCACGAGAATGAAATTGCCCAGACCGAGAGCCTGACCGGTAAACCATTTGCGCGCTACTGGATGCACAATGGGATGCTGCAAATCCAGACGAAGCTTGCCGATGGCACGTATAAGCTGGAAAAGATGTCCAAGTCGCTGGGTAATGTCGTGACCATTCGCGAGTTTCTGGCGACATATCCGCCTGATGTCCTGCGCCTGACGGTTCTTTCCAGTTCGTACCGTAGTCCGCTCGCGTTTGGCACAGAGATCGCGGCCGATCAGGAGCGGAAGCTGGCGCGGTTGCGTTCGGCGCTGGAGCCGCCCGCTGGCGACGCTGAGGCCGGACCGGCGGTCGAA
>Ga0272446_1004873_pt1 | contig 15372 bp, 13 predicted proteins | sample YNPCB0061_FD_194587 | JGI IMG/M metagenome (GOLD analysis project Ga0272446, IMG submission 194587) | Hot spring microbial mat communities from Yellowstone National Park, WY, United States - YNP-CB-006-1 | ecosystem: Environmental > Aquatic > Thermal springs > Hot (42-90C) > Sediment | place... | reverse complement strand
GCCCTGCTCCGGCTCGCCGACCGGGTCTTCGGCACGGAGACCGCCGAGGCGGCGCCGGTCCGGGCTCCGGTCCGCCGTGGTCTCCTCGGGGGGCTCCTCGGCCGCTGAGCAAGGCCGGGCCGAGCGACGGCTCGTAGCCGCGCAGTGGGCGCCTCCGATCGAGCGAACTTCGGCTAGCCAACGGCTCGTCGACGCGCGCGTTGTATGCTGCGGGTCTTGCGAGAGGAGGTGATCGCGACGCGCGCCGATGCCGCCGAGCTGACCGTACATCTCGAAGGACGCCGGGTCGAAGAGGGCCGCTTGGCCGTCGACGACCTCATCCTCCTCGCCCGTGCCGTCCAGGAGTCGATCGAGCGCGTTGCGCTCACTCTGATCGGCGTGGCCAGCCTGCGCCCGGGTCGACGTCCCGCTGATGTCGTCGACGCCACTCGCCTCGAAGTCATCCGCTTCGGCCCCGGGCAAAGCGCCGTCCTGACCCTTGGCCTTCCCCAGTCCAGCCGCGCCCAGCAACTGACGGCCTTCGAGATAGCGGGCACCACCGACATTGGCGAACGAGCGGTACAGCTCTTCGTAGGCGGACTCTCCGCGCTTTCCGCCGAGGGTCCATTGCCCGAGGGTTGGGACTCCGGAGTGTTGACCGCGTGGCGGGAAGTCTTTCAGCTCTTCGATCGCGGGGTGGAGCAGATCGAGATCGACGCGGTCGGCAATGAGCCACGGAACCCCTGGCGTCTCCGGACGCACATCGGACGATCCCAGGCTGAGGTGATCGCAGCCCTCGTCCGCAGACCCCTCCGTGAACGGCGAACGCTCGACGGCAGACTCCTCATGGCGGACTTCAAGGAGAGAGGGCTGCGCTGCCGCATTCACCCACCACTCGGTGGTCCGGTGGAGTGCACGTTCAGTGAGCACCTCCGCGAACAGGTTCTCCGCGCACTGACGAAGCACGTACGAGTCAGCGGCGAGGTCACCCTCGACCCCGAGAGCGGGCGGATCCGGGAGCTCGCCATCGATGCGATCGAGCTGGACGAACTCGGATCGACTGCCGTGGGCGTGGCAGGGTTCTGGGACTCCCCAACCATCGAGGAACTTGCTGCTGCCCAGGGCGTGGGCCCGGTTACGGACGTTGCTGCGCTCGTCGCCGACTTCTGGCCACCGGAGATGAGCGTCGACGAGTTCATGGCGCTCGTCGACGACGACGAGCCCCGGCGACCAGTCCCAGCGTGACGAGTCGCGTCTCCGCAACCGCGATTCTCCTCGATACCGACGTCTATTCCTACGTCGCGCGCGGAGACCCTCGGGGAGCGAAGTACCAGCCCTACCTCAAGAACCGAACCCTCTGCCTCTCGTTCGCCACCGTCGCCGAACTCTACAAGGGCGCCTACAAAGCGGGATGGGGCACAGCCCGGATCGGCCAAATGGAGGCTCACCTTCGAAACTTCGTCGTTCTCCCGTTCGACCACGAGCTCTCGCGCGTTTGTGGCGAGCCCATGGCGACGGCGGAGCGGGCCGGGCGGCGGATGCACGAATTCGACGCGTGGATCGCGGCGACCGCCATCCGCCACGGCCTTCCGCTCGCCACGAACAACACGAAGGACTTCATCGACATCCCGGGGCTCGCGCTCGTGCCCTGAACACTGGGCAGCTCGGAGGTCCGGCGCTCTGCGCACCGAGGCGGCCGGGGTTTGTATCCTCCTCCCGTGACCGACGCCGTCCAGATCGCCCCCGGCGCCGTCCTCGAGGGGCCGGCTCTCGCCGAGCCCATCCGCGTCGTCGCCGCGGAGCCCGTCGGGGGGCGGCTCAAGATCGCCGGTGAGGGACTCCGCTCCGGCCACCACCAGCAGCTCTACCTCGACCCTGCGCAACTCGCCGCCATCCGGGTCAGCCCGCCCGAGGGGACCTTCGACGGCGACGCCGAGCGCTTCCGCCTCGCCATCGAGGCCACGCGCCTCGCCCTCGCCCACGAGTACGACCCCTACTTCTCCCTCTCGATCTCCCGGGTCGATCCCCTCCCCCACCAGATCGAGGCGGTCTACGACGCGATGCTGCCCCTACCCCGGGTCCGTTTCCTCCTCGCCGACGACGCCGGTGCCGGCAAGACGGTCATGGCCGGCCTGCTCCTTCGGGAGCTCAAGCTTCGCGGGCTCGTCGAGCGGACCCTCATCGTCGCCCCCGCCAACCTCTGCTTCCAGTGGCGACGCGAGCTCTTCGATCGCTTCCGCGAGCCCTTCGAGGTCCTCCGCGGGGATGACCTCCGGAACGCCTACGGCACGAACCCCTGGCACGACCGCGCCCAGGTCATCACCTCCATGGACTGGGCGAAGCGCGACGAGGTCAAGGCAAGCCTCGAACGCGCGCCTCGGTGGGATCTCGTCATCGTCGACGAGGCCCATCGGATGAGCGCCGCAGACCCGGAGCACAAGACCGACCGCTACCTGCTCGGCGAGCTCCTTTCCGAGCGGACCGACCACCTCCTCCTGCTGACCGCGACGCCCCACAGGGGCGATAAGGACAACTTTGCCCTCTTCCTGCGGCTCCTCGATCGGGACGCCTACGCCCACGTCGAGAGTCTCGAGGAGGCGATCCGCCGCAACCGGGCCCCCTTCTACCTCCGCCGAACGAAGGAGGCCCTCGTGGGCTTCCCCGACCCCGAGACGGGTGTCGTCCGGAGCCTCTTCACGAAGCGGGATGCCCGGACCGTCGCCTTCGACCTCGACGAGGCCGAGCTCGCCTTCTACGAGTCCCTGACCCGCTACGTCCAGGACCAGTCGATCCGGGCCGCCGCCGACCCCTCGGCCCGGGGTCGGGCCCTCGGGTTCACGATGGCGATGTACCAGCGCCGCTTCGCCTCCAGCCTCTACGCCGCCCGCCGGAGTCTCGAGCGCCGGCTCGCCAAGATCGAGGACCGGCTCGCCGGACGCGGGTCGACGCGGGCCACGGCGGAGGTCGCGGCGACCTTCGACGAGCGGCGCCTCGCCGAGCGTGACGAGCTGACCGAAGAGGAGGCGACGGCGGTCGAGGAGGCGGTCGAGGAGGCGTCGCTCGCCGCCGATCGGGAGGACCTGCTTCGGGAGCGATCCGAGCTGCGCCCCTTGATCGAGGAGGCACGCCGCCTCGAGGCGCGGGACGACTCGTCGAAGCTCCGGAAGCTCCGCCAGGTCCTCACCGACGAGCGCGTCTTCGCCGATCCGACAACGAAGCTCCTCGTCTTCACCGAGCACAAGGACACGCTCGACTACCTCGTCGCCAAGCTCCGGGAATGGGGCCTTCGGGTCACCCAGATCCACGGCGGGATGGCCGTCGGCGACAGCGACGCGCCGGGCACCCGTCTCCATGCGGAACGGGAGTTTCGGGACAGCGCCCAGGTCCTCGTCGCCACGGAGGCCGCCGGCGAAGGGATCAACCTCCAGTTCTGCTGGCTCATGGTGAACTACGACATCCCCTGGAACCCGATGCGCCTCGAGCAGCGGATCGGGCGGATTCACCGCTACGGCCAGGAGAAGGACTGCCTCATCTTCAACTTCGTCGCCCAGAACACCCGCGAGGGCCAGGTCCTCGGCACGCTCCTCGCGCGCCTCGATGAGATCCGCTCCGCCCTCGGCTCGGACCAGGTCTTCGACGTCGTCGGGGAGGTCGTCCCGCCGAACTTCGTCGAGCGCCTCCTCCGCGACCACTACGCGGGTCGGGTGACCAAGGACGAGATGCTCGAGCGGGTGGCGACCGCGGTGGAGCAGCAGAGGTTCGCGCGGATCACCCAATCGGCTCTGGAAGGTCTCGCCCGCCGCCAGCTCAACCTCGCCGCCCTCGTGGCGAAGCGGGCCGAGGCGAAGGAGCGACGCCTCGTGCCCGAAGTCATCCGCGACTTCTTCCTTCGCGCTGCCCCTGCCGTCGAGCTCTCGGTGGCACCGGACGGTCCCGTCGCCGCCCGGGTCCTCGGGCGTCTCCCCCGCCGGCTGAGCCAGATCGGTCACGAGCTGGCGCCCCGCTTCGGTCGCCTCGGCCGTGAGTATCGGCGGATCGCTTTCGATCGGGCCGGTCTCGAGGCCGACCCGACCCTCGAGTGGGTTACCCCCGGCCACCCGCTCTTCGAGGCCGTCCGGGAGGCGATCTGGCGCGAGGGCCAGCCCGACCTTCGGCGCGGTGCCTGCTTCTACGACCTCCACCGCGACCGGCCGGCGCGGCTCGACGTCTTCGCGGCCTCGGTCAAGGACGGCACCGGGCAGACCCTCCACCGCCGACTCTTCGTCGTCGAAGCCGTCGACGGTTCCCTCGCCCTCCGCCAGCCGACCCTTTTCCTCGACCTCGCCCCCGCGCCCCCGGGCGCGGTCCCCGACCTGGCGGCACCCACGCCGGCCGCCAGCGAGGCCTTCCTCCTCGAGACCGCCCTCGAGCCCTTCCTCGCCGAGGTCCGACGCGAACGCGAGGCCGAGCTGGAGACGATCCGGCGCCACGTCGAGATCGCCCTCCAGACGCTCATCGACCGCCAGCAGGTCCAGATCGACGCCCTCATCGGGCGCCAACAGCGAGGCGAGGATGTCGGCCTCGCCCTCCAAGAGGCCGAGCGCCGGCTCGACGAGCTGAATGAGCGGCTCGACGAACGGCGCCGGCGGCTCGACGGTCAGGGACAGTTCGTCCTCGCCGACGTCACCCGCCTCGGCTCGGCCTGGGTCCTCCCCCATCCCGACCGGACGGGCGAGCTGCGGGCGATGGTGAGCGACCCGGCTGTCGAGGCGGTCGCCATGCAGGTCGCCATCGAGCACGAACGCGCCCGGGGTTGGCAGCCAGAGGACGTCTCGGCCGAGAACCGGGGCTTCGATATCCTCTCGCGCTCGCCCGACGGCGCGCAGGTTCGCTTCATCGAGGTGAAGGGTCGGGCCGGGACTGGTCAGATCGCCCTCACGGCGAACGAGTTCCGGACCGCCGAGCGGCTCGGGCGCGACTACTACCTCTATGTCGTCTACGACTGTGCCACGGCGCCCCGGCTCATCGTCCACCGGGACCCCGCCCGCCTCGCCTGGCAGGAGGTCGTCCGGGTCGACCACTACGTCGCCTCGGTGGATGTCGTGGAGGGGGCTGGGGCGGGATGAGGGCTGCTGCCACCGAGCCACGGGACTCGAGGTTTCCTGTGAGAGAGGTCCTTGTCAAAGGAGGAATTGTGGTGTATGGTTCTTCTTGCTCTCGCTTGGGAGCTTTTGGATCGGGCCCGTTGGGGCCCTTTTTATTTGCGTGCCGACGATGCGGGCCGTTCCCGCAGGACCGGACGTGCACCGCGCGACGATGAGCCGACGCGTTGCATTCTTCGTGGACGTGGGCTACCTCCGGGCCGAGGGAGCGAAGCGGCTGAGGATCCCACCTGCGCAGTGTCGGATCGACGCTCAGGCCACCGTGGAGACCCTGAAGACCGTCGCCGCGGCCCTGTGGCCGGACGCGAGCTTCCTTCGCTGCTACTGGTATGACGGCCAGTACCCCTCCGACCACCCCGGCCACGACGGTCAGCAGCGGTTTCTCGACGCTGTCGGCGAGGTCCCCGGCATCACGCTCCGGCTCGGCACTGTGAAGTTGGTGACGCCCCCGTGGTTGACGGCCCTCGAGGGGCGGCTCGGCGAGCGTGGGCTTAGCCTCGAATCCCTCGGCCTCCGGACCGGCCCAATCCCGGTCCAAAAGGGCGTGGACACGCTCATCGTCCTCGACATGGTGCGACTGGCCCAGAAGGGCGCCTACGACGTCGCTGTCCTCGTCGCGGGGGACCGGGATCTGCTCGACGCGGTCCGGACCGTCCAGGACGAGGGACGGTTGGTTGTCGTTCTACACCCGGACGGTGCCGGGCTCGCTCCCGAGCTCCGGAGAGCGGCCGATCTTGTGCGTGCTCTCAGCGACGATGAACTGGGCGTCTTTTTGCGCGCACGCGACGCGCTCCGGGGATGAGCGGATCCGTTCGTCGCCTCATCGAGGTCGACCTCCCGATCCGGGAGATCTCCGCCCACGCTCGGCGCGAGAAGTCGATCCGTCACGGCCACATCTCCACCCTCCACATCTGGTGGGCCCGCCGCCCCCTCGCCGCCTGCCGAGCCGTCGTCCTCGGCGCCCTCCTGCCCGACCCGGTCGATCCCGCCTGCCCGGAGCGCTTTCGGCGCGACGCGGTCGCGGCCCTCCGGGCCTTCCGAGACCGCGTCGGTGGCCCGACGGTGCCCGATGAGCCAGCCGGGCTGCAACGGGCCCTCCTCGACTTCATCGCTCGCTTCGCCGCCTGGGAGGCGTCCACCCAACCCGACTACCTCGACTGCGCCCGGGCCCTCGTCCGGGCCGCCCACCCCGACGGGCCACCTTTGGTCCTCGACCCCTTTGCCGGCGGTGGGGCGATCCCCTTGGAAGCCCTGCGGGTGGGGGCCCAGGCCCAGGCCTTCGACTACAACCCGGTGGCGGCCCTCCTCCTCAAGGTCGTCCTCGAGGAGATCCCCCGCTACGGCGAGGAGCTGGCCACAGCGGTCCGCCGCTGGGGGGCCTGGGTGCGGGATCGGGTGGCGGCGGACCTCGGGCGCTTCTACCCGGCCGATCGCGACGGGGCCATCCCGATCGCCTACCTCTGGGCCCGGGTGGCCCGCTGCGAGGGCCCTGGGTGCGGGGCGGAGATCCCCCTCCTCCGCCAGCTCTGGCTCGCCCGCAAGGGGCGCCGGTCGGTGGCCCTGCGGCTGGTCGTGGACCGGGCGGCAAAGCGGGTCCACTTCGAGATCGAGGAGAACCCGGCGAAGGTCGGCGAGGGGACGGTCCGCCGCGGGTCGGCGATCTGCCCGGTCTGCCACACGGTGACTCCGGTGGCGAGGGTGCGGGCCCAGGCGAAGGCGGCGGGAGGGCTTCCGGTCCGGATGGTGGCGGTGGTGCGGACCTATCCCGGTCGCCAGGGCCGCCAGTACCGGGTGGCGACGGAGGCCGACCTGGCGGTGGCCCGGGCGGCGGAGGAGGAGCTCCGGCGGCGGGAGAAGGAGCACGCAGGACCGCTCTCCCTGGTCCCGGACGAGCCGCTCCCGCACGGGTACTCACAGGCTTTCCCGATCACGGTGTGGGGTCCGCGCACTTGGGGCGACCTGTTTCTCCCGAGGCAGGCGCTTGCCCTCTCGGCCTTTGCGGCGGCGGTGCGCGAGGCCCATGCCGAGCTGGAGAGAGAGACGGGTGATGCCGCCTTCGCTCGCGCCGTGGCGACGTGCCTGGCGATCGGTGTGGACCGTCTTGCCGATCGATCCGCCGCCCTTTGCACGTGGCGACCCCAGGCCGACCAGGAGAAGATCGAGCACGTCTTCGCCCGCCAAGCTCTTCCAATCGCTTGGGACTTCGCCGAGAACGACCCCGTCAGCGAGGGGACGGCCGGATGGGCCGACGCACATGAGCCCATCGCCAAGCTCTTGGAGCGCGAGGCCGTGTTGTCGTCTCCCGTCGTCGCTGGCCAGGCCGCCCGTGGCGACGCCCGCGCCCTTCCTCTCCCCGACGACTCGGTCCCTTGCATCGTCACGGATCCTCCCTACTACGACGCCGTCCCCTACGCCGACCTGTCGGACTTCTTCTACGTCTGGCTCCGCCGGTCGGTGGGCGAGCTCCACCCCGACCTCTTCGCCACGCCCACCACGCCCAAGACGGGCGAGATCGTCGTGAACCCCGCCGCCCTTACCGATGGTCGGGGCACCAAGGACCGCGCCTTCTTCGAGACCGAGATGCGTCGGGCCCTCGCCGAGGCCCGGCGGGTCCTGGGTCCCAATGGCGTCGCGGTGGTCGTCTTTGCCCACAAGACCACCTCGGGCTGGGAGGCGATGCTCTCCGCCCTCCTCGACGCCGGCTGGACGGTGACCGGCTCCTGGCCCCTCGACACCGAGATGGCCACGCGACTGCGGGCGCGGGACTCCGCCGCCCTCGCCTCCAGCGTCCACATCGTCTGCCGCCCCCGCCCCGCAAGCGCCGGGGTGGGCGACTGGCGGGAGGTCCGCGCCAGCCTGGAGCGCCGGGTCGCCGACTGGCTCCCCCGCCTCGCCAAGGAGGGGATCGAGGGCGCCGACGCCATCTTCGCCTGCCTCGGGCCAGCGATGGAGGTCTACTCCCGCTACGAGCGGGTGGAGACCGCCGCCGGCGAGCCCGTTCCCCTCTCGAGTCCCAACGGCCGCAGCGACGTTCCAGCGTTCCTCCCCGCCGTCTGGACCGCCGTGGCCCGGGAGGCTCTCCGGATGATCTTCGAGGGCGCGGAAGCCGAGGGGTTCGAGGAAGACGCCCGCCTCACCGCCCTCTGGCTCTGGACCCTCCGGGCGGCGAGGGACGGAGAGACGGCAGGCGTCGAGGACGAGGACCAGGTGGAGGACGATGACGAAGGGCCACCGCGACGCCAATCGCTCCGGGGCTTCGTCCTCGACTACGACACGGCGAGAAAGCTCGCCCAGGCTCTGGGGGCCCACCTCGAAGACCTCGGTCGCCCGGGTGGCATCGTCGCCGTTCGGGGCAACGTCGCTGCCCTCCTCGCCGTGGAGGATCGCCGCCGCACCCTCCTCGGCGGGGAGGCTACCCGGCCACGCCGCCAGGTGGGCCTCTTCGACGATCCGGCCGTCGCCGGATTGGCGCCGGAGCCCGAAGGGATCCCCACCGTCCGAACGACCCTCGATCGGGTCCACCAGGCGATGCTCCTCTTCGCCGACGGTCGCTCGGGCGCTCTCCAGCAGGTCCTCGCCGAAGGAGGGACCGGCCCCCGCTTCCGGCGCCTCGCCCGGGCCCTTTCGGCCCTCTACCCGTCCGCGTCGCCGGAGAAGCGCTGGGTCGACGGGGTGATCGCCGTCCTGCGGCAGTCGGGAGGATAGCCAGAATGCCGACCCTCACCTGCCCACACTGTCTCGCCCGGTCGCACTTCACGGAGAAGGCCAGGTGGCTAGGGCAGTCTCACCCTGGCGACCTTGCGAGCCGTGGTATCCCTTTCCAAGTCTTGTACGGTGCCTGGACGTGCGACGGCTGCCAGATGCCGATCGTGGGAGCGCAACGGGAGTACAGCGACGACCTCGATTGGTACTACCCCACGACTCTCACGCGCCCGGACTATCCCGACGTCCCCGAAGATGTCGCTCAGGATGCGCGAGAGGCGCATCAGTGTCTGTCGGTCGGAGCCTGGCGAGCTGCTGTTGTCATGGCCCGTCGGGCCCTCCAGTCGACGGCCTACGACAAGGGAGCGCCTGGCGATCGCCTCCTCGATCAGATCGACTGGCTCGAGGAGGAGCGGGTCATCTCGCCGCAGATGAAGGGGGTAGCCCATCGGATTCGCCTCAGCGGGAACGTCGGCGCCCATCCCGACCAGGACGGACTGGCCGACATCCACGAGAAGGAGGCTCGCGCCGTGGTCGGGTTCCTCGATGACTTCCTCCGGTACGTCTACGAGATCCCGGCCCGTCTCGCTGCCATGGAGGCCGAGAACGATCCGAATCGGCAGGAGGAGCTGTCGTGACACCTTGGTATCGCGTCGCCGTCCCCAGAGAGGACCTCCGCGAGGGCCGACCCCTCGACGCCGCCCAGTTCGCCGTCCACCTCGACCAGGTCGTCGCCGGCGACGCACCAGCCGAGTATGGCGACCCTGAGCGTTTCCTCGCCCGGACCCTCCTCACCGTGGGCCTCGCCCGCATCACCGGAGAGGTTCTCACCCGCCTCTCGGGACGCCGCGATGGGGCGAACGCCGTCCTCAACCTCGTCACCGCGTTCGGCGGCGGCAAGACCCACGCCCTCACCCTCCTCTACCACCTGGCCCGCCTCGGCCCGGCGGCCGACGCTTTGCCCGGCGTCCGCGCCCTCCTCGAGGCGACCGGTCTGCCGAGCGTCCCCCAAGCGGCGGTGGCGGTCTTCGTCGGGACCCGCTGGGACGCCGTCACCGGCACCGGGGGCGACGGCGAGCCAGCCCGTCGAACGCCGTGGGGCGACATCGCCTGGCAGCTCGCCCGCGCCACCGGGCGACCCGACCTCTTTGCCGCCGTCGCCGAGCAGGACGAGGCCCGGGTCCGGCCGGGAAAGGAGACGATCGCCCGCTCGCTGCCGGCCGATCGGCCCGTCCTCATCCTCATGGACGAGGTCATGAACTTCATGACCGCGGCCCGCGCGATCCGGGTCGGCGAGAGCAGCCTCGCCTCCCAGTTCTACGAGTACGTGCACAACCTGACCGACCTCGCCGATTCCCAGGACCGGCTCGTCGTCGTCGCCGCCCTCCCAAAGTCCGAAGAGGAGATGTCGGCCGACGACTGGACGGACTTCCGTCGCCTCGGCAAGGTCCTGACCCGGGTCGCCGAGCCGTACGTCCTGGCCAAGGACCTGGAGATTCCCGAGATCATCCGGCGCCGCCTCTTCGACGAACCGGGCGGACGGGCACAGATCGACGATACGGCCCGCGCCTACGCCGCCTGGCTCGACCGTCACCGCCAGCTCCTCCCGGAGTGGTTCCCCATCGATCGGGCCGTCGAGCGCTTCGCGGCAACGTACCCGTTCCACCCGACGGTCCTCTCCGTCTTCGAGCGGAAGTGGCGGAGTCTCCCCTCCTTCCAGCAGACCCGAGGGATCCTCCGCCTCCTCGCCCAGTGGGTCGCCCTCGCCTACGCCGACGGTTTCCGGGGCGCCCACACGGACCCGCTCATCGGCCTCGGGACCGCCCCCCTCGACGAAGAGTCATTCCGGACGCCCGTCCTCGACCAGCTCGGGAGCAGCGAGCTGGGGGCGGCGATCCAGTCGGACATCGCCGGGCCGGAAGCCTTCGCCGAGCGCCTCGATGCCGACGCGCCGGAGAGCCTCCGACGGGCCCGGATTCACCGGAAGGTGGCGACGGCGATCTTCTTCGAGTCGAGCGGCGGTCAGATCCGGGAGCGGGCGACCCTGCCCGAGATCCGTCTCGCCGTCGGCGAACCTGAGCTCGAGATCGGCAACGTGGAGACCGCCCTTGCCGATCTCCGGGAAGCCTGCTACTACCTCACCGCCGAGGGCAACGCCTACCGGTTCTCGACGAAGGCGAACCTGAACCGCCGCCTCGCCGACCGCCGGGCTGGGCTCGATCCGACCGAGGTGGAGGAGCACGCCCGGACCGAAGTCCGGCGGGTCATCGCCGACCGGCGGGGCGTGGCGACGCCGATCGAGGTCGCCTTCTTCCCGGACAACCCGGCCGCGATCCCCGACCTTCCAGCTCTCCGCCTCGTCGTCCTCGGCCTCGATCGCCCGCACGGGGACGCCGCCCGGTTTTTCATCGACGCGGCGATGGCCGGGCACGGCCAGGGACCCCGCCGCTTCCGGAACGCCCTCATCTGGGTGATCCCCGACGCCGCCGGGCAGGTCCTCGAGCAGGCCCGCCGTCACCTCGCCTGCGAGCGGCTCGCGGCGGAGAACCCGAGCCTCGACTCCGAGGACCGCCAGCAGCTGGAGGAGCTGCGAGCCCGGGCCAGGGCCGATCTGACCGAAGCCGTCTGGCGGACATATCACTGGCTCGCCTTCCTCGATCGTGACGGCGCGATCCGGGAAGAGGACCTCGGGCTCCTCCACTCGAGCGCGGCGGCCTCCTTCCAGGAGCTCGTCCAGGCTCGCCTTCGGCAGTTCGACGAGATCAGCGACGGCCTCGCCCCCGACCGGATCGTCCGCAACTGGCCACCGAGCCTGACCGAGTGGAGCACCCGAGCGGTCCGCGATGCCGTCTACGCCTCCTCCGCCTTCACGCGCCTCCTCCGACCGGAGGCGTTGAAGGAGACGATCGCTCGGGGTGTCAGCGAGGGACGCTTCGGGTACGCCACGAAGCGCGACGCGGCGTACGGCCGGGTTTGGATCGACGAGCGGCTCGACCCGGCGGACGTCGAGTTCGGCGACGATGTCGTCCTCCTGCCGGCCGAGGAGGCGCGGGCCGTGAAGTCAGGAGGGAGCGGGCCTGAGGTGGTGGCAACCCAGGCCGCCAGCCAGGGCGACTCGGTCGGTCCGGCGCTGGACGAGCAGCCCGAGCTCTTTCCGGTCCGTCGGGTTGGCGCCGTCCGCTGGCAGGGCTCCATCCCCTACCAGAAGTGGACGTCGTTCTACACGAAGGTCCTCCAACGGCTCGTCGACGTCGGCGCTCCCGACGGGGGCCTCCAGATCCGGGTCGAGTTCGAGGCTCGCCCGCCGGGAGGGCTCTACCCCGACCGGGCTGATGAGGCGCGGCGGGGCCTGCGCGAGCTCGGCCTGCCGTACGAGGTCGCGCTGGAGGACGCCGAGCCAGAGGACCGAGCCACGGACACGGGCTGAGCGATGGACCTGTGCACTGCCTTTTGCTCGATTGACGACGGCGTCGCGCGGTGGCTCCACCGGGCTCGCAAGCATCCGAGCCCGATGCGGAGTGTCAACCAGGCGGCAAGCGCGATCCGACTCACGCCGGCGGCTGTTGAGTTTCAGGTGGGCACTTCCGTCAGCGCTAACCAAAGGGCAGGCTCGTTCCGACTGCACGAGGTCACCCTCACGGACTACGTCGTACTCCGATTGATGGAACTGTGCTCGCCATGGGTGAAGGTCGTCACCTTTACGCCCCGATCCGAGCGACGACTCGGTGCGGACCTCGAGCTGTGGATCACGGACCAATCTGGGCGGTGGATCGGGTTACGCGTGCAGTGCAAGGCCCAGGACCACCAGGGCACGATACCCGGCCTCGATTACGCACCCGGCGGGACTCGGCAATCGAGCCAACTCGTAAGCACCGCAGGGGCCGTGCAAGGCTGCGTGCCCGTCTATCTCGTCTTCGCCCTCTCCCCGCGTGGCATGGGCCCGAGTTCCTGCCACTGCCCCGCGCGGCCCTGCCCTCATCAGAGACGGGGCGCCTGGTGGGTCTCGGCAGCTACCGTTGACCGGCTCCGCCCAAGCGGACCGGTTCCCCTTCAGTCGCTAGGACCGCTCGTGCCGTTCCCTTGCCTCGTCTGCTGTTGGCACCCCCATCACCTGGCCCAGCATGCAGTCCAGTCTGTCGCCCGAGCTCTCCACTCGGCCGGGCTGGCCGACGACTCCCTCGAGCCGGTCGATGAGCCTCCGCTCTACGTGCAGCTAGCACGTGAGCGCGAACCCGCTGCCGTGGCCGCTATGTTGGGAGACCGGCCGGTTCGGCACTTGGTCATCCTCGACCTGGCGGAGAGCTCCTAGTCCGCCTCTCCGTTCTCCCTCGCCGCTACCGCGACTCCTTGCTCGCCCGGCAGCGGGCCACGTATGCGCGGCCACGCCTTCAGCGCCGCCTCGAAACAGTGGCGCTCAAGCCACTTCCGCGCAGCGGCCTTGCCGAATCCTCGCCCGAGCAATTCCATCGCCAGTCGACGCGGCGAAGGTCGTTCTCTCTGGTCGAGGTCCGCCCGGAGGGCATCAAGGACTCCGCTGTCAACCTGGTAACGGCCGGAGATCTTTGGGACCCGGTGGCGGCGTAGCAGCTTGTAGTAGTAGCGTTCGTTGATGCCGAGGCGTTGCCACGGCAACGAGGCGTCGGCCGCGGTCGCCTTCCGATGCTCCAAGACGACGCCCGTGGCCAGGCGCTTGGTCGAGGAGGAGCCGGCGGTTCCCGAGCCCGAGCGAGGCGACGTAGACATGGCGGCCCCGGAGGGCGTCGCCACGACGGGCGTCCTGGGAACCGCGCCCTGTGAGAGGACGGCGTCGAGGTACGGACCCTCGATGTCGAAGACGTCGGCGCGCTCGCCGGTGACGAGGCCGATGTCGGCATAGGGGCGCTTCGCCCACGACTCCCGGAGCGTTGTCTCGTCGGCAGTAGCCCTGCCGGGCCATGCCTGCAGCAGGGGCCGCTTGGCGCGCTGCGCGATGACGCGGAAGCCGGCTGCGGCGCAGGCGCCGGCCCAGTCGATCATCGCCCCGCGTTTAGAAGCCAGGCGATTTCGGCGGCCGGGATGAGTCGCCGTCGGCCGATCCGGACCGAGGCGATGTCGCCGCGGGCGGGGGCGTCGTAGAGCGCCGAGCGGCCGATGCCAAGACGGTCGGCGGCCTCGGCGACCGAGAGGGCCCGGCTACCGCTCATCGTCGCCAGCTCCTCGCGGACGACCTCGCGGATGAGGGCGACGAGGGCGGCTTCGACGGTCATTCGGCCGCCGCTGGAACGAGTCGGCCGGCGACGGCCTCGAAGGCCTCGGCGGCGGCCTCGGCTAGGGCGGCGAGGTCCGCGAACTCGTCGGCCAGGGCGTGGCCCTCGGCCGCGAGGGCGCGCCATTCCTGGGCCTCCTCGCGGAGAGCGTCGGCCCGGCTGATGAGGCGGTCAACGGTTCCGTGGCGCATGGTCGGAGCCTACGGAGTTGCCGCCCCCAGACCAAGTAGCACGAGCGTCGGCCGTTCGCTCGTGCTACGCAGAATGAGCGAACGCCGGACGCTTATTCTGCGTGTGCCGCCGTGAGCCAGCGGCGAACGGCGTCCCGACTGTATGGGACGACCGGCCCGCCAGACCACTCGCGCCGGCCCTCGCGGCGGGCGATCTCCTCGCCGATCTCGATGTACGTCAAGCCGCGCTCGCGCAGCTCGCGGGCCAAGGCGCTCCGGCGCTCGCGTGCTTCCTTCCTCGCGGCCCGCGACGCCGCATTCGCCACGGCTGCCGCGACAGCACGGTCGGAGCCGACTGCGTCGATGATCGAGGCGAGGACTTCATCGACGGGTTGATCGGCGAGCGCCGGGCGTTGATCAAGGACCACAGCGAGGGCGTCGCCGACGAGGCGCCCGATCGCCGTGGCGAATGCGTCGGCGGCCAGGTGGCGCCGTAGGCCGTCGTCGGTCAAGCAGAAGGGGGCTCGCTGATAGTTCTCGATGGTTGGGGCGGGGTTCTCGACCCACTCGATCGCTCGCAGAGCGGCGATGAGCTGGCGGGCCGTTCGCCGGCTCATCCCTCACCCCCCGAGGACGGCGCCGAGGGCCGCGGCCGTCCGGCGTACGAGGGCGGCGGCGAGCCCGGCGTAGTGGGCCTCGGTGATGGCCAACCCGGAGCGTCCGAGCTGGCGGAAGACCCCGAAGAGCAAGGCCCCGCCGGCGAGCATGGTGACCGCGCGCGAGCGGCCGAGGGGCGTGATGGACGTTCCACTGCCATACCACATTGACTACCGTGCTGGTGCCGAGGGCGAGATTCGAACTCGCACGGGGTCACCCCCAGCCGAGTTTAAGTCGGCCGCGTCTGCCGTTCCGCCACCTCGGCGCCCGAGCCCGATCGTAGCGCGGCCGGGCCTGGGCGCGACGGCCCCCCGCCCCCTCCGCGCGGCCTACCCGCCGACCCCGAGCTCCTCCCGGACCTGGATCGCCCGGACGATGTCACCCCGGGTCAGGAGCCCGACGAGCCGCCCGTCCTCGACCACCGGCAGCTGCTCGAAGTCTCCGGCGGCGAGGGCCTCGAGGGCGGCGAAGAGGCTG
>Ga0272446_1004872_pt1 | contig 15377 bp, 11 predicted proteins | sample YNPCB0061_FD_194587 | JGI IMG/M metagenome (GOLD analysis project Ga0272446, IMG submission 194587) | Hot spring microbial mat communities from Yellowstone National Park, WY, United States - YNP-CB-006-1 | ecosystem: Environmental > Aquatic > Thermal springs > Hot (42-90C) > Sediment | place... | reverse complement strand
AAGGTGGAAGTAATTTGCTTGCAATAAAAGGTGCGTCTGAAATTCCATCACTAATAGAAATTGATTATGATTATTTAGTAACTGCTTGCGGTACAGCAGGTACAATATCAGGATTAATTTGTGGCTCGGACGAAAGAAAGAGGATTCTTGGAGTTTCTGTTTTGCGTGGTGCAGATTTTCTAAATTTAAATGTTGAAAAATTTACTCGTGAATTTTCCGGCAAGGCATTTTCGAATTGGATGATGAATCATAATTATCACTTTGGTGGTTATGCAAAGATAAATCGTGAATTAATTTTGTTTATAAAACAAATAGAAGAATTGAATGATATAATTTTAGATCCAATTTATACTGGTAAAATGTTGTTTGCAGTTTATGATTTAGCAAAAAGAAATTATTTTGATTCAACAACAAACATAGTCTGTTTACACACTGGTGGGCAACAAGGAATTGAGGGCATGAAATCAAAAATGAATTTTGTGCTTGGCAACAAAATTTAATTTGATTTTTTGCAATTAATATTTTCTTGATTTATAATAAACAATAAATTTTAATCTACCGTCTCTATTTATGAAATATTTATATCCTTTAATTTTTCTTGTAATAATCAGTTGTAAAAGTTCAAATTCAGAATTTGTGAAAACAAATCAATCTGAGATTGTTTGGTTTAAACAAGCTTCTGTGGATTTAGGATCAAAGATCAAAATGATTAATGATGAATTTGGATTTGCGATTTCAAGAGGCAAAGGTGAAAATGTTAAAGGTTCTGTTTTACAATTAAATGATGGAACTTGGAAAGAAATTTCCACTCACGAATATTCTGATTTTCCACTAATTGGTGTTCATAATTCAAATACGATTTATTGGATAACTCATGATACGCATCATGGTAATTATCGCCCACGATTATTCATTTATGATTTAAGATTAAAATCAAAGAAAGAAATTTCTCTTCCGAAAATTATGTGGGATGAAATTGATTATTCAATGTGGACAGGAATTTCAATTTTGCCGGACGGAAAAATTTGGTTTGTAGGTCAACAAGGAAATATTATTCATTATGATGGTAAAAAATGGATAGTTGATAAAAACAATTTTAAAAGAAAGAAAAATGAAAATTTAACTGCTGGCGATTTACACGATGTTCAAATGATAAATCAAAATCTTGGTTGGGCTGTTGGTAAAGCTGGATTAATCTTAAAGTATGAAAATGGAGAATGGAAAAAATTTTATTCACCAACTGAAAATGAATTAACAAAAATTTCTATGCTTGATGAAAATTTTGGCTGGGCAGTTGGTGAAAAAGGAACAATTCTGAAATATGAAAACAATCAATGGATCAATATTAAAAATGAGTTTCGTGTTACTTTATACTCAGTCAAAACTTTATCAAAAGACAAGGCTTGGATAGTTGGTGCACGATCTACTTTATTGGAATTACAAAATGGTAAATGGGTTGAAGATAAATCAATAAAAATTTTTGAAGATCTTTTTTCTGATGTTGATGTTGTAAGAAAAAACAATGAATTCAGGTTGTGGATTATCGGTGAGAATGGTATTTATACAAATTCACAGAATTTAAAATTTTCTTTTACAGATGTAACTTCAAACTTATCATTAAGAAAAGAAGGACGCGCTGCAATTTTTAGAGATTTTGATAATGACGGATTTTCTGATATTGCTGCAATACTTGAAGATGGCCCAGCTGTTATTTATAAAAATCAAAAAGGAAAAATTTTTTCTGAGGTTGAAAGAAATTTAGTTAATAGTAATTTTCCCGCTCAAACAATATCATCAGCAGATTTTGATAACGATGGTAATTTAGATCTCTTGGAAATTCTTGATGATGTGAATAATAAACTTTCTTTCGGAAGTGGCAATTTTACTTTTCGTGATATTGAAACAGAAAAATATTTCAAGCCGGAATTAATTCAAACCGATTTAAACTTAGCTTCTTCTCAAGTAGCTGATTTCGATAATGATGGAAATCTCGATATATACTTTTCAAATTATAATTATGAAGACATGCTTTTCAAAAATAATGGTGTAGGAAAATTTGAAAATGTTTTTTACAAAAGTGGAATAAAAAAATTACTTAATCACCGATCATACGGAGTTACCTTAGCAGATTTTAATAATGATAATTTGATTGATGTTGTTTTAACTTATAAGCTACCGGAAAATAATCAGCACATTTATCTTTATCTCAATAAGGGAAATTTTAGTTTCGAAGAAAAAAAGGATTTTAATTTTGAATTCATTGGTGCACCAAGCACATATTCATCAATTGCAAATGATTTTAACAACGACGGCTTTACTGATTTAATTGTTTTTAATAATGAATCTAAATTAAAATTTTTAATTAATGATGGTAATGCTAACTTCAAAGATGTTACTGATAAAGTTGGCTTGAATGAAAAATATTTTCATCCTGAACCATCAGGAGGAATTTTAGCTGCAGCTGATGTAAACAATGATGGCTGGCTTGATTTGTTTATCGGCTCACGTTTGTTCTTAAACTCGCCTAAATTTTATTTTACAGAGATTGGTAAATCCGTTGGAGTTGATTTCACAGGCAATCCAACTTTTTCTGATTATGATAATGATGGTGATGTTGATTTGTTTGTGGGAAGTTCCAAAACAGCGCTCGGCAATGGGGAAAGAGCAATTTTATATAGAAATAATTCTTTAGAAAATAATTTTATTAAAGTTGAGTTGAAATCAGATATCAGTAATCGGAATGCAATTGGTGCTAAAGTTTACTTGCTTGGTTATGATGATAATAATCAACTTGTATATAAAACATTGAGACAAAATGGAATTGGTTCGAATTCAATTTCACAAGAAAATTTTTCTTCTATTCATTTTGGAATCAACCCAAAATTAAAATACAAAGTTAAAGTTATTTTTCCTTCGGGTGTTCAGAAAATCTTGGCAGCAGAAAATAATTCAGTAATTAAAATATATGAGTCATCATTTTTGGATAGACAATTCATATTAGCTAACAAATCAATTAAACGAACTCTACTTTTGATTGATTGGAAAATTGAAATAATTAAACTTCTTTTCTTAGTGATTATTTTATCTCTTGCATTTTTATATGGAATTAAAACAAAAGCAAGAAAATTTGTTTTTCATGTTTACTTCGGATTAATCTTTCTACTTATTTATTTTCTGTTGATTCATTTTACAATTACATCGCCAATACTTTTTTCAATATTAATTCCAATTGGAACAACTTCATCATTGGCTTTTGGTTTTATTTATTCTGTTTCAAAATATATTGAGAAAAAAGAAAGCAACTATATTTCTCATTATAAAATTTTGGAACTGATTGGCGCTGGCGGAATGGGAAAAGTTTACAAAGCTATCGACACGCAATCATCTAAAATTGTTGCAATAAAAATCTTGAATTCAGAATTATTAAAAGAACAGGAAAATAAAAGAAGATTAGCTGAAGAAGGAAGAATGCTAACTTCAATTAATCATAAAAATATTGTTAAAGTATTGGAATATGGTGAAACTGAAAAACATTCATTTATTGCAATGGAATATTTATCTGGTGGAACATTACAAAGCTATATTGAAAGAAATTATCCATTATCTAATGAAAAAATTTATGATTTTTCCCTTCAAATCTGTGATGGCTTAATTGAAATTCACAAACAAAATATCATTCATAGGGATTTGAAAACGGCGAACATTATGTTTGATGATATTGGAATAATAAGAATTATGGATTTCGGTTTATCAAAATCGCCTTTGGTCACAACAATGACAACGCTCGGAACTGTAATTGGAACTCTTGGTTTTGTTGCACCCGAACAAGTTACAAATATTCAAGTAGATAATCGTGTTGATATTTTTTCTTTTGGAGTAATTTTATATCAAATGACGACAGGAAAATTACCTTTCAATGGAGAAAATGAGATAGCTTTAATTCATGCTATTTTTAATTATGAACCAATCAAACCAAGAGAAATAAATTTAAACATATCAGAAGAATTTGAATCAATCATCATGAAATGCTTAAAGAAAAATCCTAATGAAAGATATAAATCAATTTCAGAGGTGAAAGAAGAGATTGAAAAATCCCGAACTATAATTTTATAATTACAATTCGGGATTTGTTAAAAATTTATTCCTCTTCGTAACCTTTCATTCCCATCTCTGGCATATCTAAACCAGCAACTTCATCAATTGGATCAACACGAATTCCAAAATATTTATTTTGCAGTTTAAAGAAACCATACATCAATGAAAAAACAAAAATGATTGCAACAACAATTCCAATAACTTGAGCAAAAAATTGTCCAACATCACCATAAAACAATCCTTTTACTCCACCAGAGATTCCATTTAACCCATCACCATAAGTTCCATCAGCAAAAAGACCAAGAGCTAAGATTCCCCAAGCGCCATTAACTCCGTGAACAGCAACAGCTCCAACAGGATCATCAATTTTTAATTTTTGATCAATGAAGAAAACAGCGTAAACTACTAACACACCTGCGATTAGACCAATAATTACAGAAGAGATTGGATTAACAAAAGCGCATGGAGCAGTAATTGCAACTAAACCCGCTAACATTCCGTTTGCCATCATACTAGGATCTGGTTTACCAAATTTATAGAACATTATTATTGTTGAGGCAATAGCACCAGCACCTGAAGCAAGCATTGTATTGGCTGCAACTACTGTCAAACGTAAATCCGTTCCAGCAAGTGTTGACCCGGCGTTAAAACCAAACCAACCAAATGCTAAAATAAAAGTACCAATAATAGCCATAGGAATATTGTGACCAGGAATAGCGTTTGATGTTCCATTTTTGGAGTATTTGCCTATTCTTGGTCCAAGTACAATTGCTCCTGCAAGAGCGGAAATTCCACCGACAAGATGAACAACGGAAGAACCAGCAAAATCAACCTGACCATGACCAAGACCAAAATTTACTCCTAAATCTGAAAGCCAACCACCACCCCAAACCCAATTACCATAAATTGGATAAACAAACATCGAAATGAAAAAAGCATATGGAATAAATGCTGTAAATTTCCATCTCTCGGCCATTGACCCAGTTGGAATAGTTGCGGTAGTATCCATAAATACCATTTGGAAAACAAACAATGCTAAAACACCTACATCATAGACTGAATTATTTAAAAAGAAACCACTATAACCAAGAATATCAAAAGTTTTTCCAAATAATTCAAAACTAAACATTTTATCTAAATTAGGTGTTCCCCCAATTGCTGCAACTGAACCAACACCACCAAACATAAATGCGAAACCGGAAATCCAAAAACCAAGCATTCCAATAGCATAAACTAAAAAATTCATTCCCATTGTATGAGCAACATTTTTGGCTCGAGTAAATCCTGCTTCAACCATTGCAAATCCTGCTTGCATAAACATTACCAAAAATGCTGAAAGCATAACCCATATTATATTAATTGATATTTTATTATGTCCCACAGTTTCTGCAATTTCGTTCAATGTTGGGTTACCAAGATTATTTGTTTGTATATCTTTAATTGTACCTGTCTTTGTTCCCAATGGATCAGCTTGTGCATATAAATTTGTATCAACCAACATCATCATTATAATTATGATGATAGTTGCTATCGTAAATAATTTATTTATTTTCATTTCATCTCCATATTTTTAAGAAAAAAAATTGTGAATACAAAAAAAGCTTTATTATCATTCGAGTTTTTAAGCTTTGAAATTTCTTAAATCTTTCAAGCAAAAATTTTTCTGAAAGAATTATAGATTAATGTCCAATTGAGTTGTAAATGTGCTGGGCGCACTATTATTGTAAATATTCCGAGCGAATATTACACTTACGTTTTTTGAGAAAGACCATGCAAATCCAAAGCTTGCAGCCCCGAAACTATTTTTCCCTCCTTGATAATCAACTGCTAACCATAGATTTTCATTTATTTCTGTTAATTGTTTGTCCCAAGAAAATAATATTCCAGAATTGTCAGCATTACCATTGTTATCAAGTAAAAGATTTTTGTTACCTACGTAATATCCAATTGATAAACGTCCAACAAAAGGAAAAGTTTTTGCAATAATGCCATAAAACATATTATAATCAGTTGAATTCTTTTCAACACCAAAATTCATCCCGCCTATCGCAAAAGCTGGGGAATAATCAGAAAGAGCATTTTCTGGAACTCCAATTTTAGCATTGAAAACCCATGGAGATTTAGTTGGTTCAAATAAATCAATTCCAACCTCAGCTTGAATTTTTTCAAAAGGAAGAAAACCAACTGTTAAACCAATATCAGTTGGAAAAGCAACACCGCCTTGACCGATTCCTTTTTTAAATAAAGTAAAATAATTATCTATACCAAGATGAAATACTTTGTAAGATTGTATATCAACTGATGGAATCCAAATTATTGTTGAAGGTGTTGCAATAGAAACTGAATTAATGGAGATAAATAAAATAATGAATGAAATTATATTAATTAAAAATGATTTCATTGTTACCTCGTTTTGTTATTAAATTTATATTGCGTGGGCACCAGATTCTTCTGTTCTTATTCTGATTGTTTCTTCAACATTAAGAATAAATATTTTTCCATCTCCCACTTGTCCGGTTTTTGAGGAATTGATTATTATAGAAATTGCGCTCTCAAGTCTTTTGTCCTCACAGACTAATTCTATTTTAATTTTAGGCACGAACTCAATATTGTATTCAGCGCCTCTGTAAATTTCCTTATGCCCCTTTTGCCTTCCGTAACCCCGAACTTCAGTTACAGTTAATCCGTTAAAACCGGCTTCAAGAAGTGCATTGTGTAATTCGTCCAATTTATATGGGCGAATGATTGCCTCTATTTTTTTCATACTTACTCCTTTTGTTATTTGTGGATATGACTTAAAAATATTATATCAATACACTAAATATACTAAAAGAATAAGGTCTATGTCAATAAATACCTAAATAATTTAGTATCGTTATCTTCATTATTAACTAATTATTAAAATTCATATTTTATTTCATCAATTTTGAATTAACATGTCAAGTCATATGGAAAATAAACCTATTAACGATTTACTTATAGAATTCACTTCTAAAACTTCAGAAGATTTTATGGCGTTATCTTCAATTGCAAAATCATACAATGATTCAACAGCAACAAAATTGATTGATCATCTTTTTAGAAGAATCATTTCCTTTAATAATGAAATAGGAAGAGAAGTGAATTCACTCTATGAGAAAATGGAATCTCTTTCATCTAAATATGAATTCATAGAAAATGAAAAAAATCGCTATGAAAAACTTTATCTATCTGGAATTTTATTTCATTCGGAAACAGAAATGATTTCTTTGATGGAAAAAGCAATTGAAACGGTTGTTAATGAGTTGGAAGCTGATGAAGGATTTATTGTTCTTGTGGACGAACAACAAAATATTAATAATATTGTTGCAAAAAATATGGATGTTGATTCAAAACCTGAAGCCAAAATATTAAGTACCACTATCATCAACAAAACTTTTCAGAATTTACAACCACAAAAATTTGATGACTTAAAAAGCGAAATGGAATTCTCATCAAAAAATAGTGTGGTTTCTCTTGGATTAACTTCAGCACTTTGCGTTCCTTTGATTTCCGGGAAAAATGTTTTGGGAGCTGTTTATGTTGATAGAAGAAATAAACTGAATCCATTTAAGGATCCTGATTTGACATTTTTAATTTCTTTTGCAAAACAAATAGTAAAAGGAATTGAAGTTTCAAAAGAAATATTGGTGCTTGAGGAAAGACTTGAAGAAAAACAAAAAAGTGATTTAGAAGAACTTAAAAAATCATTTGTTTGCGATGAAATGATTGGAAAAAGTGCTAAGTTATTTAATGTTGTAAAGCTTGCTTCTAAAATTGCTGATACAGATGCATCAGTATTAATTTTAGGAGAGAATGGAACCGGCAAAGAGGTTCTTGCACGGGCAATTCATAATAATAGTTCAAGAAAAGATAAACCATTTGTTGCTTTGAATTGCGGGGCAATTCCTAGCGAACTTTTAGAATCCGAATTATTTGGTTATGAAAGTGGTGCATTTACAGGTGCAGTTAAATTGAAACCGGGTAGATTAGAAATGGCTGAAGGTGGAACAATTTTTCTTGATGAAATCGGTGAAATGAGTGTTAATCTTCAAGCTAAATTATTACGTGTTATTCAGACAAAAGAAATTCAAAGACTTGGTGGGACTGATTCAAAAAAAATTAATGTGAGATTTATTTCGGCTACAAATAAAGATTTGGCGAAGATGATTGCCGATAAAAATTTTCGAGAAGATCTTTACTATAGATTAAAAGTTATCGAGTTAAAACTTCCACCATTGCGTGAACGAAAAGAAGATATTGAAGAACTTGTAAAATATTTTGTTAAAAAATATTCACCTGAGAATAAAGAAATTTTAATTTCTGATGAATCATTGCAAATTTTAGAAAATTATAATTGGCCGGGAAATATTCGCGAGCTAGAAAATGTTATTCAAAGAGCTGTAATTCTTTGCAGCGATAATGTAATTCTTCCATCAGATTTGCCTCAAGAAATTATTGAAGAAATTGGCGATTTCGATTATTCAATAAGTGAAAAATCTCTTTCTCAAGCTGAAGATGATTTTAGAAGATTTTATATTTCTAAAATATTGAGAAAAGTTAAATCTAAAAGTGAAGCAGCAAAAATTTTAGGAATTAATAGAAGTCATCTTCATAAGTTAATTTCTCAATTAGGAATAGCTGAATAAGTTTTTAATTCAGTCTGACATATTCTTAAAAACCAACCAATAACAAATTTGTAATTGCTTTGACTAATTAATTTTATTCCAAATGGCAATAAAATTGAATTCCAATTTGTATCATCATTAAAATTCATATCAAACTGAAACAATTATAATTTTTAAAATGCCCTTTTTGCATAGAAAATAAAGAAATTATTTGGCATTGATGTTGGACTAAGATATATCAAATAAACACTCTCAAAAATGGAAGAAAAAAATTGTGGCGGCGGTGATTTAGGCAAATAGTACTTCGGCTGGGCTATTTGTCAAGATTGTCGCCACTCTTTTTACACTCAAAAAATTTCTCCAATTCTTAACAAATTAATTTTTAATCAAATTTTGACTCTCAAGAAATTTTCTCTTTCTTTGGTAATTAGGCATAAATTCTTTAATTTTGCCCCACTTTTAATTAAGGATATATTATGAAACGTACATTTCAACCGAGTAATACAAAAAGAAAGAATAAACACGGTTTCCGTGAAAGAATGTCCACTAAAAATGGTCGTAAAGTTCTTGCTCGTCGTAGAGCAAAAGGAAGAAAAAAATTAACAGTTAGCGACGAAAAATAATTGAAACAATTTGGTCTTTCTAAAAAAGAAAGAATCAAAAGCAAAAAAGAATTTGATTTCATTTTCTCTAACGGAGAAATTATTTTTTCTTCGAACCAAACATTCAAAGCTGTTTTTCATTTAAAGAGAGAAACAGAGCAAGCCGTTTTACAAGCGGCTTTTGCTGTTTCAAAGAAGGCGGGTATTGCTGTTTGGAGAAACCGAATTAAAAGATTAATGCGTGAATCTTTTAGATTGAATAAAAACATTCTTCTTCCTTTTGTGCAAGAAAAAAAAACGAGTGTTCAAATTATTTTTTTACCCAATTCTGTTAATTTTAAGAAGAATAAAAAAATTTATTTAAACGAAGTTTTGCCTCAAATAGTCGAGATTATGAATAAAATAAAAGATAAAATTTAATATGCGTCATTTGTTTGTTTATTTAATTAAACTTTACCAAAAATTAATATCGCCGTTGTTTCCACCTTCATGTAGATTTTATCCAACATGTTCGGAATATGCTGTACAATCTTTTACAAAATATGGTGTCTTTAAAGGTGGATTGAAATCAATCTGGCGAATTTTAAGATGTAACCCGTGGAATAAAGGCGGGTTCGATCCTGTAGAATAAGAAAAGGAATATTTAATGGACCGTAATTCAACTCTTGCTTTTTTATTAATTGGATTAATTCTTGTTGTTTGGCTTTATTGGAATACTCCACAGCCACAACCACAAAAGGAAAAAGCACAAAAAACACTTCAAAAAGATTCTGTTAAAGAAAAAGTTCAAGAAAAACAACCTGCTAAAGTTGAAGAAAAAACTTCAGCTGAAACTCCAGCTTTTCAAAGCAAATCTTTACCAGAAAAAATTATTACTATTGAAACAGAACTTTCAAGAATTGAACTTACAACAAAAGGTGCTCAAATTAGAAGAGTATTCTTGAAAAAGTTCAACACTTGGTATTACAGCAAAACCAAAGATTCAGTATTTTATAAAAAATATGTTCAAATTGTTAACACATCGAAAACCGGCGGCGACCTTAATTTAATTTTTGTTACTAAAGATGGTAAACTCGTTAATACTTCCACTTTAGATTTTGCAACGAATGCTAATAATTATTATTACAATCTTGAAGGAAAAGATTCTCTTGCTTTAATTTTCTCTTTTGTTGACGAAACAGGTAAGTCAATTAAAAAGAATTTTCTTTTTTATGGAAACAAGTATGATAGCAAAGTTGATTTCACTCTTGAAAATATGCAAGATGTTATCAGTAGTTTTCGTTACGATGTAGTTTGGCAAAATGGTTTGAACTTTGTTGAAGAAAATTCAGTTGACGAAGCGACTCATTCACATAGTAATATTTATACAGGCGATGAAAATGTAGTTGTTGATGCTTCAAGCGTGGGTGAAAAAGTTACAAAAGATATAAATGGAAAAGTTGATTGGGTGGCAATTCGAAATAAATATTTTGCGGTTATCTTAACTCCAAAAAATCCAAGTTCAGATGGTGGAGCTTATGTTGAAGGAACTCATTTTAATAATAAATATGGAACTCGTGAAGTTTATAGCGCAAGCATTAAAGTTCCTTTTAAAAATCAACAATACCAAAGTGATTCTTTTTCATTATACATTGGACCAATAGATTATTATTTGTTAAAATCATATCACAATAATTATGAAAGCATTTTTGAGTTTGGAAATTTTCTTGGATTGAAGTTTATCATTCGTCCAATTTCTGAATTTATTATGCTTCCACTTCTTCGTTTTCTTGATGGCTTTATTCCAAATTATGGATTGGTAATCATCATCTTTACAATTCTTATTAAGCTCGCATTGCATCCACTTTCACGTTCAAGTATGAAAGCGATGAAAAAGATGCAACAACTTCAACCAAAGATTAATGAGCTAAAAGAAAAATTCAAAGATGATCAGCAGAAGCAACAACAAGAAATAATGAAGTTGTATCAGACTTATGGAATTAATCCAATGGGTGGATGTTTACCGATGTTATTGCAAATGCCAATTCTTGTTGCATTATGGAGTTTATTTAATTCATCAGTCGATATTCGTCATAAACCATTTATTTTGTGGATTAATAATTTGTCTTCTCCAGATATCATTTATAAACTTCCTTTCAAGTTGCCATTGTTTAATTTGGACATTATAAGTGGTCTTGCATTATTGATGGGAATTACGATGTTCATTCAACAAAAAATGTCTGTTAAAGACCCGACACAAAAAGCAATGATTTACATTATGCCAATTATGTTTACTCTTATGTTTATGAGTATGCCATCAGGTTTGAATCTTTATTACTTCGTTTTCAATTTGTTAAGTATTGCACAACAATATTACGTTACACATAAAGGCGGAAATGAAGAATTAGTGCCAGTACCAATAAATCCAAATAAGAAAAAAGGATTCATGGCAAGAATGATGGAAGCTGCAGAAAAACAAGCTCAGGCACAAAAATCTGCTAAAAAGAAAAAATAGAATCTTATTTTGGAGAGAGAAATAGATGAAAAAAAGTTTTTCAATAAAAATATTTTTTTTCTCTCTCCTTTTTATTTTTAATTCGTTCGCACAACAAAAAACAATCTTAAAATTAGATCTCGTCGAAAAAAAACTTCCATTTGGATTAACAAAAAAAATTCCACTCGCACAACCCAAAATTGGTTTGGCTTTGAGTGGTGGCGGTTCAAGAGCTTTATCTCAAATTGGAGTGCTAAAATCTTTTGAAGAGAAAAATATTCCAATTGAATTTATTGTTGGAACAAGCATGGGTAGTATTGTTGGCGGATTGTATAGCGCCGGTTATAAATTAAATGAACTTGATTCAATAATGAAAGCAACTGATTGGGAAGATTTTTTTTCTGCAAAACAATCCGAACGAAATGAGTTATTTGTAGATCAAAAAGTTACTGAAGATAAAGCATTATTAACTTTACGATTGAATGGATTAAAACCAATTCTACCAACTTCGCTTTCATCCGGTCAACGAGCTGCAAACTTTCTTAACTTGATGGCAATTGGAGCACCACTTTATAATGATTCAACTTATGATTTGTTTAAATATAAATTCCGTGCGATTAGTGCGGATTTAATTTCCGGAAAGGAAGTTATGATTAGCAACGGTCCACTTGGAGCTGCATTGCGAGCAAGTTCAAGTGTGACTTTACTTCTTCCTCCTGTTAAAAAAGATTCATTACTTTTAGTTGATGGTGGATTAGTTGCAAACGTTCCTGTCAAAGAAACAAAATATCTTGGAGCGGAAATAGTTGTCGCTGTCAATGCCTCAAGTCCACTTTATACAGAAAATGAATTAAATGTTCCATGGCGAATAGCTGATCAACTTGTGTCTATTCCAATGAAAATTTTAAACACTCAACAACTTGATCTTGCTGATTTTATCATTACTCCACAATTAGGAAATAAAAAAAATTCTGACTTTAGCGATTTGGATTCATTGGTTAAACTTGGATATGTTTCTTCGCAGAAAATTGTTGATCAAATTAATTCTTCTTATGAAAAAAAATTCAAAGAAAAAATAAATGAAGATGTAACTTTCAATAATTTATCATTATCAGAAAATCCCAACATTCTTGAAAAAAAAGTTTATGAATTAATTGAGAACAAAAGAAACGTTTCTGGAAAAGATATTTTGTTTACCTTTTATAAAGTTTTTGATGAAGGATATTGGCGTGATGCACAAATCGAAATTTTAACCAATGACTCAACCTCTATTTTAAGAATTACTCCAAAAGAAAATCCTCCACTCAAACAAATTAATTTAACAGGTGCTTTTGTAATTGGCGCAGACTCAATTATCAGTTCACTAAAAAATTTAATTGATAAACCATTCAGTCCACAAAAAACATTTGAAGGAATTCTTAATGTTCTTCGTCTTTATAAAAGAAATGGATATTCATTTGCAAGAATTGAAAATGTGTTTTATGATTCCACTTCTTATTCACTTAATCTAAAAATTAACGAAGGAAAAATTTCTGATATTAAAGTAATTGGTAATAACAAAACGAAAGAAAAAATTATTGAAAGAGAATTTCCATTAAAAGTTGGAGATTATTTCAAGTTTGAGGTTGCTGAAAAAGGATTAACAAACTTAAGAAGCACAAATCTTTTTGATCAAATTGAATTAAGTGTTTCATCATCTGATGGTGAAAATGTTTTGATAATTTCATTGATAGAAAAGATTTCATCTTTGATTAGAATGGGATTGAGAATTGATAACGAATATTTAGCTCAACCATCAATTGATATTAGAGATGAAAATTTTAATGGAACAGGAACTGAAATTGGAGCTACTTTTTCCGGCGGAGTTCGTAATGGTTCTTTTTCAGTTGAGCAAAAAGCTAATCGAGTTTTTGATTCTTACTTTACTTACAAAGTTCGTGCATTTTATGATTACATTAACATCAATAATTATGTTTATGATGTTCATAAAAATCCAAATAGATATTCAAGAAGTCAATTTGGTGAGTACAAACAAATTATTTATGGTGGTTCATTCGGAATTGGAACTCAAGTTGAACGATTTGGTAATTTAATGATCGAAGCTCGTTATCATCGCGATGAAATAAATCCAATCTCAAATTTTACGGAAGCCAATTATAAAATTGATATTTCAAGTTTAAGAATAAATTTACACATCGATTCACAGAATGAATATCCTTATCCATCAAAAGGATTTTTAGTTAATAGCTACTATGAAACAGCCCAAAATATTTTTGGTGGAGATGTTGGCTACACAAAATTTTTGTTTGATTATAAAGTCTATTTTGGTTTGCGTTCTGATCATGTGTGGAGTTTTAGAACAATGCTGGGTTTTGCAGATAAAACACTTCCACTGAGTCAGCAATTTTCATTGGGTGGACAAAATTCATTTTTGGGAATGAGAGAATTTGAGTATCGTGGAAGACAAATTTATTTATCATCTCTTGAAGTTAGATATCAATTACCTTTCAAAATATTTTTTGATACTTATGTTAGAATGCGATATGATTTAGGTTCAGTTTGGAAAGAAAGAGAACAGATAAGACTTAAAAATTTATTACATGGAATTGGTGCAACGTTATCTTTCAAAACACCGATTGGTCCAGCAGATTTTTCAATTGGAAAAAGTTTTTACTTTGCAAATACATTACCTAAAAACAAATTAGTGCTTGGACCAGTATATTTTTATTTCACGATTGGATATTATTACTAAAAACAAATCAAGGCGAAATTTTTATAATCAATTAAAAAACACCAATCAGCAAATCCATTCTCATAAAAAATCCGACTAAGAATAATCATTTAAAATTATCTGAACAAAGTAAATAAAATATAAACTCACATAAAAAATTTTACTATTTTGAGATAAACATTGTTAACATTTAATGGATAAATAATGAATGCAAAATTGAAAGTATTTTGGTTATTCTTTCTATTAATTACATTTCAAGTTTTTTCTCAAACTGATCCGATAATTCAAAAAATAATTGAAGAAGGGAAAAAGAACAACAAAACAATGGTTCATGCAGATTTTCTTTGTAATCGTTTTGGTGGAAGAATCATCGGATCATCAGCTTATACAAATTCAGCAAATTGGGTTTTAGAAGAATTAAAAAGTTATGGCTTAAAAGTTCAACTTGATGAAGTTGGAGAAGTTCCTGTTGGATTTAATCGTGGCGCTTGGTTTGGCAAAATGCTTAAACCAGAAATAAAAGTACTTGAATTTGGAACTCCATCTTATACAGCGGGAACTAAAGGTGTTCAAAGAGGACATGTTGTTATCATGCCCAGTGATGAAAAATTTGATTCACTGAAAGAAAAATTAAAAGGTGCATGGGTTTTAATTGATGGAATAAATGAAGGCTGGACACGCGATAGAGATTCTGTTGTTTTGTTGACAAGAAAACTTTCTGCTGCTGGTGCACTTGGAACAATTCAATTATCAAAATTACCAATTCGATTACTCGATTCTCGTTGCGTTAAAGATTGGAATAATCTTCCAACTTTATGTGATATAAAACT
>Ga0272446_1004871_pt1 | contig 15386 bp, 13 predicted proteins | sample YNPCB0061_FD_194587 | JGI IMG/M metagenome (GOLD analysis project Ga0272446, IMG submission 194587) | Hot spring microbial mat communities from Yellowstone National Park, WY, United States - YNP-CB-006-1 | ecosystem: Environmental > Aquatic > Thermal springs > Hot (42-90C) > Sediment | place... | reverse complement strand
CCGGTTTATGGGGCGACCACTACCCTGTCCCGGCCCAGCCGCTTGGCCGTGTAAAGGGCCGTATCCGCGGCGCCGAGCACTTCCTCGGGTTTCGTTCCGTGCTCCGGGTACGCCGCAACCCCGAACGACAAAGTGACGGGACCGAGTTGCCGTCCCCCGCAGGTCACGGTGAGAGTTTTGACGGCCTGGCGCAGTTTCTCCACACGTTTGACGCCGTTCTCCAGATTCAACTCGGCAAGGACCAAGGCAAACTCCTCGCCTCCGTACCGGCAGGCGACGTCGGTATCCCGGATGTTCGTATTCAACAGGCCGGCCAGGCCCGCCAGCACCGTGTCACCGGCCGCGTGCCCGTGCCGGTCGTTGAATTGTTTGAACTGATCCACGTCCGCCATCACCACCGTGACCGGCTGGCCATTCCGTGAGGCGCGGGCAAGCTCCCGCTGGAGCGCCTCCTCAAAGTAGCGGCGGTTGAACAGTCCGGTCAACGGGTCGCGGATGGACTGGTGGCTCAGCGTCTCACGCAACTGCACGTTCGCGATGGACAGGGAGAGCAGTTCGCAGAGCATCCGGGAAATCTCCTCGAGGTCCCCCAGGACTCGCCGAGCATCGTCCTTGCGCGCAGCGGGCTTCTGCCGCACATGCAACAGCCCGAGAACCTCGGTGTTGGCCACCAGGGGCAGGCAGGCGTAGACCGGGGGCGGCGTCTGCTTCAGGTGCGGACACGCCAGGCCGTCCCCGGGATCTTCAGCAAACCAGGGGACTCCCCGGCGCAACCCCCAGCAGGCCTCGGGCGCGAACACATTTTCCGCCGCATCGTCCGGAAAACCGCCCCACCTGACCACCGCTTCCAGGTCGGTTTTCGACGGGCTGAGAAGCAACAGCGCGCCTTGCAGGTCCGGGAACAGCTTGCTGACCGAGTGCGCGACCACGGGGCCGGTTTCTTCGGTTGTCGAACAAGCCTGGAGTAATTGCCGCATCTCGCTCAAGACGCTGTTCTGAAAGTCCCGCTTCTCCAACTCCACAACCAGACGGGAAAGCTTCGCGTGGGCCTCCCGGACCTCATCCTCGGCGCGGTGTCGCTCGGAAATGTCACGGATGATGCCGACAGCATTCCACCGGCCCTTCCAGTGCGATGAGGACAAAGACAGCTCGACGGGCACCGTGACGCCGTCTTTACACCGGGCCAGCAGTTCCAGCGTCTTCCCGATGGCGTTGCCTTGCCCGCTCTGCCGCCAGGATGGGAGCGCCTGGCGGGCCTTTTCGACGTAACCGGGCGGAGCGAGCAAGCCGTGAAGGTCTTTCCCCAAGACCTCGGACTGGGAGTACCCGAACATGCGCTCAGCCGCAGTATTCCAGAAAGACACTCTCCCCTCGTCATCCATCATGATGATGGCGTCCCGGGCGGCCATGCTCAGGGCTGCGAGTTGCTCGTGGGTTTCTCCCAGCGCTTCTTCCGCGTGTTTTCGTTCCGTGATGTCTTCGATGGCGGTGACCACGTAGGATTCGCCTCCGAATTCGACTACTTCGGCGGACAACAGGCCGGTGAGTACGCCCCCCGCCTTCGTGTAGAAACGGGTTTCCAGGTTGCGGATCCTGCCCTCGTGGCGGAGTCCCGCCATGACCCGTTCCATGCATGCCGGATCCCGCTGGAACCCTAATTCGATGGGCGTGCGCCACAAGGCTTGGGCCCGGCTGAATCCCGTGCGTTCCTCGAAGGCTGTGTTTACCTCGACGTAGCGGTAGTCCCTCAGCGAGAGGATTGCGCCGATGGCCGGACTGGAGTGGAACGCCTTCGAGTACATCTCCTCCGATCTTCTTAAGAGGTCCTCGTGCCGCTTGTGCCGGGTGATGTCCGTCGCCACACCCACCAGCGCTATAGTCTGGCCGGCTTCGTCCCGAACAGGCGACGTTTTCAGAAGAATGCGAATATCGGTTCCGTCCCGGCGGCGATTCCACAGTTCTCCCTCCCACCCGCCACGCAGCGTCGCCGGCAGAATGGCCTCCGTGATCTCGGGAGGGTTGTGGGGAGAACGCACCATCGTGATGGGACGTCCGAGCAAGTCGTCCTCAGAGTAGCCATACAGATCGCAGAAGGCCTGGTTGACGAAAAGGACGTTGTCTTCTAAATCGGTAATGCTCACCGCCCCCTGCATACTCTGCAACGCGTGAGCAAACATCAGCACTGTCCGCCGGACATCTCCGGCCGGTTCGCAATGTATTGTGGACGACATCGTTAAGGAGCTGGCGCCGGGTATCCTGTCGCCCGGCAACTCCAGGGCTATGATCGGCAGGCACGCCCCACATCTTTAGGCCAGGCGAAGGGGGTGAAGTAAGGTGCTCAAGCGCCGGTTGGCAGAAGGCGGTGATCGGGGTGAAAAGACACGGTTACGGAGGACCTGAGCCGTTTTGAACCTGTTCGGCGCGTAATTTCATGACGGCACGGTTGGGAATGCGCCGGCGCCGGACTTACACTGGAGATGGAGAGGGGAAAGAATGGCTGCACCGAGTCAAGTGAATCAGTCTGCCTGGGGACTGCCGCAACTGGCGCAAATGCATCTGGGCATGGCGCCTGCGCGGGTCCTTTCGACGGCCCTGGAACTGGATTTCTTTTCGCAACTTGCCGCGGGCCACAGCACGGCTTCCGCCGTTGCTCAGGCCAGCGGCGCCACGGAGCGGGGCGCCCGCATGGTCCTCGACGCGCTGGCCGGCATCGGCCTGCTGACCAAGGAGAACAATCACTACGGGTTGACGCCCCCGGCGGCGGAGTTCCTGGTCGCCGGAAGTCCAAACTACGTCGGCGACATGTTAACCCTGCAACGGATCTGGGATTCCTGGGGACGGCTTACCGAGGTGGTGCGCAACGGCAACACCGCCCCCCCGGTGGAGAGCAAAGCCGAGGCTGAAGAGTTCTTCCCGAAACTGATCCGCGGCCTGCACGTGATGAACCTGCCGCTGGCGCGCGCCACGGCCGAGGTGCTGGGAGCGGGGGGAAAACGCCGGGGAATGCACGTTATCGATGCAGGCGCCGGTTCCGGTGTGTGGGGGATCGGCATCGCGGAAGCCGACCGGCAGGCCCGGGTCACCGCACAGGACTATCCGGGCGTTCTCGAACATACGCGGCAGTACGTGAAGCGGCACGGGCTGGAGGATCGCTTCGAGTACCTGGCCGGGGACCTGAAGTCGGTCGATTTCGGGCGGAACCGGTACGACCTGGCTCTGCTCGGCAATATCGTGCACTCCGAGGGAGAGCGCGCCTCGCGCGACCTGTTCCGCCGCATCGCCCGCTCCCTGCGGCCCGGCGGGACCATTGTGGTCATCGACATGGTCCCCAACGACGAGCGCAGCGGGCCTGTCTTCCCCCTGCTGTTCGCCCTGAACATGCTGGTCAACACCGGGCACGGCGACACCTACACGGTGGCCGAGTACACGGAGTGGCTGCGGGAAGCTGGCTTCGACGGCATCGAGGCCGTCGACATCGGCTCGCACTCGCCCATCATCGTAGCCGCCAAAGCATGATCCCCGGCCCTTCCTCTGTAGCACAATAGGAGACGGGGATTTCATGAACCGCAGAGACTTTCTGTCGGGCGCGGGCCTGACGCTCGCCGGGCCGGCCCGCTCCGCCTCCGGACGCTTCCGGATTGCCGGCAAGGGCATCGTCTACAACCGTGGCCCGGCCCTCATCGCGGGAAACTGCCTCACCAGGAGCGGTGACCTGCTGGTGGCCTTCAACACCGGAGGCGATCTGGGCCCCGGCCAGCGAGCTGTACTGGTTCGCTCGACCGATGGCGGCAGGACCTGGGGCGAGCCGGAGCATCAATTCGACTCCATTTTTACGCGCGGGGGCATCGAGGCCGGATGTTCGCTCACCTGTCTGCGGAGCGGCCGGCTCCTGCTCCCCTACGCCGACGGATTCTACCTGCACCCGGGGACGAAGAGCTACGACCGTCACGCGCTGCTCTTCTGCCCCTATTCCGACGACAACGGCCGGACCTGGCGCGGCCGCAAGGCCCAGTGCTACGAAGGTCTCGAGGCGTTTGCCTTCGGCACAGTGGTGGAACTGGCCGGCGGCGCCCTGCTGCTGCCGCTCTGGGGAGCTTACGACCGTCAGGGCGTCTGGGGCGCCGGGCTGGTGAAGTCGCGCGACGGCGGAGAAACCTGGGGCGACTGGCGGCCGATCGTCCGCGACCACGGCGATGAGACCCCGATCGTCCTGCTCCCGGACGGACGCGTGCTGGCCCTGATCCGCGGTTACAGCAACAGTCCGGAACGGCCATTCCACGTCGCTCACTCGAGCGACGGTGGCGACACCTGGACAGCACCCGTCAAAGTGAATCTGAACGGCACCTCACCATCGCTTCACGTCACCAGGAAGGGCACGCTGCTGGCCGGATACCGCAGCACGCTGAAGGGCGCAAACTGCCAGGTGGCCTCCAGCGCCGACGGCGGCCTCACCTGGAAATTCGAGCTGGAATTCGAACTGCCTCAGGGCGAGTGGCATCTGGGCGGCTATCCGGCTTTTGAGAACCTCCCGGACGGGCGCATCTTCGCAACCTTCCACAACGGTTCGCCGGGCTGGTACGTGGCCTATAACCTCCTCGAGGAGAGCTGAAGCGCCCTAAAGTACCGGCCCCAAACCGCCGATCACGATCATGGACTATGTACGCACGGGTTTTTCTGGCTCTGCTCGTGCTGGCCGGGGCAGCCGGCGCCGGGGAATACCGCGATTCCACAGGCTTCTCGCTGCGCGTCCCGGACGGCTGGCGGGTCATACCCGACCGCAGGACGGGCCGGATCGAGATCTCGGGAACCGGCGGGGAACAGGCGGCCATCTGGCCGGTGTTCGTGCGCCAGCGGCTGGATGCGCGCTCGGCCCCGGCGGTGCTCCGCAAGCTGGCGCCGGCCGGGGTGGGCTGGCGTGAACCGCAAGCCGCCGCTGCCGCCGCGCTGCGAATCCGAGGCCGGGCCGGGGGACGCGAACACCTCGCGATCCTCACTTGGGCTTCCAGCAGCAAGGGCAACGCGGTATTTCTCTACACGGCATCGGCGCCGCAGACCCTCTACGCCCGCACCGCGGCGACCTTCGCAGGCATTTTCGCCAGTTTCCGCGTGGCGGCGAGCAACCCCGCGCTGGCCCTGCGCTGGGTGCGCTGGCGGGACCCTCGCGAAAACGCCTTCAGCATCGAGGTCCCCGAGGGCTGGAAGACTCAGGGCGGCCTGTTTCGCTTCGCCTCGGTCGACACCCGCGGCGCGTGGGAGACGGTTTCCCCCGACGGCGCGATCCGCGTCGCCGGGGGAGATCCGGAACTGCCCACCTTCACCGAGCCTAATCAGATGCTCATGATGGCGGGCTTCCGGGAGGGTTCCTGGTACTCGCCCGGTTATGGTGTGCGCATGATGGTGCGGCGGTATCTTCCCGGCGCCCTGTTCTCCAGAGAGTATGCCGCCGCCAGGGGCGCCCCCGGCTGCGCGGATGTGCGCATTGCGGAGACACGGGAACGGCCCGATGCCGTTGCGGCGCTCAATGCCATCTACGCGCAGCAGATGGGTGGTCTCGGGGTTTCCATTGCGCTGGCCGCCGGCGAATCGGCATTCACCTGCCGGGGACCCGCCGGACCCATGAACGGGTACTACTTCGCCGGCACGCAGCGCGTGCAATCGGCCGGAATGCCCGGCGGCATCTGGAACGCGGAGTATCTTTGCGGTTTCCTCGCGTCTCCGGACAAGACCGCGCTGGCGCAGGCGGTGATGCACCACATTCTGGGCTCGATTCAGATCAACCCCCAATGGGCCGCGATGCAGCAGAACATCACCGCCAGCACCTCGCGCATCGTGAGCCGCACCAGCGCGGAAATCTCCAACATCACCGCCAGCACGTACTGGAACCGGCAGAGGGTGATGGACGAGATCGACCGCCGCCGCTCGAACGCCATCCTGGGAGTCGTGGATGTGGTCGACCCGGTTACAGGGCGCGAGCTCAAGGTCGAGAACGGCTCGAACTACTACTGGATCGACCAGCGCGGAACGATTGCCGGCACCGACACGGACACCCGTCCGAACCTGGACTTCCGGGAGCTGATCGCCCGGCCCTGAGGCGCCGTCACCAGCCCATCTGCCGGCGCACGTACTCCCGGCTCATCCTGAGGCTTTCACGCAACGGGCGCGTGGGTTTGAAACCCGCCGGGTGAGCCAGTTCGATGGCGACATCGCCCGCGAAGCCCACCTCGCGCAGGGCGCGGCCAAAAGCCGCATAGTCCAGATTGCCCTCACCCATCGCTTCCGACCATACCCCGCTGGCTTTGCGGTCGCGCAGGTGGGCGAAGACGATCCGGTTGCCGTAAGTCCTGATGAAATCGAGGGGATTCACGCCCGCCCCCACCAGCCAGTCCAGGTCCGGTCCGAGCCTCGCCTCCGGCACCCGCTGGAGCGTATTGCGCAGGTCGTATTCTCCATGGGCGACCTCGTAGATGTGGTTGTGCAGGTTGGGCGCCACCTTGTGCGCGGCACACAGCTCCATGAGCTGGCGGAGCATATCCGCCTGAGCGTCGAATTCCTCCGGCGTCTTCGGCCGCCGGGCGTCGCCCACCGAGATTCCCAGGGTGCGCCCCCCGACCGCTGCCAGCCGCCCGATCAGCAGCTTCGCTTCCTCCCGAATCCGGGCGTGCTCTTCGCGCTTCCACAGGTTGGCGGAGTAAGATGTGCCAAGCACGGGAAGCCGGTGGCGGCGCGACAGGGCGCGGATGCGGTCCACCGCGCCGTCCGGCGCCAGGGCCGTGTGCATGAGCTCGATCGCCTCCATACCGGCGTAGCTCATGTCGGCAAAGATCTGATCCAGGATGGGATAGATATCGTTTCGAGGCTGCGTAGCCGCCCAGACCCACGGATGCGCGGCTACGGTGATCTTCCTCTTCGCAGCGGCCGGAACCGCCAGAGCCGCTCCACCGGAATAGAGAAATGCACGCCGGCCGATCATGACTGACCATTATCCACCGGCGGCGGCCGTCAGGAAACCGTCAACCTCAGCACTTCCTCGGCTTCTTCCTGGTCACAGCCTTCGGCCATGAGCTGGCGCACCAGGAGTTCACGCCGGTCCCGCAGTTCCTGGGACTCGGGTGTGGAATGCCAAGTCTTGGACCGGGTCACTGGTTGCGGGCGCTTGGGCTCGCCCCGGTCAGGCGTTCGGACACTTCCGGTCTGCATACGCCCTCCCCGTCCGACAAGTCTACCGCAAACCCGGTCTGTCGAGAGTGCCCGTTCCAGGAACCGAGGTATCATTGAAAATTAAACCCTGATTTCGTGAGGTTGGTTCCAGTTGCTCAGCGATCAATTGAAGGATTCGGGCGTGGTAGGAGCCGGCGGAGCGGGCTTCCCGACCTACGTCAAGGCGAAATCGCAGGTCGAGTTCGTGGTGGCCAACGGAGCCGAGTGCGAGCCGCTCATCCACAAGGACGCCGAACTCATGAAGCACTTCCCGGGCGAGATTGTGGCCGGGATGCGGCTCATGATGGAGGCTACCGGAGCCAGGCAGGGCAAGTTCGGAATCAAGTCGAAAAACGCCGCCGCCATTGAGGCGGTTCGCAGTTGTCTGAACGGCTCGATCGAAATTGTCGAGCTGGGCGACTTCTATCCCTCCGGCGACGAGTACGAACTCGTGTACACCGCCACCGGGCGCCTGATCCCGCCGGCCGGCATTCCCCTTCAGGTCGGCTGCGTCGTCAACAACGTCGAGACGCTTTACAACGTCCACTTCGCCTCCCAGAAAGTGCCCGTGACGCGCAAATTCGTCTCTGTCGCCGGCGCGGTGAAAGAGCCGAAGTCTTTCTGGATCCCCATCGGGACATCCTTTCGCGACCTGATCGCCATTGCCGGCGGCGCGTCCGTCTCCGAGTTTGCGTTCTTCGTGAGCGGCATCATGATGGGCACCCTCTCCTTCGATCCGGACGACGTGGTGACCAAGACCACGGCCGGACTGATCGTCCTGCCGCGGGACCACTACCTGGTGAGCCGCCGGGAGCGCCCGCCCGAACAGATGCACCGCATCGGTAAGTCGGCCTGCGATCAGTGCAGCTACTGCACCGAGTTCTGCCCCCGCTACCTGCTGGGCTACGAGGTGATGCCCCACAAGGTGATGCGCACCCTCGGCTTCACCGCCACCGGCAAGGAACTCTTCAACCAGATGGCCGAGTTGTGCTGCGCCTGCGGGCTGTGCACTTTGTACGCCTGCCCCGAGGATCTGTATCCGAAAGAAGCCTGCGACCGTTCCAAAGCCGACCTGCGCGAAGCCGGGATCAGGTTTGTGCAGCAGAAGCCGGTCGTGGTGCACCCCATGAAGGAATACCGCCGCGTTCCTCTCACCCAGCTTCGCAAGCGGCTGAAGATCGACGACCTGGAACGCGAGACGCCTTTTGAAGAGGTCGATTTCCGGCCCGCGTCGGTGCGCATCAAGCTGAAGCAGCACGCGGGCAAGCCGGCGCGTCCCGCGGTGAACGAAGGCGCCCGGGTGCGCAAGGGCCGCGTCATCGGACGTGTGGAGGAAGCCGATCTCGGAGCCAACATTCATGCCAGCATAGACGGCGCCGTGCGCAGCGTGACTCCGGAATACATCGAAATCGAAGCGAAATAAGATTCCTATGGCAAAGAATTCCATCGGCCTGATCGAATTGGGGAGCGTCGCAGCCGGCTTCGAAGTGAGCGACGCCATGCTGAAGGCGGCTGACGTCGAGCTGGTTCTGGCGCGTTCCATCTGCTCGGGAAAGTACATTGTCATGGTGCGTGGCGACGTGGGCGCCATCCAGGCCAGCGTCTCCGCGGGCCAGAGCGCCGGAGGATTCTCGCTGATCGATTCCTTCGTGATCCCCAACGTGCATGAGTCGATCTTTCCCGCCATTGCCGGCAGCATCAAGGTGGAGCAGTTGGAGGCGCTGGGCATCATCGAGTCCTTCTCCGTGGCCGCCCTGATCGAAGGCGCCGATGCCGCCGCCAAGGCGGCCAACGTAGAACTGCTCGAGATACGCCTGGCCATGGCCCTCGGCGGCAAGGCCTTCGTCACCTTGACCGGCAACGTGGCCGCCGTTCAGAGCGCGGTGGACGCGGGCGCCCGGATTGTAGCCCAAAAAGGTCTGCTGGTGAATAAAGTGGTCATCCCGTCGCCGCGGCCCGAACTGCTCACCGAGATGATCTAGTTCAGGACTGCCGCGCTTTCGCTACGCCGAAGGCGCCTGATCGGGTGAGCAGACCTCGACCCGCACTTTGCGCCCCTTCAGCTTTGGCAGGGCTTCGGGATTCAGAACGCGGCCCACAACGTTTACCTTGCTGGCCGCCCGGCACTCGCTGCCGTGGCTTGCCGGGGTAGGGCCCCAGAACAGGCACAGACAGGCGCCCGGAGGCCAGTAAGCGACTTCGCCTTCCTCGAGGATGTCGCGCGCCTGGGGCGCCTCGTCACAGGTCACCGGAGTGTTGAAGTAAAACTCCCCGCCCCAGTAACTGCCCCGGCTCTCGAACGGCAGGGCCTCGACCAGCGCCCGCGCCGTTTCCGAATCGTTGAATTCAGCAAGCACTTCCATGTCGCCGATCAGAAAGCGAATCCGGGTCACGATTTCCAGCCTAGCCGTTCGCTGATCCGGCCGCAACAGTGCCCGGCGCCGGGAAGACTGCTAAACTGAAAACAGCGGCAAGTAGCTCGGCTGGACTTGGCGGAAATCCCATTCAGCCCCGCAACAGCCCGCCGTTCGAGGATAATACCGTGGCTACCCGCTCGCATACAACCTACAAGAAAAGACAGAAGGAACTCGCCCGCATTGAGAAACAGCGGGACAAGGCCGCCAGGCGGATGCAGCGCAAACTTGCCAGGCAGGCCGGCGGCGACGAGGCCAACCCGCTTTTCGAGGACGAGTCCTTCACCCCGGAAGGGCCGGAACCTGACGCCGAGGGTGACTCACCTTCCCCTGGCGGCGAGGCTGCGCCTCAGTAAGGGTGGAAGCGGCTCCCCCGCCGGGAATCCCGCGCCAGAGTGTCCCCGGTGCAGCCCGCCTGGGCCCTGCCGGCCCATAAACCTCTCCCAAAACGAAAAATCGCAACCCAATGGACCAACCTAAGGCGGCTCGGTATATACTGTCCTGAAGCCGGTAACAAAGACCGGAAATCCGGCTACCAGGGGTATTTCGGGTGAGCCAACGAAAGGGGTCCGAATTATGAATGCAAAGCAATGTCTGGCGCCAGTGGTCGCCCTGGCTCTGTCTGTCCTTCCAGCGTTTTGCCAAATCGGAACGTCTACGATAACGGGAAGGATTACAGATCCAACGGGGGCCGTGGTGCCCGGGGTTCAAGTGACCGTTGTCAATCCGGCAACGAACTTCAAATTCTCGACACAGACCAACGAGCAGGGTATTTTCCGGGTCCAGTCCCTCCAGCCTGGACTCTACCGGGTCACGTTTCAGGCGAGCGGGTTCAAGACCGTGGTTCGGGATAACGTCGATCTGAGGACCGGTGACACGCTGGCGGTGAACGCAGCCCTGGAGGTCGGCGCGGTTGCCGAACAGATTGAGGTGACGGGCCGCCCGCCGCTGCTGGAGACCGAAACATCGGCTACGGGCACGACGGTGGAAGGTTCGACGATCTACAAGTTGCCCATCTATCAGCGCTGGGTCAATTCGACGTTTCAACTCACCCCCGGCATGACCCAGTCCGGCTATGCCTGGGGAGGCAGCCTCGGCGGTTATCACATCGCCGGCCAGCGCGCCAGTTCCATCGGCTACTTCGAAGACGGGGTGAACGCCCAGGACCAGATGAGCGGCAGCACCAACACCAACACCATCCAGAATGCGATTGAGGAAGTCAAAATCCTCACCACGGCTCTGCCCGCCGAATATGGTCACTCGGCCGGCGGCATCATGAGCGTGGTGAAAAAGACCGGCACGAACAGTTTTCACGGCATGGCCTCCGATTTTGGACGCACGCGGTCCATGACCCACCGCCGTTTCTTCGACCGCTGCAAGACGTCCCAGGCCGATCAAGGCTGCGTGCCCCAGGACAGCTTCTTCATGCAGCCCGACGCGAACGGCGGCGGGCCGGTGGTGATCCCCGGTCTCTACAACGGCCGGAACAAGACGTTCTGGTTCGTGGGCTACCAGAAGCTGATCGAGAAAAAGGCCAACCAGTTCTACCAGTCGACACCCACCAACGAGATGAAGAACGGCGACTTCACCATGGGTGGAATCGGCAACCCGATCTTTGATCCGGCTTCCACCCGGAAGCTGGCCGATGGCACCTGGGTGCGAGATCCCATGCCGGGCAACATCATTCCGAAAACCCGCTTCGATCCGGTGGCGGCCAAGATCCTGAGCTATGATCCCTGGAACGCCCCCAACGTCTCGAACGCCAGCCTGCTGGCCACGGGTCCCTCCAACAACCTGATCTACGACGAGAAGTCGCGCACGTTCTATGAATGGTACAGCGGGCGCCTGGACCACCAGTTCAGCTCCAACTTCAAGATCTACGGCAGCTACAGCTATGACCACAACAGCGGCCGGGGCCGGCCGAATATCATCAAGTTCCGGCCATTCGACGGCGACCAGGGAAATGAAACCCCGCATACCGCGCAGAACTACTCGATCGGCGGTTCGTACGTGTTTAACCCGACGACGATCAACGACGCGCGGGTGGGTTATTTCCGGAACCGGAACGACAAGCGCGTCCCCTCCTACGGGCAGAACTGGCCGCAGCAACTGGGCATTCCCAACGTCCCGCAGGACCTCATGCCGGCCTTCGGGGTCTACGGTCTGACCGTCAGCGGTCCGAACCGGATGATTGGAGAGACCCTTTCATTCCGTAACGACCTGACCAAAATCAAGGGCACCCACGCCTTCAAAATGGGTTACGAGGTGCTGCGTTTCCGCCTGAACGGGATTCAGAGCACGTATCCGAGCGGCAACTACAACTTCGCGTCCCAAACGGCGGGTCTGCAAGGCAACGGCAACCCGGTGCCGCGCACGGGCAATGACTTTGCCGGCTTCCTGATGGGGTATGTCGGACAAGCGACCTACACCACGCAACTGACGAGCTGGCTGCCGCGATCGGCGGTCCACAGCTTCTATTTCCAGGACGACTGGAAGGTCACGCCGACTCTCACCTTGAACCTCGGCGTGCGCTATTCCAACGAAAGCCCGTTTAATACCAAGTACGGGAAGATGACAAACTTCGATCCCAACGCGACCGACGACGTGACCGGTCTGAAGGGAGCGTTTGTCCACACCAGTTCGCCGTTGAGCAAACGCGACAACAACAACTTCCAGCCGCGCCTCGGGATGGCCTGGCACCCGTTGCGAAAGTGGGTGGTCCGGGCTGGTTTCGCCGTCAACACGGTGGACATCAAGTTCCCGAGCTCATTCGGGCAGTTCGAGGAGTACATTGCCCAGACCAACATACAAGCTCCTCCCGGAGATCCGAGCGCTGTGTTTCGGATCAGCGCCGGTCCACCGACGATTCCCTACCTGATCCGGGCCGACGGCACGGCGCCCTACCGGGGAACGAACTACGGCTCCCGCAGCGCCGACATGTGGGATTCCAACATCCGCAATCCCTACGTGTTGAACTACAACTTCGGCATCCAGTACGAGCTGACCTCCAACTACCTGCTGGAGATCAGCTATCAGGGTTCGGCCGGAATCGGTCTGCTGGAGCGCTGGCAGCTCAATACCTTCCCGGTGAATTACGCGGTGAACGATCCCGTTCTGCTGAACAAGGTTTTTGCCGCTCCGCAGAATTACCGGCCATTCACCAATTTCGGCGACGTGCTGATGCGCTCCAACTTCGGCCACTCGACCTATAACTCGGGCACCATCAAGCTGGAAAAGCGCTACTCCCAGGGTCTGACGTTTATCACGTTTTACACGTTCTCGAAGGCCATCGACAGCCAGGACGACGACAACGCCGGAACCGGCGTGGCGCCGATTCAGAGCCGAGCCCTGGAGAAGGCCCGCGCGGGTTACGACCGCAATCACCGTTTCTCCGGGCACACCACCTATGAACTGCCGTTCGGCAAGGGCCGGCGGTTCCTGGATCGGGGCGGGGTCTGGAACGTGCTTTTCGGCGGATATGAGATCGCCTGGGTGCAGTCGCTCGAGACCGGCAACCCGCTGACCTTCAGCTTCGCCAACAGCCCGTACAACTACTATCCGACATTCGCCGGATCGCGCCGTCCCAACGTGAACGGCAAACCGGCCATCCGCGACGGCTGGCGCGATGTCGGCCCGGACCGCTTTGTCACCAATAACCAGATCCCGGTCATCGCGATGGATCCGTTCAGCTACCCGGCGGCCTTCACCCCCGGCAATGCGGGGCGTAACATCGTTACCGGACTGCCGCTGGTGTGGTCCACCTGCTCGGCCAAGAAGAACTTCAGGCTCACGGAGCGCTTCAATCTCCAGGTGCGCTGGGACTACAACAACGTCCTGAAGACCTTCAACTTCGATCCGCCCACGACCACCGTCGATTACCAGAACCCGAAGAGTTTCGGGAAAATCAGTAACGACCAGCGGACGGCCAACTGGGGCGGCATGCCGCTCATGGACCTTACCTTGCAGTTGAGCTGGTAAGGGAAACCGCGGGGGCGCGCTTACCGGCGCGCCCCGTTCCCGCCGGAGTTCAACGTTCCGGACCGAATTTTCTGCGGAAGAGCCCCACCGTGGGATCGCCCGGGTGGGTGGGCAATTCGACCGGGGCGCACCAGTCTTCGGCCACCTGGTCCAGGCGGACCGGGCGGCCTTCGCGCTCCAGAATCGACTGGAAGCCCGCAAGAAACGCAGCCGTCTTCTGGAGAATCTGGTCGAAACTCTGGGGCATTTCCCGATTGAACGCCATGTTCTGGAACACCCAGATGGTAGGCGCCCATAACTCGGTCCGGTTGAAAGGGAAACCCTCGCCGCCGTAAATCTGGAAATCCTTGCCGCCCATCTCCTCGGGCGTCTGAATGTGGAGCGTGCCCTGGCCGCCGGAAACCTGGTGGAGGGCGCCGAAAAACTGGCGGCCCTCCTGATCCTTGTGCTCGATGGCCAGCAGGCCCGGCGGGCTGTGCCAACTGTCGCCGCGGTAAGAAACCGAAACCACCGGGTTGCCGTTCTCGGCAATCGCCCGGAGAACCAGGTAGAGGCCATGGACGCCGTGGCTTGGATAGTCGTCGAACCAGTTCGTGGCGCTGTAACTCAGAATCTTCTTTCCCGCCACCCACGCCCTGGCGCGCGCCGTCGATTCGTTATGCTCGAAGGCCGACGGGCACAGAATCGTGGCCCCGTGCCGGCGCGCCGTTTCGATCATCCGCCGGGCCTTGGCGAGGGAATTGGCAAACGGACGGTTGATCAGGTTCGGCAAACCGGCCTTGAGGTACGGCTCGTGCAGAATGTGGTTCCAGGCGTAGTTAAAAAACCCCCCGGAAATGATGCCGTCCACCTTCCCCACCATGTCGTCGAAGTTCTTCACCGGCTCGCAGCCGAAGGCGCGCGCAAACCGCTCTGCGTTAGCCGGATCGATCTCCCAGCAGTGGGTGATCCGCATGCCGGTGAAGGCCGTCTCCTTCGCGCCGGCCCTTGGGTTGATGAGCGGCGCCCACAGCGGCTCCAGGTGGGAATAGGTCACCACGTTCAAACAACCCACGCGAAACGGGGCGGAGGCCGGCCGCGGCTGAGCCTGTGCCGCCGCCGCAAGCGCGGAAACCTGCGAGAGAAAAGCGCGCCTGTCCATCTTCATTTCACTCCCCTACCAGGAGGCATGCTTGTACCGTTCCGCCCATTGCACACCCTGCCATGTCGTGGTCTTGAGGGGCTTGACGAAGAGCAGCCAGCGCGGCTCCACCATGGTGGGCTCCAGGTACTCCGGACCGTGTTCGCCCAGGTAGCGCACGGACATGCGCCGCGCGATCTCCACCCACCGCCCTCCCAGGTTGGGTTCTTCCAGAACCGTGGCCTCGCCCTTCACCAGCACCCGGCGGTTATGAACCGACGAATCGTCGATACAGAGAAACACCCGCGGGTCGCGCTGGATGTAACGGGCCCACACCGAACGTTCCCGCGGGATGATGTAGTAGCCGCCATCGCTGTACTCAAACCAGCAGGGAACCACGTACGGCCAGCCGTCCTCGGCGATGCAACCCAGCCGGCAGAACGGATTCCCGGCAAGGAACTCCGCCATCTCTTCCTCGGAAAGCTTCCCGATCTTTCCGCGCCACTCCTGGTTTTCCGGCATAGCTCTTATCGTACTGCGATTGCGTCCGGGGCCGCCCTGCATCGCCCTGCATCAAGCCTGCAAGAGTCTTTCGACAGCCGCCACCAGCGTCGCCGGCGCTACCGGCTTCTGGAGCGCCGCATGGGCGCCCAACGATCTGGCCACGCGCAGGAAAT